>JGI12269J14319_10002293_pt1 | contig 18542 bp, 19 predicted proteins | sample PeaSoiSIISIP2007_FD_14319 | JGI IMG/M metagenome (IMG submission 14319) | reverse complement strand
AGCTAACTCGCCGGGAAGCCGGGACGGGCCGGGTAGCTCGCCCGGGGCGCCGGAGCCCGGGGTAACCACGGGAACGCGGGCCAGCGCGCTAACTCGCCGGGGAACCCGGGCTGGCGGGTAACTCCACCGGAAGCCGGGACCAGCCGGACTCCGGGCGGTAGCCGCGGACTACGCGGGCTGGCGCACCTGCGATCACGCAGTGGTCAGGGAAGCTGCCGCGTACCACCGAGCCGGCCGCCACGACGACGTTCCGGCCGATCACTGCTCCAGGCAGGATGATCACTCCGGTTCCCAGCCAGGTACCGGCCCCGATCGACACCGGCAGGTTGACCGGCCATTGCCGCCCGATCGGCAAATCGGGGTCGGCATAGCTGTGGTTCTGGTCGGTGATGTACACATACGGGCCGGTGTAAACGTCGTCGCCGATATCGATCGAGTAGTGCGCCACGATGTGGCTCCCCCGCCCGATCACGCATCGGTCGCCGACCCGCAGGACCAGGTCGGGACCCAGATCGTGACCTGGCATCATGCCCGCGCTCAGGGTGACTTGCTCGGCGATCATGGTCCCGTCGCCGATGCCGATCCAGCGCTCACCGAAGACTGTCCCGGCGGGGAAGGCCATCAGCGAGCCGGGGCCGAACGCGCCGAATCTCCGGCCTGCAGCGGTCTCGGCAGTGATCATCCCGGCCTGCTGTGCGCGACGCCAGGCAGCATGAATCACGTTGGCGACGGCCGCGCGTCGCCAACGGGATAGAGATTGCGTTCCCGGCATCGCCGACCACCGTAGCGGCGCTGCTGCGGTACTGCTCGGGTGACCCGGCCTGAACGGCGGGCCATGCCCTGCCTGCGCCTCCGACGGCTGGTATCAGCCGCCCAGCAGGCCGACCTTGGCCGCCCGCGGAGAGCTACCGTCGAGTTCTGAACCGCGGCGTCGCCGGCTATCGGCTCGGCTAGCCGCCGCCAGCTGACCGCAAGCTCCGTCGATCTCGCTCCCGCGGGTATCGCGGACCGACACGGGGATCCCGCGACCGGCCAGCCGCGCCTCGAACTCGGCCGCGACCTGCGGCTCCGACGCCGTCCACCGCGAGCCGGGCGTTGGGTTCAGCGGGATCAAGTTGACGTGGGCGAGCCGGCCTGCCAGCAGCCTGGCCAGCGCGTCGGCCCGCCAGGACTGGTCGTTCACGTCGCGGATCATGGCGTACTCGATCGACACTCGGCGACCGGTCGCCGCTGCATAGCCCCAGGCCGCGTCTAGGACCTCGGCGACCTTCCACCTCCGGTTGACCGGCACCAGCTCATCGCGCAACTCATCGTCGGGTGCGTGCAGTGAGACTGCCAGTCGCACCGACAGCTTCTCCCGAGCGAGCTTCTTGATCGCCGGAACGAGCCCGACCGTAGAAACTGTCAACGCACGCTGGGAGATACCCAGCCCGTCGGGAACCGGATCGGTCAGCCGCCGCACGGCGCCGACCACGCTCGCGTAGTTCGCCAGCGGCTCGCCCATGCCCATGAACACCACGTTGGAGACCCGGCCTGGGCCGCCGACCACCGCACCCTGTGCCAATGCCCGGGCGCCGGCCACCACCTGCGTCACGATTTCCGCCGTCGAGAGACTGCGGGTCAGGCCGGCCTGGCCAGTGGCGCAAAACGGGCATGCCATCCCGCAGCCTGCCTGCGACGACACGCATATCGTGACGCGGCCCGGATATCGCATCAGGACCGACTCCAGATAGGAGCCGTCCGCCGCCCGCCACGCGGTTTTGCGGGTCAGGCCCTGGTCACAGGTGAGCTCGCGCTCCGCGGTCAGCAGCTGTGGCAGCAGTGCCTGGACTAGCGTCTGTCTGACGGCGCTGGGCAGGTCGGTCATCTCAGCCGGCGACTCGGTCAGCCGGCCGAAGTAGTGCCTGGACAGCTGATCCGCTCGGTACGCCGGCTGACCAAGGTCAAGCACCGCGGCGCGGCGCTCGGCGGCATCGAGATCGGCCAGATGACGCGGCGGGCGATCGCGGCCCGGGCGGCGTACCCTGACCTGGAGGTCCTCCAAGCAAAACTCCTCGCGATATCTGCGCTGTTGCTACGTGATCTGCGTAAAGTAAGTAGATTTTCTTACCATGCAGACGCGAGCCAAGACTGGCCTGCCCAGGATATCCGCCAAGCCAGGGCGGCCAGTCACCCTGCTGGACAGCGACAGTCCCTATGGCAGCAGGCGCGTCGTGGTGGAATACGACGGCTGGACCACCGCTGCCTACCTGCACGACCGGAATGCGCCGGTCGCCGCCACCTGGCTCGCCAACCACCGCAAGGCGCCACCGGACGTCGACCTGACCCTGCTGGAGTCCGGCCAAGCTCCCGAGATGCCGGAGTCCCACACCAAGAATCCGGAGGGTCGACCACCGCTGGACCCCAAGTCGCTGCGTGCCGTGTGGTTCGAGGAAGGCGACGGAGTCGCCATCCTTGAGGCTGGCGAGCTTCTCGCAGTGATCCCTGGCTGGTCCGACATGTCCAAGGGCATGCCCGGCTACAGCAGGGACGTTCTCGGACAGACGCCGTTCGGCTGGTCGCTTGAGGACGCCATGGAGGGCCTCGGCGCGCGGGCCGAGGAGGCGGCTGACTTCTGGCGATGGCGGCTTGACCCGGACGCGTGGGCGCAGTTCCAGCAGGGCCTGCTCGGACACCTGCTGGCACGGCTGGGCCCGGGTGCCCGTTACTGGGACGTATCGGGTGCCAAGCAGCCTGTCGTCGGCGTCTCGGAGCGTCCGCCGACCGGTCGCCGGACTTATACGGTGCTGACCACGGTCGGCATGAGCTGCCAGCGGATGCCGGTGATCGAGCAGACCGGCCCGGATGCGGGCCGCCGGGCCAGGATCGAGCTAGCCGTCGCGACGGATCTGCCCAGCAACACCGCCGCCCGCATCTTCCTCTGGCTGGCTCAGTACCCGTGGCGCGAGGTCTCCTGGCTTGGCTCAGGGCAGACGATCCGCTGGTATCACGAGCCGTCAACCTTCCCGTTGGACGGCGGCAATGAGGCCGTGCTCTTCCTCGACGACCCATCGAAATTGCTTGGTCCGGAAGTACCCGACTTGTCTAGCTTTGCCGTGGCTGGCGAGCCTGTCACGTGGCTTTGGCTCATCCCGATCACCAACCGCGAGCGCCTGCTTGCCGACGGCCGCGGTGCCGTCCATCTGGTGAACCAGATGGCGTCGCAGAGCCGCAGCTGGATCGTCAGCTAGCAGGCCAGCTGCGGGATCGTCGGCTAGCAGGGTCAGCTGCGCCGGCCGAGCGCACGCGGCAGTACCCCACGCGGCCCGACCTAGGGCGACGGGTCGTCTCAGTGCCCACCTGCGAGGAAGATCGTCATCAGCAGCCACGAGACGGGCGCGACGATCAGCAGCGAGTCCAGGCGGTCCAGAACCCCGCCATGCCCTGGCAGGATCGTGGACATATCTTTGGTCTCCAGATCTCGCTTGATCATCGACTCAACCAAGTCACCGAGCGTCGCCGCCGTGACGGCGCCCGCTCCGAGAATCAGGCCCTGCCAGATCCTGCCATGCAGCAGCAACGTCAGGCCGATGGCGCCACCCGCCAGACAGGCCACCGCCGATCCGGCCAGCCCCTCCCAAGTCTTCTTCGGGCTAATGGTCGGTGCCATCGGATGGCGCCCGACCATGATTCCGGAGAAGTAACCGCCGACGTCACTGCACACGGCCAGGATCACGAAGAGCAGCGCGCGATGCGGACCGTCTGGCTGGGTCAGCATGAACGCGACGAAGATCGCCATCGTCGGCAGGTAGATCAGGGCGAATGCGCCAGCCATGACATCGCGCAGGTAGCCGTCGGCGCCGCCGGGCAGCCGCCAGGCCAAGATGGCGATGAAGGTCACGGCCAGCGCGGCAACCGCGGCCTGCGGGCCGCGCCAGTATGCCAGGGCGAGCATCACGGCGCCGCCGACGGCGATCGGAACGACCGGAATCCGGATCTGTTTGGTACTGACCGCGTGGCTCAGCTCCCATAGCGCCACTCCGACCAGCAGTGCGACCAGGGCGAGGAAGCTGACCTTAACGGTCAGCAGGGTAACCAGCACCAGAGCGCCGAGGACCAGCCCGACCGCGATCGCGACCGGCAGATTACGGCCCGTACTGATCGTCTTGCGCTCGCTCACCCGGCCCCGCCTTCCCCTGCGCTGGCAGTCTGCCGGGACGATCTTGGACGCCACGATCAACACAGGCCAGCCAGCAACAGCCAAGCCGGCTCGTTCCGGACCTGCTGACGCCGGGGCGCCAAATATACCCGTGTGAGACGCAAAGCTATACCTCGCCAGGCGGCGAAGCTANACCTCGAGCAGCTCAGCTTCCTTGTGCTTCAGCAGCTCATCGACCTGAGCCACGTAGGTATGCGTGAGCTTGTCGAGCTCGCCCTCGGCGCGACGCCCGTCATCCTCGCCAGCCTCCCCACTCTTGACCAGCTTGTCGATCGCGTCCTTGGCGTGGCGGCGGATATTACGGATGGAAACCCTGCTGTCCTCGGCCTTGTGACGGGCCACCTTGATGTACTCCTTGCGCCGTTCCTCGGACAGCTCAGGAAGGACCACCCGGATGATCGAGCCGTCATTCGTGGGGTTCACGCCGAGATCGCTATTGCGGATCGCCTTTTCGATTGCCGCCAGCGATCCCTTGTCGAATGGCTGGATGATGACCATCCTTGGCTCGGGCATATGAAATGAGGCTAGCTGGTTCACCGGGGTCTGCGTCCCGTAGTAATCGGCCGTGATCTTGCTGAACATCGAGGGATGCGCGCGGCCCGTGCGGATGGTGGCGAAGTCCTCCTTGGCAACTGCGACGGCCTTCTCCATCTTTTCCTCAGCCTCGAACAGCGTGTCATCCATCATTGCGGCTCCTCAGCGCCCGTTCCTGCCTACTAGCGTTCCGATCCGCTCGCCGCGCACGGCCCGCACTACGTTGCCCTTCCCCATCAGGTCGAAGACAACGATCGGCAGGTCATTGTCCATGCACAGACTGACGGCTGTGGCGTCCATGAACTTCAGCCCACGACGCAGAACTTCACTGTAGTCAAGATGGTGGATCAGGATCGCATCGGGCGTTTGGCGTGGATCAGCGTCGTAAACGCCGTCCACCTGCGTCCCCTTCAGTACTGCCTCAGCGCCGATCTCCAACGCGCGCTGAGCCGCGCAGGTGTCGGTCGAGAAGAACGGCGCACCGAGGCCAGCGCCGAAGATCACGACGCGGCCTTTCTCCAGATGCCTGATCGCCCGCCGGGGGATGTACGGCTCGGCCACCTGACCCATGGTGATTGCCGTCTGCACCCGGGTCTCGACGCCCAGCTTCTCCAGCACGTCCTGCAGCGCCAGGCAGTTGATCACGGTGCCGAGCATGCCCATATAGTCGGCGCGCGCCCGGTCGATGCCGCGTTCGGACAGCGATGCACCACGGAACATGTTTCCGCCGCCGACCACGACCGCGACCTGGACCCCGAGCCGGGTCGCGTCCCTGATCTCGCGGGCGATGTGCAACACCACATCGGGGGAGATTCCTACCCCCTCGCCTCCGGCGAAAGCCTCACCGGAAAGCTTCAGAACCACGCGGTGCCAGTACAGGCGCCCGTCATCCAGATCGCTGAACGTCTGCCCGGCGACCGGGCCGGCCGCGCTCGTCATCGCACTCTTCGACTGGTGCTATCCGACAACGCGGGCTCCCCTCGCCATTGCGGCCGCCGGGCATGAACTCAACTGGCCTGCCCGATCTGGAACCGCGCGAATCCGTGAACGACAGTTCCTGACTCGGCCAGCAGTTGCCTGACCGTCTTCTTCGGGTCGCGAACCGAGGCCTGCTCGACGAGCACGACGTCCTTGAAGAAGGCGTTCAGGCGACCCTCGACGATCTTTGCGATCGCCTGCTCGGGCTTCCCTTCGTCACGGGTGACCTGCTCGGCTATCCGACGCTCGTTGGCCACGACATCCTGCGGGACCTCGTCTCTGGTGACGTATTGCGGCCGCATCGCGGCTACCTGGTGCGCTACGTCGAGGGCGACACTGGCCCCGGACTCGTCAAGCTCGACAAGCACACCGAGCGTAGGCGGCAGTCCCGGGTCGGACTTGTGCAGGTAGCTAGCGATATAGCCACCGCGCAGCGCGGCGAACCGGCCAAGCTCGAGCTTCTCCTTGAGCGAAGCGCTGGCCTCCTCGATCAGACTGGTAGCGCTCTTCCCGTCCCTAACCAGCAGGGCAAGCACAGCAAGCCGGTCGGTAGCGCCAGCGGCCAGAGCCGCCTTGGCGATGTCCGCGGCGACCTGCTGGAACATGTCGGTCTTCGCCACGAAGTCGGTCTCGCAGTTGAGTTCAACCAGGACACCGGAGCTGGTCCCGTCCAGAGCGGCGGTCACCAGGCCGTTGGCTGCTGTCCGCCCGGCACGCTTGCCCACGTCCTTGGCTCCCTTGATGCGCAGGGCCTCAACTGCGGCCTCGAAGTCACCATCGGAATCCACCAGGGCGTTCTTGCAGTCGAGCATGCCGGCTCCGGTCAGGTCGCGGAGCCGCTTTACGTCTGCGGCGCTGTAGTTCGCCATGTCCTCATCTCTCGCGTCTCGTCATGGTGGCCCGCGATGGGCCCGTCGGCCGGGCGCCGGCCCTCGTCGCCGACCGGATGATTGCTGGTTCGTCGCCAGGCAGGTCAGGCCGGCTCGCCTGCCGCCTCGGTGTCCGCTGCTGTGACAGCGTCCTGCACGGTCGCATCGTGCGCGACGGCCGGCTCGGTCGCGGCCGTCTCGGTCGCGGCGGCACCCGCCGACTCGGCAGCGGTCCCCACGGCGGCAGTCTCCTCGCCGGATGCCGGCTCAGCGGCGGCCGGCTCAGCAGCGGCAGGCTCAGCAGCGGCCGGCTCAGCAGCGGCCGGCTCGGCAGCGGCCGGCTCGGCAGCGGCCGGCTCAGCGGCGGCCGGCTCGGCAGCGGCCGGTGCGCTGGCGGCAGGCTCAGTAGCGCCACCAGCAGCCATGGCCTCGTCGATCGACTTGCCCTCGAGCAGTTCCCGCTCCCACTCGGCCAGCGGCTCTGCCGCGCCCAGCTGACCGTCTGCGGCCTGCGGCTTCTCCTCGCCAGCTGCCCGGCCGGCGCGGGCGATCAGACCGTCAGCGACAGCGTCGGCAATCACTCTGGTCAGCAGCGCGACGCTGCGGATCGCGTCGTCGTTGCCGGGGATCGGATAGTTGACCTCGTCGGGGTCGCAGTTGGTGTCGAGGATGGCGATGACCGGGATGCCAAGCTTGCGAGCCTCGCTGATCGCGATGTGCTCCTTCTTGGTGTCCACCACCCAGATCGCGCTCGGCACCCTGGACATGTCCCTGATGCCGCCAAGGGAGCGCTCCAGCTTGTCCCGCTCGCGCCGCAGCTGAAGCAGTTCCTTCTTGGTCAGGTTGGATGCCGCGACGTCGTCGAAGTCGATCTCTTCGAGCTCCTTGAGCCGCTGCAGCCGCTTGTAGACCGTGGAGAAGTTCGTCAGCATGCCGCCGAGCCAGCGCTGGTTGACAAACGGCATGCCTACCCGCCGCGCCTGCTCCGCGATCGCCTCCTGCGCCTGCTTCTTGGTGCCGACGTAGAGTACCGAGCCGCCGTGCGCGACGGTCTCCTTGATGAACTCATACGCGCGGTCGATGAACTGCAGCGACTGCTGCAGGTCGATGATGTAGATGCCGTTGCGCTCAGTGAAGATAAACCGCTTCATCTTCGGGTTCCAGCGTCGGGTCTGGTGCCCGAAATGGACGCCGCTTTCCAGCAGCTGCCGCATGGTGACGACCGGAGCCATGCCGGTGTCCCCTTTCCTGTCGTGCGCCCGCCTGCCGGCTTGGCGCGATCGGTTGCTCCTGGCGTCCGTACGCCCTCGCCGCGGGTACCCCCGCGGACCGGTGAGGTGCGTTCCGCCGGGAAATGGGACCGTCTTCCTGGCGGCAAGCGGACGCGCGAATTTGGCCTCCGGACCGCGCAGGCGCGCAAAACTAACCGGGGCCGCAGATCAGTCTACATCCAGCCAGCCCTCCGGCGCCTGCTCGGATCCGGCACCAGCCGGACCTGCGACAGTCTGGGGGACGGCCCGTTCAGGCTCTAGGGTGTGCCTGCCGGTAAGCCGACACCAGCCGCGCGATCGACACGTGCGTGTAGATCTGGGTGGTCGCCAGCGACGCGTGGCCCAGAATCTCCTGCACGCTGCGCAAGTCTGCGCCGCCTTCAAGCATGTGCGTCGCCGCGGTATGGCGCAGACCGTGCGGACCAGTGTCGGGCACCCAACCGGCCGCGGCGACCCTGGCGTGCACAACCCGGCGGACGGTGCGCTGATCGATCCGACTGCCGCGTGCGCCAAGGAAGAGAGCCGGTCCGGAGGCATCGCTGGCCAGCAGCCTCCGCCCGGCGCTGCGCCAGCGGTCCAAAGTAGTGGCGGCCGGCTGCCCGAACGGCACGACGCGCTCCTTGCTGCCCTTGCCAAGCACCCGGACGGTCCGGCGGGCGGGATCGATGTCATCGATGTCCAGCCCGCAGAGTTCACTGACCCGGATGCCCGTGGCGTATAGCAGTTCCATGATCGCGGTGTCGCGCAGCACCACCGCCGCCGCACCTGGAGCCGATGACCGCCCGCCAGCAGGCGCCTGGTCCGCGCCGGTCTCAAGGACAGCCCGCATCTGGTCGATAGCGAGCACCTGCGGGAGATGGCGGCCAGCTTTCGCCGTGCCGAGCTGCGGACCTGGGTCGCGGTCAATTAGCCCGCGCTGGTGCGCGAACGCGGTAAAAGCCCTGGCTGCCGCAGCCCGCCGGGCAATCGTCGCTCGTGACTGCCCGGCCGCGTGCTGCGTCGCAAGCCAGGCCCGGATTACCGAGATGTCCAGCTCGGTTACGGCCTCGACTCCGCACCAGGCGGCGTGGCAGAGCATGGACCGGATGTCGCCGACGTATGCCCGGACCGTATGCGGCGAAAGGCCACGTTCGGCCGCCAGGTGCCGTTCGAATGCGACCAGCGGCTCAGCTAGCGAGGACGGCAGCGGCTCATCGCCAGATCCGCTGGCCAGATGGCCTGGCCCGCCTCCTGATGCCTGGCCCGACTGGCGCGCACCGCTGCCCGACAACCCGCCGGGCTGGCGGGCACGGCTACCCGACTGGCGCGCATCGCCGCCCGACACCCTGGCCGACTCGCGCGCACGGCTGCCCGGCGACGCCCCACCCGACTCGCGCGCACGGCTGCCCGATGCCCCGCCGGGCTGGCGGGCACGGCTACTCGACTGAGGTGCCCGGCTGCCCGACACCCCGCCCGACTCGCGAGCAACCGAACTCCACGCGTTGTCAGGTTCAGGTTGCGCGCGCATCTCCTCAGTGTGCGCCGCACCGACGCCGTGATCGCTCTGCCACGCTCGTATCCCGGCTTACCTTCGCTCGCGCCGCCCGAGCGCTGGCCTCCGTCGCTCGCGCCGCCCGATTCCTGGCTCGCCCGGCCCCGTGTGGGCAGCCCCGATTCGCCACCCCGTTCACACTGTCCGTCGACTCGCGATCCGCCTCACGCCGATCCAAGATCCCGCCGTTTGCGCCAGCCCTGATCGCAGCGTTCCACGTGACCGGAGGCGGCCAGCAAACCCAGGCAGCGCAGTGCAGTGTCCAGATCCACACCTGCGAGCATCGCGATGGTAGCCGGACCGCGCCCGGCACGTGGCCGCACGGCGCCAAGGACAGCGGCCGTCACGGGATCGAGGCTGTCGGCCGGGACGGCAGGCTCGCGTTCCGGCCCGCCGTTCGCCTCACCCAGCGGTGCGATCATCTCGATCACATCCTGTGCTCCGGTCACGCAGGCAGCCCCCCACTCTCTGATCAGCTCGTGGCAGCCGGCCGACTGCTCAGAGGTGACCGGACCGGGGACCGCCATCACCGGCCGGTTGATCTCGCGGGCGTGCCGCGCTGTGCTGAGCGCCCCGCTACGCAGCGCCGCCTCGACAACCACGGTGCCCCGGCTCAGCGCCGCGATCAGCCGGTTGCGGATCAAGAAGCCGGGCCGGGTCGGTGCCCGATCAGGCGGGCTCTCGCTGACCAGCACGCCGCTCTCGGCAACTGCTCCGAACAGGTCGTGGTGGCCCTTCGGGTACCCGAAGCTGAGCCCGCTGGCCAGCACTGCGACAGTGCACCCGCGAGCGGCCAGCGCACCGCGATGGGCGCAGGCGTCGATGCCGTAGGCCCCGCCCGAGACGACCGTGTAGGCCCGTTCGGCCAGTGCCGCGGTCAGCTCGGTGCAGACATGCGACCCGTACGCGGTCGCCGCGCGCGATCCGATCACCGATACCGAGCGCAGGCACGCGTAGCGCAGGTCCGTCGCTCCGCGCAGCCACAGCACGACCGGCCGGGCAGCACCGAGGTCGTCGAGCTGGGTGGGCCACTCCGGCTCGCCCGGACACGCCAGTCGCAACCCGCCCCGCTCCCAGGCGGTCAGCCGCGCCTGGGTCGGGATCTGGCCAATCCGCGCCCGCCACCGCTCGAGAGCACGTTCCAGACCGGGGATGCCGCACCCGGCTGTAGGGGTGTCGCCCGCGCATCACCGCTCGCCGACACCGCGGCAACGATCTCCGCCGGGCCCCAGCAGCGCAGCAGCGCGCCAAGCACCGGGTCGCCGGGCTCAGCCAGGAAGCTGAGCGCCGCCCTAGCCAGCCGCTCCTGACCGGACACCGCGCTCACGTACCCACCGCAAGCATGATCACCGGCCCGTCCCAGGTACCTGTCTCGCCTGCAGGGCCAACCTGCGTGTCCTCAGGGTTCACCCGCACCACCTCCTGCTACCGACGATGGCGCCACCGCCCAGCCGGCGCTCGCCTGCGGCTAGCCCTGTGGATGAAACGGGTAGGCACGGCCCGACGTGTGGATACCGGCGGCCGAACTGTCAGCCCGGCGTGCTCTAATCGCCGTCCTTGCCTGATCTACTCTCACCGGATGCCTCGGCGCTGGCGGGGTCCGATTCTGCGAACTTAGAACGGATCCTCTGGTGAGCGACGTTGGCGAGCTCGGGTGCTCCTTATGGCAACGGCAGCGCCACGGCCATGGCCTCCCGGTCGGCCACGGTGGCGACGTAGTCGCCAACCGCCACGCATGAATGGCCAGCTATGCACGTCACCCAGCCGAGATACGAGCTCTGGTTGACACCACTGCCGGCGTTTGACGGCGGCTTTACCTGGATCGCCCGTGACCAATGCCCTTTGACCTCCGCTACCCGCATCGCCAGCTCATGATTGGCCGCGGTCAGATAGCCGCCGACCGCGACGCAGAACCCGGTTCTGATGCAGGCCACCGACCCGAGACCGGCACCGGGGTTCGGCCCGGCATTGACCGGCGCCGTGATCTCAACGGCTCGCTGCCACCTGGCCCTCGAGTCAGTGACGATCATCGCTTCCTGGTGGTTCGAGCGGGTCCGGTAGGAGCCCGACGCGACACAGGACCCGCTGGCCGTGCACGCAACCGAGGAGATCCCGGCGTCCGGGTTCGCCGACGCGCCCGGCGGGTTGGCGATCTCAACCGCTCACCGCGGTGTTCAGCGGCAGGCGGGGCTTGATGGCTAGGCCCCAGGTTCCTGCGGACTCGGTCGCGACGAAGCCTCCCTCGCGCTGGCCGGAGGGCTCGGCTCGTAGGAACCTACCGCCACGCATGAGCCTGGCCCGGTGCAGGCCAGCGAGTCGACCGAGCCGTTGGGGTTCGTGAACGCGTCCGAGGGCATCTGCAGCTCGCGCGCCCGGGCCCACGTACCGTGCGAGTCGGTGGCAATCATCGCCTGACCGAACTCCGAGGTGTCGTTGTAGGTGCCGCCAGCCACGCACGACCTGGTCCCGGTGCAGCTCACCGCGAACAGGCCCGCGAACGGGTTCGGCGCACCGGTGCCGCCGACTGTCACGGCAGGCTAGCCCGAACGAACCCGCACCGGATGGCTCACCGACCGGCCGTGCGCCGCGGTAGCAGGCAGGACCGCCCGGTAAACCCGGCCGGTCAGGTGCGGTCGCACGAGGAAGGCAGCCTGGTCGCCGCTGTCCAGCCGGTGCACGCGCACGGTCAGCCAGCCTGCACCCGACCAGGCCTGCAGCACGACGACGTCACCAGGAACCGCGAGCGGACAGCTGACCGTCAGCACGTCCGCGCGCCCGCGCGGGCCGGCGGCGACACTGATCGACACCGGCGGCACGACAATGACCAGCACCGGCTGGCTCCACGCACCATTCGGGCCGGTGAGCCGGAACACGGTATTCGTGGTCAGGTCCTCGACAGCTAGCACGGCGCGGCCGTCGGACCCCGTCGTCGCATCCCCGGCCAGGTGCCAGGCCGGCTGGCCGGCTGGGCGCTCGAGCAGGCTGAGCTTCGCGCCTTGAATGGCGTGGCCCTGATCGGTGAGGTGGCCGGTGAACACCCCGCCAGCGCCCGCAGGAATCCGGCCACGCGCGACGGTGACCGACAGACTCGGTGGCACTTGGGCGGCCGCGGAGCTGGACGGGCTCGGCCGCGGCGCGGGTGACGACGCAGGCGGCGACGCGTGCGCGGTGGACCTCCCTGAGCTGCCAGCCGACGGCGAGGTGCTATGGGTGGTAGCAGGCCCGGCAGGATGCCGAAGGCCCGATGCCGGCCCGGGGTGGTGGACGTCTGGGACTCCGACAAAACCAAGCACCCGGTATGCCACGTGCTGCACCGGCGCTGGCAGCGCTTCGGTATACGCCGCCGCGGCGAATACGCCGACCAGGGCGACCGCCACGGCGGCCGCCAGCCGGCGTGAGTGGCCTGCCTGACGCCCGGAGCCGCGCCGCCTGAGCACGGTAGCTGGCAGCTCCCGGCGTGCCCGGAACATCGCTAGCGCAGCGCTCTCCCCGGTGAGCTCATCGGGCGTCGGACTGCAGGTCAGCAGATCGACCAGCCGGTCAAGGCCTGGCTCGCCAGGAACGATGTCATTCGGAAGGTCGGCGTTCACTGAGTCCACCTCCTCGGCGTCAGGAGGCGCAGATCAGGAGCCGTCCGTTCCAGGCCCGGGTCGGTGGCGGAGTCCGCGGTGCAGTGCCACTCGCACCGCGCCAGGAGACTTGCCGAGGATGTCAGCCACAGCCGGCGTCTCCAGGCCCGCGATCACGCGCAGCGCCACAGCTTCCGCCTGGTCCCGCGAGAGCGTGTCGAGCAGCCCGATGGCCTTCTTGACCGCAATGCCGTCGAACACCTGGTCCTCAACCATCCGGTCATCGGCCAGGCCGTCGAGGCCATCGGCCACCGGGCTGGTCCGACGCCGCTTCCTGGCCCGCGCGGCGTCGATGGCGCGATGCCGCCCGACGCTGAACAGCCAGCGCCGGAAGCCCTCCTCACCACCCGTGAACGTGTGCAGGTCGCGAACCACCTGCAGCCACGTCTCGCTCGCCACGTCATCAGGGTCATCGCAGCGCAAGACGCGCAGGTAACGTAGCAGGCGCGGCTGCAGGCTTCGCCAGAGCTCAACGAATCCGGTCTCGTCGCCTGATCGGGCCCGGTCGAGCGCCCCGTCCAAGTCGCCAGTCTCTACCGCCATCGCGTCAGCAAGGGTCTCACACCGGCAGGCTGGTCAGAGCCGATCACCATAATCTTCGCATTCGGTCTAACCTTGCCCGCCGGCGTGCGACCCACGTTGCGCTAGGCCTTCGCCTTGACGGTCACGACTCGGCTGTGGCTCGGACTGAAGTTCAGGCTGCCCCTGAAGACCAGCACGTACTGTGCGTTGACCTTCGGGTCGACCACGAACGCCACCCCACCGAACCGGTGGGTGACTTCCCGGCCCACGACGACCCACTTGCTATCGGCCGTCCTGCGGTCCAAGTAGACGACCTTGCCCCGAAGCGGGACCCGGTGCGACCTCAGGTCTCCGACGATCACCGCCACGTGCCTGTGGTGCAGGATCGCCGGCACCTTCGCGATGGACAGGTGCGTAGCCAGTCGCGGCACATTCGTTGTGGCGGCGCTCGCGGCACCGGCGGTCGCCGTCGCCCCGGTGACGGCAATCGCAGCGGCGGCCGCAAGCGATCCTGCTCGGGCAAGTAGGGATGCGCGCATTGCTCTCCTTCGGTTCAGGCCTCAGACCTGAGGCAGCTGGCAAACACCGACTAGAGCGACATAGGCCCCTGTTGCGTTACTCAGGTCTGCGGACATGGCCATCGGAGCGTCCCCAGTCACGCTCTGCACTTGATCCCTGTCTGAATCAGTAGCCAAAACTGCATAATCCTGCGATTGCGGGGTAGAACTCAGCAAGGCAGTCGCGTTAGATCTGCAATACCCACCGAACTAGGGGTATTATGCAGTGGTGACTCGCTCGTCGACCCTTGCCCGGATCACCGATATCGCCCAGGAACAGTGGGGACTCGTGACCCGCAGCGAACTGGAGCGAGCGGGAGTCCCCCAGACCACCATTGAACGAATGACCGCACCCGGCTCCTCCCTGGAGCGAGTGGCGCACGGCGTCTACCGCCTGGCGGGAACACCCGCCCCAGACCATCTGGAACTCCGCGCCGCCTGGCTTCAACTGGCACCAGGTGTCCCAGCGTGGGAGCGAAGACCAGACGAGGGAGTCGTCTCCCACCGATCGGCGGCGGCCATCTGCGGGATCGGACACCTCCCAGCCGATCGGCACGAGTTCACTGTGCCGCGGCGTCGGCAGACCCGCCGGCCGGATGTCCGCATCCATGTGCGCCACGTCGATGACGGAGAGTGGATCGCCCTTCAAGGCCTCCCGCTCACTCGGCCTTCGCGAATCGCGTCAGACCTCCTCTGGGATCGGGAGGATCCCGAGGCGGTAGCCCAAATTGTGGTGGATGCCATCCGGGGGGCCTTCGACTACCCCGGAACCTTCGCTGACAGCCTCGCACCGCATGCAGCCCGGTTCGGCCTGCGGCGCGCAGACGGGATCGCCCTCCTGGGCTGGTTCTTCGAACTGGTCGGTGATCCCGCGACAAATCGGTGGATGACGCAGGCCAGAGAGCACATTGACCGCACGTCGGCCCGGCCGGCGTCGGGCGTAGGGACAGGACCATGACTGCGGCAGGACGTTACACGACGCCGCCCGCCTTTCGCCGCGCCCTGACAGACCGGCTCAAGAAAATGGCGGGCGATACTCGCTGGAACCTCCCTCAGCTCCAGCGACAGGTCGCCTACGACCGGCTGCTCGAACGGCTGTACATCGTCGACGACGGTTGGATCGTCAAGGGAGCGACGGCGCTTCTCGCCAGGGACCTCGGCGTGCGAGGCAGCCTGGACGTGGACCTTTACCGCGAGGCCGCACGGGAGGTCGCTGAAGCAGAGCTGCGGCAGGCGGCGACGTCCGATCTCGGGGACTGGTTCCGGTTCGAGATCGGGGCAGGGTCGGTGATCGGAAACGATGGCGTTCGGCTGCCAGTGAACGCTCTCGTCGGAGCGACGACCTGGGTCAAATTCCATGTCGATCTCGTCGGCAGTGACCGGCGCATGACGGGGCAGCCGGAAAGAGTGCCGCCGCTCGCCCGCGGCGTGATACCCGACGTCGCGCAGCGGGGATACCGGGCGTATCCGCTGGCCGATCACGTCGCCGACAAGGTCGCAGCGACATATGAGCGGCGTGGGGACACGCGGATCCCCTCCACGCGTTACCGCGACCTTGTCGACCTGGTGGCGATCATCACGGGCGCTTCAGTGGATGCGCAAGCACAGACGACCGCGATGACATCGGAGTTCCGGCGTCGTGTACTCAGCCGGCCAGGGCGCTTCAACGTTCCGGATCGCGCTCTCTGGGCGACGGGGTACGCAGCGGAGGCACGACGCTCCCTGCTCGACATTGCCCATACCCTCGACGAAGCTCTTGCCACCGTACGCCCGTTCATCGATCCGATCCTCGACGGAAGTGCAACGGGCCGTTGGAACCCGACGAAACGGCGATGGTCTGGATCGTGACATCGACCAAGCACGTTGGACACCGGAGCTGGCATCTTTACGACGATCATGCGCTGGCCACGGTGACGCGACGCCTCGACCGCCTGGCCCCCGAAGTCGACACGATTCATCGCAGAACTGTCTTTCCAGATCCCGGACGGCGCCATGGCCGAGTGCATATCCTCCGGTCTGCGGCAGTCGGTCAGCCGCGGCCAGATCACGCTTACCGCTTCCGGCGTTCACCAGGACGTCCCTAGCCACAGCCCGAGCGCGTACCCGACCTCAGGTGCACGCGGGCGCGGGATGCCGGCGAGGTCGGCGAGCGTCCAGGACAGCCGGAGCACCCGGTCGGCTCCCCGAGCGCTGATCTGGCCGAGGTCCATCGCCCGCTCAAGCGGTGCGAGCGCACCGGCCTCCGGGGCGAACCTTCGTCGCAGCTCACTGCCCGGAATCTGGGCGTTGAGCCGCCACGGCGTCCCGGCCAGCCGGGCACCGGCCCGTTCCCTGGCCTCACGGACCCGGGTGGCAACGACGGAGCTCGGCTCGGTCAGATTCCGGTCGCTGAGCAGCTCAGCACGCCGGACCGGCAAGAACTCGATCTTGGCGTCCACCCGGTCAAGCAGCGGCCCGGACAGCCGCGCCAGATACCGGCGGCGGGTCAGCGGGGTACAGCCGCAGGACGCGCCCACGGTCCCAGCGCCCGCGCACGGACACGGGTTCGCCGCCAGGATCAGCGTGAACCTGGCCGGGAAACGGGCTGTCACGCCCGCCCGGGCGACCAGCACCTCACCCGACTCCAGCGGCTGCCGGAGCCCGTCGAGGACATCACGCGAGAACTCGGGAGCCTCATCGAGGAACAGGCAGCCGTGGTGCGCGAGCGAGGCAGCACCAGGCCGGATGATGCCGCTGCCGCCACCCACGATTGCCGCCCTGGTAGCCGTGTGATGCGGAGCGCAGAACGGCGGCTCGGTGATCAGCGGCCGCCCAGACGGCAGCGTGCCGGCCACCGAGTGAATGGCGCTGACCTCGAGCGCGGCGGCCGGCTCCAGCCTGGGCAGGACAGTCGGGATCCGCTCAGCCAGCATCGTCTTGCCCACCCCCGGCGGTCCGAGCAGCATCAGGTGGTGGCCGCCAGCGGCGCAGATCTCGGCGGCCCGCCTGGCGACAGGCTGCCCGACAAGATCAGCCAGATCCTTGCCGCCGCCCGCGCCGTAGCCCGCGGGAAGCACCGATCTGCCACCTGCTAGTGCCAGCTCCGGCCCGGTATCCGCGCCAGGTCTCGTACCCGGCCGCTGACCGTCGCCCGGACAGGTGGCGAACATCGCGGCAGCGTCTCGGCCAGGCTCGAGGACGGTCACCGCCGCGCCGTCCTTGGCCCGCTGGCCGTCTCGCAGCCACGCGGTCATCGCCGCCAGGCTAGGCGCGGAGATCACCCGGAGTTCGGGAACCAGTGCGGCCTCGGGAGAGTTCTCCGCGGCGACGGCGACCGCCGCGAACCCGGCCGCCGCAGCCGCCGCGGCGGCCGGCAGCACGCCAGGGACTGGACGTACCCTGCCGTCGAGGCCGAGCTCGCCGAGCAGCATCAGCCCGCGCAGCCGGGCAGCGGGCACCGCGCCTGCCGCAGCCAGGATCGCCACTGCCATGGCTAAGTCGAAGCCACTGCCGCGCTTGGGGAGGCTCGCCGGGGACAGGCCGACGGTGATCCTTCGGTGCGGCCAGCTCTCGCCGCTGTTCACGATCGCCGACCTGATCCGGTCCCGTGCCTCTCGCAGTGCGGCATCGGGCAAGCCGACGAGAAGCAGGGCGACGAGGCCGTTCTCGATATCGGCCTCGATCTCCACAACGTGACCCTGCACACCGACAAGGGCGATGGCATGCGTCCGGGCGAGCGTCATCTAGCCCACGCCACGGATGTGCTCGACCTCGAAGTCACCAGACGGGGATTTCAGCACGCCGACCACGTCGACCCGGAGCTGGTCGAATAGCACCCCGTGCGCGATCACCCAGTGCACGGCCAGCCGCCGGAGCCGGATCCGCTTCTGCCTGGTGATCGCCTCGATCGGTGTGCCGAATCCCACCCCGGACCTGGTCTTCACCTCGCAGACGACCAGCGTCCGTCGCTCGGCAGCGACAATGTCGATCTCGCCCTCAGCGCATCGGTAGTTCCGGTCCAGGATCCGGAATCCGGCCTGCTGCAGGTATTCCACCGCCAGCTGCTCGCCCTGCCTGCCCAGGACATCCTTGGGATGCACGCCCACCACCTCCGGAACCGACGGTGCCGGAGGACAGCCTGATGCCGCTCAGGTCGGCGGCATCCTGTGGATCAGGCGCTCCCGGCGGGCTGTCCCTGTGGGTGGCGGGGGCGGCCTCCGCCAGTGATGTCGGTCCAGTGTGGTTGAATGCCGGGCCGCACAGTGGGTGGCCACCGAGCCGGCCAGGTAGGTAGCCGCCCGGCCGACCAGGTGGGTAGCCACCCGGCCGACCAGGTGGGTAGCCGCCGGGCCGCCGATCTGGCTCGGGCCTAGCTCTGGGTTTCCTCGGGAAGCTGGAGGTCGCTCTTGGCGAGTTCCTCGATGTTGACATCCTTGAACGTCACCACCCTGACGTTCTTCACGAACCGGGCCGG
>JGI12269J14319_10002292_pt1 | contig 18545 bp, 18 predicted proteins | sample PeaSoiSIISIP2007_FD_14319 | JGI IMG/M metagenome (IMG submission 14319) | reverse complement strand
GTCTCTTCCTCGGCAGCTTCTATTCGATCGGGCTCTCGCTCGTCGGCCTCGACTTCGGCCTCGTCGTCGGCATTGCGGCGGGGCTGCTTTCGGTCATCCCCTTCGTCGGCACGATCGGCGGCTTCATCGCGAGCGTTACCTTGGCGCTCCTGCAATTCTCCGATTGGCGCTGGGTCGTGGCCACGGCGGGAATATTCCTTCTCGGGCACGTGATCGAGGCGAATTTTCTCTCGCCCAAGCTGATCGGCGACCGCGTCGGGCTCCATCCCGTGTGGATCATCTTCGCGCTCCTCGCAGGCGGTGCCTTGCTCGGCTTCCTCGGCGTGCTGCTCGCGATTCCCTTGGCCGCCGCCATCGGCGTGCTGGCGCGCTTCGGCCTCGGGCGTTATCTCGGGAGCCCGCTCTACAAAGGGGCCGCGGGCGGGAGCCGGTCGGACAGGGAGCGCGCGCCGTGAGGGTGGAGGCCCAGCTCGCCCTCGACCTTGGCCATCGTGCCGCCTACGGGCGCGAGGACTTTCTCGTGGCACCCTCCAACGCCGAGGCCGTTCTGTGGCTCGACCGCTGGCCCGCTTGGCCCGCACCGGCGCTCACGCTCTACGGCCCGGCGGGGTGCGGCAAGAGCCATCTCGCCCAGGTCTGGCGCAAGCACTCGAATGCGCTTGAGCTCGCGCGGGATGCGCTCCTCGTCGAGAAGCTTCGCGAGCGGCTTGGCCCGCGGCGGGCCGCCATCGTCGAGGACGCGGACCGCGGGGTCGATGAGGAGGCCCTCTTGCATGTCTATAACATGCTCGCCGAGTGCCGCGGCCACCTCCTCTTGACGGCGCGCGCGCCGCCCGCGCGCTGGCACTTGGCACTCGCCGATCTCAGATCGCGCCTGCTCGCCGCACCTGCGGTGGCCGTCGCGGCACCCGACGAGACGCTGCTCGCGGCACTCCTCGTCAAGCTCTTCGCCGATCGCCAGCTGCGCGTCGGCGCCGAGCTCATCGCCTTTCTGCTGCCGCGCATGGAGCGCTCCTTCGAAGGTGCCGTGCGGCTGGTGGCGGCACTCGATGCCGCAGCCCTTGCGGCGAAGCGGCCCCTCACCATGCCGCTCGCGCGCTCGGTGCTCGCAGCACTCGCGAGAGAGGAAAGCTAGCCGACAAAACCTGGCCCCCCATGTGGGCGCATCCTCAATGCGAGCCGCGCCGCCCGTTGAAATGGCTTAAGCGCGCGAATGTGCGAAGAATACCTTGCTACTGATCTGCCACACGTCGCCCTGCTTGACCAATACAAAGAAGTCCGTGTAGCGGGTTCCGCGCCAGTTCCTGGCTTCGAGCCGGGCCATAGCTGCGGTCCCCTCATATTCTATCGCAACGATACGCGCATCGAGATCAGCGGCGGGTCCACTTTTGTCGATGATGTCGCAGAAGTCTTGTAACGTCCATTCGACAGGCTTGCCGCCGTAGGTCCCACGGACCCTCGCACCATCAGCAAAGGCGAGCCGCATAAGGCTACCCTTTCCGGCGCGTGCTCCATCAATGTACCGCTGGAGCGTCGCAGCAATCGCTTCGTGCGTGGCAAAGCTCTCGACCTCCTGTGCCAGGGTCACGCCGATCGACATGTCTTACCCTCCTATGGCGAGGCGCCGGCGCCCACCACGCTCAACCCGGGGTCTGGAATGGCTTACGACCCGGTTCAGCATCGTTGTCGCGCGCCGCAACTTTCCCATCGGCAGACCATTGCATAGTTCCGCTCGGCATGTCCTTGCGATTTGGGGCATAAATCCGGTAAACTTTGCGAGATTATGCCTTCTTCAGTGCTGAAATTGGAGAAATATGCCAAAAACGACCCTCGATGCCATCGACTGTCGGATTATAGCCGCGCTCCAGGCAGACGGCAGATTGAGCAACGCGGATCTTGCCCAACGTGTCGGGCTGTCGCCTTCACCTTGCCTGCGACGAGTCAATCGGCTGCAGCGTGAGGGGTACATCGAAACCTATCGCGCCATGCTGCGGCGCAAGCAGATCGGGCTCGGCCTCACGGTCTTCGTCGGAGTGAAAATTGGTGGACACGCCGACGATCGAGCCACCGCGTTCGAGGAGGCGGTTATTGCCATCCCCGAGGTTATCGCCTGCCACATGATCGCCGGCGAGGTCGACTACCTGCTCGAAGTTGTCGTTTCTGACTTAGAGCATTATCAACACTTTCTTCTCGACAAGTTACTCAATCTCTCGATCGTCAAGGACGTGCGCAGCAGCATCGCCATTCAGACTCTGAAAGCTTCCGCGCCACTCCCGTTGGACCATCTGCTGCCACTGCAACTCGGCCAGCAACGGGATGGTGGCGCTTTCCAAAAAAGCTCAGCCAAACAGACGACCGGAAAGCTTCGACGATAGAATTCCCATCCGCGCGGAGCACGGGTACCATCCATCTCGTTCGATGCGCTAGCTCAGGCAAGGAGGACGGCCATGGATCTGGGTATTTCCGGCAAGAAGGCGCTCGTCTGCGCGGCGAGCAAGGGGCTCGGCAAGGCCTGCGCGTTCTCGCTCGCGCGCGAAGGCGCTCACGTCACCATCGCGGCGCGCACCAAGGACGCGCTCGAGGCGACCGCCGCCGAGATCCGAGACAAGACCGGCGCCAAGGTGACCGCGGTCGCCTGCGACATCACGACCGAGGCCGGGCGCGCTGCTGCGCTCGCGGCCTGCCCCGAGCCCGACATCCTCGTCAACAACGCGGGCGGTCCGCCTCCCGGCGATTTCCGCGAGTGGGGCGAGGCGGAATGGATGAGCGCGCTCAATAACAACATGGTGACCGCGATCCTGCTCATCAAAGCCAGCGTCGACGGCATGATGGCGCGGCGCTTCGGGCGCGTCGTCAACATCACCTCGAGTGCCGTGAAGGCGCCGATTTGGAACCTCGGCCTCTCCAACGGCGCGCGCGCCGGGCTNACCGGCTTCATCGCCGGGCTCTCGCGCACCACCGTCAAGCACAACGTCACCATCAACAACNTGCTGCCGGGCCATTTCGAGACCGACCGCATGCGCGCCAACGTCCGCTTCCAGGCGGAGAAGCTGGGCCGCACGTTCGCGGAGCAGATGGCCGCGACCCGGGCGGCGAACCCCTCCGGCCGCGTCGGTGACCCGGCCGAGTTCGGGGACGCCTGCGCCTATCTGTGCAGCGCTCAGGCAGGCTTCATCACCGGCCAGAACTTCCTGCTCGACGGCGGCGCCTATCCCGGAACGTTGTAAGCCCTTGAACCTTCAACGTTACTTCTTTTGCGGGAGAGACTTATCGTGGTACAACCATGAGGAGATTGTATGGATGGGGCCTCCTCGGGTAGAGTCCATGGCGCCGGGCGGGCATGAGTTGGCTGGGTGGTGCGTCGGGGAAATGATGAGCGCGGAGCTTCCAACCGCGCCGGAGCCGGGATGGACGAGGAGATCGAACTCAAGCTCGCGGTCGCACCGGAGCATGTGGAGCGCTTCCGGCGCAACCCGATTCTTCGCGCGCTCAAGGAGCGCCCGGCCTCGATCGAGCACTTGGTCAGCACCTATTACGACACGCCCGGCTTCGAGCTGAGACACAAGGCAGTGGCGCTCAGGGTCCGCAAGATCGGGCACGAGCGCATCCAGACGATCAAGCGCGAGGCCGCGCGCGGCAAGAGCCGCATGGCGCGGCAGCAATGGGAGCGCAGCATCGAGGGGGATCGCCCGGATCTCTCGTCCCTCGAGGATCCCGAGCTTCGTCGGCTGATTTCGCCCCATAGCAGGAAAGGCGAGCTCGCGCCCGTATTCGTGACCGACGTGAGGCGCGAGGTGTGGCCCTTGCGAATGGGCTCGAGCCACATCGAGTGCGCGCTCGACGTAGGCGAGATCACGGCCAACGGCAAGAGCGCCCGCGTTTGCGAGGTCGAGCTCGAGCTCAAGTCGGGGCCGCCCGCGCGCCTCTTCGAGCTGGCGCGCCGGCTGAACGCGGCCGTCCCGCTCCGCATCGAGCCGACAAGCAAGGCGGAGCGGGGCTACAGCTTGGCTCTCGGCGCAGAGCCCGCGCCCCGCAAGGGCGAGGTGGTGCAACTCGATCCCGCGATGAGCGTGCGGGACGCGCTTGGAACGATTACGCGCGCCTGCATCGCCCATATCGTGGGCAACGTCGATTGCGCGCATGAGGGCAAGGACCCCGAAGGCGTGCATCAGCTGCGCGTCGGCTTGCGGCGCTTGAGGGCGGCTTTCTCGGTCTTTGGCGACGCGCTGCCGGAGCGCGAGCGCACTCAGCTCGCCGGCGAGCTGCGCTGGCTCCAGCAGGAGCTGGGTCCGGCGCGCGAATGGGACGTCTTCATCAACGGCACGCTCAAGGCGCTCTCCAAGCGCGTCGCCGACGCGGAGGCGCTCAAGGCCTTGGCCGAGGCCGCGGAGGCCGCGCGCGCCGCGGCCTACGCGCGCGCGCGCAAGGCACTTGCGGACCGGCGCTATACGGATTTGCTGCTGCAGCTCGAGGCCTGGCTCGATGGCGCACTCGCGCGCGCCGAGCGGGGCGCGGGTACGGTAGGGGGAAAAGCCGCGGCGGATTTGCTCGATCTGCCGATCCTTGCCTTCTCCGCGGAAGTTTTGCGCGCGCGGCACGCCAAGGTCGAGAAGCTCGGCGCCAAGCTGCGCAGGCTCGACGACGAGCGCCTCCACGAATTCAGGATCCGCGTCAAGAAACAGCGCTATGCGATCGAGTTCTTCCGCAATCTCTATACCGACAAGGGTGCTAAGCGCTATATCGCGGCGCTCAAGGAGCTGCAGGATGTGCTGGGTTCGGCCCATGACGCGCTCGTCGCGCGCGGGCTCATCCCGCAGCTGGAGGCGAACGCGACGGTGCCCGCCGAGCGCGCGATCGGTCAGCTCGAAGGCTGGTGCCTGGCCGCCGTGCGCCACGACCGCAAGCGGCTGCAGGGGCTCTGGCAGAGCTTTGCCAAGCTCAAGCCGTTCTGGAAGACGGCTTGAGGAGCGCACCTCGGCCGCGAACGCGCCCCCTGAAGCAGCCTCGACAGGGCGAAACAGCCGAGCGAGCTCATTGGCGCACGCGCGGCTCGGGGGACCGACATGACGCGTGCCGAGCCTAGCGTCCATCTGATCATCGACGAGCGCGCCCAAGGACGCGTTGCCCGTCTCGCGGTCGATCATCCCGGCAAACTCAACATTCTCAACCGCGCGCTGATGCAAGCGTTGCTGCGCGAGCTCGAAATGCTCGCCGCCGACGAGGCGCTGCGGGTACTCGTGCTCAGCGGGGCAGGGGACAGCGCCTTCATCGGCGGTGCCGACATCCGCGAGATGGCAGCACTTACGCCCCGATCGGCGCGCACCTTCATTCAACTGCTCCACCGGGTTTGCGACGGGTTGCGCCGCCTGCCGGTGCCCGTGATCGCGCGCATCCGCGGCTTGGCACTCGGCGCCGGGCTCGAGGTGGCGGCGGCCTGCGATCTGCGCATCGCCGCCCAAGACGCGCGCTTCGGCATGCCCGAGGTGAGGCTCGGCATCCCCTCGGTGATCGAGGCGGCCCTCTTGCCCTCGCTCATCGGCTGGGGGCGCACGCGCCGGCTGCTCTATACCGGCGAGACGATCGACGCGCGCGAGGCCGAGCGCTTCGGCCTCGTCGAGCGCTCGGTTGCGGCCGCCGAGCTCGACACCGCGGTCGAGGAATGGGTCGCGGCCATCCTCGCCTGCGCTCCGCGTGCCATCCGCCTGCAGAAGGCGCTCGTCCGCGCGTGGGAGGAGCTGCCGCCGTCGCGCGCGGTCGAGCGTGGCATCGCCGCCTTCGCCCAGGCCTACCTGAGCGACGAGCCGAGGCACCTCATGGGCGGTTTCCTCTCTGCCGCGGCACTCAGGCGAAAGGAACGGGGCCGACCAAGCTAGTCGCCCTTGTCGTCGTTAGGGCTCCATAGCCGGACGAGCTCGGCCGAGCCGGCCGCGAGCTCGCCCCAGCGCTTGCCGGGAAAGCTGAGCGCGGCAAGGCCGGCGGTGGGAAACTTGGCGACAAGCCGCGCCAGGGTGGCCCCATTCCCGCCCCCGGCGAGGAGCACCGCCAAGCCCTGGAGGCCCGGGTTGTGGCCGATGAGGAGCACGGATCGGACGCCATCGTCGAGCTCTCTGAGCCGCCCGAGCAGCCTCGCCGCACTCGCGAGATAGAGCCGCTTCTCGTGCTTCACGGTGGCGCCGTCCGCGAGTGCAGGCGCTATGCCGAGGAGGGTCTCCTCGGCGCGGCGTGCGGTCGAGCAGAGCACGATATCCGGGGCCAGCTTGAGCCGGCGCAGTGCCCTTATCACGGTCTCGCAGGCCCGCTTGCCGCGCGGGGCGAGCGGGCGGTCGAAATCGGCCAGTGCCGTGTCGTTCCGGCTCGATTTGGCGTGGCGGAGGAGGATGATCGTCTTCATGACCGGTCCCCGGGGGGGCGACTACCCCTATCACGAGAGCGCAACGGCTGTCATGACATAGCAACGCGCCCCATGTAATATTTTGGTCCGCGTGCGGACCGGAGCACCCGGTCCGGCGCGCGTTTGGAGGAGGCCCGCAGCTCGGCTCGCAGCGGGCAGCAGGAGGATCGAGGTGCCCGACCAGACCCACCCGACCGCGCCGGGCATCGACATGAGCTCGGAGGCGCGCTTCATCAATCGCGAGCTCTCCTGGCTCGCGTTCAACGAGCGCGTGCTCTCCGAGGCGGAGGACCCCAACCATCCGCTGCTCGAACGGCTGCGCTTCCTGTCGATCTCGGCGAGCAACCTCGACGAGTTCTACATGGTGCGCGTCGCCGGCCTCAAGGCGCAAGTAGCTGCAGGCGTTGTCACGCCGAGCGACGACGGCCGCACCCCCGCCGAGCAGCTCGACGCCATCAACAGGCGCGCGGGCGAGCTCGTGCAGAACCAGCAGAAGCATTGGCGCACGTTGCGCGAGCTCTTGCGCGCGAGCGGCATTTGGCTGGTCGACCCCGAGGAGCTGACGGTCAAGGACCGCAGCTGGGCCGACGACTATTTCATGGAGCACATCTTTCCGATCCTGACTCCGCTCGCGGTCGATCCGGCGCACCCCTTCCCCTTCATCCCCAACCTCGGCTTTGCCATCGTGCTGTCGCTCGCCCGCGCGGAGGACGGCAAGGCGATGAGCGCGCTCGTGCCGATCTCGAGCCAGATCGACCGCTTCCCGCGCCTGCCCGGACGCGAGATTCGTTTTTTGCCGATCGAGGCGCTCGTCGGGCTCTTCCTCGACCGGATCTTCCCCGGCTTCGAGGTGCTCGGCCAGGGGCTCTTCCGCGTGCTCCGCGACAGCGAGGTCGAGATCGAGGAAGAGGCCGAGGACCTGGTGCGCGTCTTCGAGTCGGCGCTCAAGCGGCGCCGGCGCGGCAACGTCATCCACCTGGCCATGAACAAGAGCATGCCGCCCGAGCTCAAGCGCTTCGTCATCGACAAGTTTCACGTGGCGCAGAGCGACATTTTCGAGATCGACGGGCTTTTGGGTCTCGAGGCGACCAAGGAGCTCATCGTGCCGGAGCGGCGGGACCTGCTCTTTCCGCCTTACAACCCGCGCTCTCCAGAGCGCATCCGCGACTTCGGCGGCGATTGCTTCGCGGCGATCCGCCACAAGGACATCATCGTGCACCATCCCTACGAGAGCTTCGACGTGGTGGTGCAGTTCGTGCGCCAGGCCGCGCAGGACCCGGCCGTCGTGGCGATCAAGCAGACGCTCTACCGCACAAGCGACAATTCGCCCATCGTGCAGGCGCTCGTCGAGGCGGCGGAGGCGGGCAAGTCCGTGACCGCCGTGGTCGAGCTCAAGGCGCGCTTCGACGAGGCCGCGAACATCCGCTGGGCGCGCGATCTCGAGCGCTCGGGCGCCCAGGTGATTTACGGCTTCATCGACCTCAAGACCCATGCCAAGGTCTCCCTCGTCGTGCGGCGCGAGGGCAAGGGCCTGCGCTCCTACGTGCATTTCGGCACGGGCAACTACCACCCGGTGACGGCCAAGATTTACACCGACCTCTCCTTTTTCACCTGTCAGCCCGCGCTGTGCTACGACGCCGCACTCCTCTTCAATTTCATGACCGGTTATGCGCGGCCCAAGAAGCCGGAGAAGATCGCGATCTCGCCGATCAATCTGCGCGGCACGCTTATCGCTCTCATAGACGCCGAGATCGCGCACGCCAAGAAAGGACGGCCGGCCCAGATCTGGGCGAAGCTCAACGCGCTGGTGGACGCGCAGGTGATCGACGCGCTCTATCGCGCGTCTCAAGCAGGCGTGCAGATCGACCTCGTCGTGCGCGGCATCTGCTGCCTGAGGCCCGGTTTAGCCGGGCTCTCGGAGAACATCCGGGTCAAAAGCATCGTCGGCCGCTTCCTCGAGCACGGGCGCATCGTCTCCTTCGGCAACGGGCACGCACTGCCTTCTCCCCATGCCAAGGTGTTCATCTCGTCGGCGGACTGGATGCCGCGCAACCTCGATCGCCGGGTCGAGACCCTGGTCCCCATCGAGAACCCCACGGTGCACGAGCAAGTGCTCAATCAGATCATGGTCGCTAATCTCAAGGACGTGGCGCAAAGCTGGTCGCTCGGGCCGGACGGCGTCTACACGCGGCTCAAGGCGGATAAGGACGCGTTCAGCGCGCACACCTTCTTCATGACCAATCCGAGCCTCTCCGGACGCGGCAGCGCGCTCAAGAAATGGAAGCCGTTGCCGGTGCCGCGGCTCGTCTCGACGCAAGCCTGAGGAATGGCGATCGAAGCGCCCGGGCGCGCCAGGTCCGCCGTTGCGAAGGGTTCCGGCATCGGGGTCATCGATGTCGGCTCCAACTCCATCCGCCTTGTCGTTTATGAGAGGCTCGCCAGGGCCCCCTGGGTCGTCTTCAACGAGCGCGTGCTGTGCGGGCTCGGGCGCGGGCTGCAACGTACCGGGCGACTCCATGCGGAGGGTCGCAAGCGCGCGCTCGAGAATCTCGCGCGCTTCACGCTGCTCGCGCGCCAGATGGGGGTGCGCCGCCTCGACATCCTGGCGACCGCCGCGGTGCGCGAGGCGAGCGATGGCACCGAGTTCGTCGCGGAGGTCGAGCGGCGCTGCAAGACGGAGGTCCGCGTACTCGCAGGGCGCGAAGAGGCGCGGCTTTCCGCCCTCGGCGTGCTCTCCGGCATGCCCCAGGCGGACGGCATCATGGGCGATCTCGGCGGCGGCAGCGTCGAGCTCGTGTCGCTCGACAAGGGCGTCATCGGCGAGCAGGCGACGCTCCCGCTCGGTCCGCTCCGCCTCATGGAGGTCGCGGAGGACGAGCCCAAGCGCGCCCGTCCCTTGGTCGAGGCGGCACTCGCCGAATTGCCGTGGCTCTCCGCATGCAAGGACCGCAGTTTCTATGCGGTCGGCGGGGCGTGGCGCGCGATTGCCCGCATCCACATCGAGCAGTCGAACTATCCGCTTCACGTCATCCACCACTACAAGGTGGCGCGCGAGGAGATGATCGACTTCTGCCGCCTCATCACCGGGCTGAGCCGCAAGTCGCTCGAGGGCATGACCTCATCCGTATCGCGCAAGCGCCTGGAGACGCTGCCGCATGCAGCACTTGTGCTCTGGCGCGTGCTGCGCGTGGCCGCACCGAAGGCGGTTATCTTCTCCGCCCAGGGTATCCGCGAGGGCCAGATGTTCAGCCTGTTGCCGGAGGCGGCGAAGCGCGAGGACCCGCTGATCAGCGCCGCGGCGGAGCTGGCACGCGTCGATCGGCGCTTCGAGCCGCTCGGCGACGAGCTCTTCCGCTGGATGTCGCCGCTCTTCCCGGGCGAGGAGCCGGCGATCGGACGGCTGCGCAGGGCCGCCTGCCATTTGAACGACATCGCCTGGCGCGAGCATCCCGACTATCGCGCCGAGCACGGCTGCCTGCGCATCCTGCGTCTGCCGATCGCGGGCCTCGATCACGAGAGCCGCGGCTTCTTGGCACTCGCCATCTACGCGCGCTACGCCGGCCGCACGATCGGCGAGGACGCCCAGCGCGCGCGCATCCTTCTGGAGGAGGCGCGCGCCGAGCAAGCGATCCGCATCGGCCTGGCACTCAGGGTCGGCATTGCCGCCTCGGGCGGGGTTGCAGCCCTTCTGCGCCGCACCTCGCTCAGCCTGGAGGGGGATCGCATNAGCCTCAACNTGCNCGGCANGGCCGCCGACCTCGAGGGNGAGCAGANGGAGCGCCGNTTCGAGNCGCTCGCCGAGGCCTTCGGNCGCCGGCCTGCCTTCGTGCAGAGCGAGGCGCGGGCGGCCAAGGCGCGGTAGTGCNGAGGTGAACTANGCCTCGCTTGCCGCGGCACGCCGTGGNGCNGGCNCGGATGCGGCGTCGCGCTCGATCAGCTTGAGCGCCTTNCCCTCGAGCCCGAGGGCGAGCTCGCCCCGCTTCAGCTTGAGCGCCGCCGCGCCGAAGATCTCGCGCCGCCAGCCCTTGAGCGCCGGCACGGAGGCGTCGTCGTCGGCCGCTATGAGCTCGATGTCGGCGCTCGAGGCGACGAGCTTGGCCGCCACATGGTGCGCGTCGCACTGCATCTTGAGCAGTACCTTCAGGAGCTCGACGACCGCACCCATGTCGCGCGGCAATTCGATCCGGGGAGGCGCGGCAGGCCACTCGGCCTCGGGGAGTGCGAGTGCCTCGGCGACGACGGCGAGGATCGCTTCTCCCATGCGCCCCTCGGCGAAGCCGCGCGACAGGCCGCGCGTGCGCGCGAGCTCAGCCGCCGTGGTCGGATGGTGCGCCGCGATCTCGGTGAGCGCCTCGTCGCGAACGATACGGTTGCGCGGCACGTTGCGCCGTTGCGCCTCCCTCTCGCGCCAGGCGGCGAGCGCCTTGAGGACGGCGAGGAAGCGCCGGTTGGTGCTGCGCGTCTTGAGCCTCAGCCACGCTTCCTCCGGTGCTGTGCGATAGGTGGCGGGATCGGCGAGGACCGCCATCTCCTCCTCGAGCCACTGAGCGCGCTCCGAACGCTGCAGCCGACGGTCGAGCTTCTCGTAGACCGTGCGCAGGTGAGTGACGTCGGAGATCGCATACTTGATCTGGCGCTCGGTGAGCGGCCTGAGCGACCAGTCGGTGAAGCGCGAGGACTTGTCGATGTGCGCACCCGTGAGCTTGGCCACGAGCGTGTCGTAGCCCACGGATTCGCCGAATCCGCAGACCATGGCGGCCACCTGGGTGTCGAACATGGGGGAGGGCACGCGGTTGGCGAGGAGATAGAAGATCTCGAGGTCCTGACGGCCGGCGTGGAATACCTTGAGGATCTCGCGGCGCTCCATGAGCGCCATCAGGGGGGCGAGATCGAGGCCGGGTGCCAAGGCATCTATGGCCGCCGCCGTCTCGTCGCCGGCGAGCTGCACGAGGCAGAGCTGCGGGTAATATGTCCTGTCCCGCATGAACTCGGTGTCGACCGTGATGTAGGAGGAGAGCGCAAGCCGGCCGCAGAAGGCGGCGAGGGCATCGGTGTCGGCGATGAGCGTCATCGGCGACCTTCATACACGCTTTCTGCGGGCGCCGGAAGCGCGGCCTTGCCGGTTACTGTGGATTTAAGGCGGCCCCGGCGTTGCTCACGCCTGGGGACAGAGCGCTCGCGAGTTAGCTCTCGCCGAACATGCCTTTGACGAAGAGGCCGGAAATGCCGCCGATGGCGCCCATCCAGGCGACACCGAGCACGGGACCGATCGCACTGAGCGGGACGGGCAAATAGGCGTAGCCGATGACGATCGCGGCAACCGCACCCCCGAGGACAAATGCGACTTGGCTTAGAGTTGGCATATAGCCCCCTTTGCTGCGTCTGCTGCTTCTGCCGTCATGCGATCTCGCTCTCCGTCACGATGCGCTCCTGACCCTTGGTCGAGCCTTTGAGGCGGTATTGAGGATCGAACCCGGTGGGAGGCAGGAGCCGGGTGATCTCGTATTTTTCGGAGGAGGCCGCTTGAGCGTCGCCGCGCGCTGAAAATGAAAACATGCGCGGGAGGATCCTGACTTTTTCTCCGACTTTGAATTTGTGCTGGCGCATTTGGCCTCCAGATGAAAGAGACGGGAATAGCCGGTCCTTGGCACACCGACCCTTCGCGCGCGGACGGCGGCGACGAAGCAACATATCGTGTATTTGCGTAGCATGAACATGGTGATTGCCGGCCGGAAATACAAGCCGATCGGACGAAAAGTGCTGACTCCTCAAGCACTCGGCCATGAGCCTCGCGGCCGCCGAGGGTGAAGCCCGAGTGGGCGGCTTGCTTTCCCGCGCGCGAATCCCCACCTATTGATAGCCGCTCTTAGCCGCTCTCCGATCTGCGCTGGGAAATCATTTTTCGCATCGCACGCCGCGAGCGGTCGATCGTCGCACGCACTAGAGAGAGTGACATTCCGTCGCGAACCGTCGCGGCGGCAACATACGGTTACAAAGGATAGTTCGATGGCAATGGGAACCGTTAAGTGGTTCAAGGCTGACCGGGGCTTCGGCTTCATCACGCCGCAGGACGGCTCGAAAGACGTTTTCGTGCATATGACGGCGCTGACGCAAGCAGGCCTGCAAGGGCTGAATGAAGGTCAGCGCGTGCAATACGAGGTCGAGCAAGGAACCAACGGCAAGACCTCGGCGACCAAAATCGCCGTGCTTGCTGCGTAATCCGGCGGCGCCGGCGGAACGACCGTTCTTGTCCCGCTCCGCCGCGCGGTTAGTTCGGGGCGGTGCCGGGCAGTTGCGCCCGAGCACCGGCTTCCGGCGGACATATTGAGACGAGGGGCGAGATATGATCAGCAAGCGAGTCGGCAAATGGTCCTGGGCGCTGTCGGGCCCCGAGTGTCTGGCCGCCACCGTCGGCAGCCGCACGGAGCGGGAAAACACTCCCATCAGCCCGAAGCTGAAGCGCCTTTACACGGCCATGTGCGAGAAGCAGAAGAAGCTCTCGGCGAGACAGCAATAGGCGCCACGCGTGCGCGCACATGCTCGGCCCGGAGCACGTGTGCCGCTTCCCTTCGAATGCGAATTGCGGCGATAGTGAATCGAGGCGCCGCTCAAGCAACCGCGGGGAGAAGTCCCCCGCCCGGGGCTTGAGGCAGAGAGCGGGCGAAAGACAGCGCCGCGGCGCCGTCAGCTTGACAAATCCCGGCACTCATGCGCTTTTGCGGCCCGGCGGGGAAGTCCGTGAGGAGCCGTTCCGGCGCGAACGATCCCGTCCTCCCCGGCTATCCTCGCGAGGACCTCCATGCATGCCTATCGTACCCATACCTGTGGCGCTCTCAGGATCGAGCACGTCGGCGGCACGGCCAGGCTGTCGGGCTGGGTACACCGCAAGCGTGACCACGGTCAGCTCCTCTTCATCGACCTGCGCGACCATTACGGCATCGCCCAATGCGTGATCGACGTCTCGAGCCCGATCTTCGGCGCGATTGAAGCCGCGCGCCTCGAGAGCGTCATTACGGTCACCGGCATGGTCGTGGCGCGCAGCCCCGAGACGGTCAACCCGCTCCTCCCCACGGGCGAGGTCGAGCTCCAGGTACGCGAGTACCAGCTCCTCTCGACGGCCGAGCCGCTCCCGCTCCAGGTCAATGCGGACCGCGAGGACAGCGAGGAGATTCGCCTGCGCTACCGCTTCCTCGATTTGAGGCGCGAGCGCATGCACCGCAACATCATGCTGCGCTCCCAGGTGATCCAGAGCATCCGCCGGCGCATGGTCGCCCAGGGCTTCACCGAGTTCCACACGCCGATCCTGACCGCGAGCTCGCCCGAGGGGGCGCGCGACTATCTCGTTCCTGCGCGGCTCCATCCCGGGCACTTTTATGCGCTGCCCCAGGCGCCCCAGCAGTTCAAGCAGCTTCTCATGGTGGCGGGCTTCGACCGCTATTTCCAGATCGCTCCCTGCTTCCGCGACGAGGATGCGCGCGCCGACCGCTCGCCGGGGGAGTTCTACCAGCTCGACCTCGAGATGTCCTTCGTGACGCAGGAGGACGTGTTCACAGCGCTCGAGCCCGTGCTCGCCGGCGTCTTCGAGGAGTTCGGCCAAGGGCGCACGGTTTCCACCCCGCCCTTTCCGCGCATTCCCTTCGACGAGGCGATGCTGAAGTACGGCACCGACAAGCCCGACCTGCGCAACCCGCTCGTCATCCACGACGTAACCGATCTCTTCATGAAGCCCGAGGTCGAATTCCGCGCCTTCAAGGGGGTGATCGAGAAAGGCGGGGTGGTGCGCGCAATCCCGGGGCCGGGGGCCGGCGCCAAGCCGAGGAGCTGGTTCGACCGCCTGAACGACTGGGCCCGGGAGCTCGGAGCGCCCGGCCTCGGCTATGTCGTCTTCGAGGCCGACGGCGGCAAGGGGCCGATCGCCAAGTTCCTGCCGGCGGCCGTGCAAAAAGAGCTCACGGCCCGCGCCGGCGCCAAAGCGGGCGATGCGGTCTTCTTCGTATGCGACAGGCTCGCTCCCGCCCAGAAGATGTCGGGTATAGTGCGCGCGCGAATCGCGGACGAGCTCGCGCTCATCGAGCCCGACGCCTACCGCTTTTGTTGGATCGTCGACTTTCCGATGTACGAGCTCGACGAGGAGAGCGGCAAGATCGCGTTCAGCCACAACCCCTTCTCGATGCCGCAGGGCGGGCTCGAGGCCCTCGAGACGCGGGATCCGCTCGCCATCAAGGCCTACCAGTACGACATCGTCTGCAACGGGGTCGAGCTCTCCTCGGGCGCCATCCGCAATCACAAGCCCGAGATCATGATCAAGGCGTTCGAGATCGCGGGCTACACGCGCCACGATGTCGAGACGCGCTTCGGGGGCATGCTGGCGGCCTTCCGCTTCGGGGCACCCCCGCACGGCGGCTCGGCCCCGGGGATCGACCGCATCGTCATGCTGCTCGCCGACGAGCGCAATATCCGCGAGGTCATTACCTTCCCCATGACCCAGCAGGCCGAGGATCTCATGATGGGAGCGCCGGCGCCGATCGCGCCGGCAAGACTGCGCGAGCTCCACATCAAGCTCGATCTGCCGCCCGCAAAGAAGGCGCGATCGAAAGAGGCGTGAGAATCAATATATTACACGTTGATATTTGCGTGATACGCAGGTACGATCCGCGCTCAGAAGAGAAAATCGCAATTCTGGGCAGAGGGCGGGCGGTTGTATCTTCCGAAGCACCGGATTCCGTTGCTGACAGCGACGTTGGCCCTGTTGTTGACGGGCTGCGCGGTGCCCGTTGCCGTGTCAATCGCCTCATACGGTTTCAGCGGCCTCGCGCTCGTCGCCACCGGCAAGGGGACGAGCGACCTGGCCTTGTCCCAGGCCGTGGGGCAGAATTGCGCGACGTGGCGTATCCTCAAGGGCGACGATATTTGCCGCGATTATACGCCCGAAGAGCGCCACGAGATGAGGCTGGCGCAGGCCGAGGCCAACAATTACCCGCCGGGCTGGCACCCCTCTAACGAGCCCGACTACGTTGCCATGGTGCCGCTGCGCTCGCACGCGGCGCTCGTAGCCGAGGTCGACCGGGCCGAAGCGGCCGAGCGGGCGCTGGCGAGCGCGGGTGCGTCCCAGAGGCAGGCAAAGCAAGGCTCCGCTACGCCGGCCGCGGTGCTTGCCTCCGCCGAGTCGCAGCAGGTGCAGAGGCGTGCGGCGGCCGTGACCGTCGAGCCGCTCAAGCCGACAGCCCAGCGCCAGGCAAACGCGCCGGCGCCGCTCCCGCCGGCAGCAAAGCCCGCGGCACCTCGCAAGGCATCAACGGCGCTCGCGAGCGCGCTTCCGACCCCTGCGCCGAAGCCGATAGCGATGGCCCGGCCGGCCTCTGCCGTCAAGGAGGCGCGCGCGGATAACGCCTACCTCGTCCTCGGGAGCTACTCGACCCGCGCGAACGCCGAGTCGGGGCTGGCGCATTATGCCGTGGTCAGGCCGATGCTCAGCGTCGCCAAGGTCGATGGCAAGGAGGTCTTTCGCGTGGTCAGCGGGCCTTTTGGCACGCAGGACCTCGCCAAGGTTCGCGCCACCCTTGCCAAGAGCTACGACATTCGCAGCAGCTGGACGATACCGAGCTGCGGCGACGGCGATGCCCAAGGTTGTGCCGTCGCCAAGCGCGCCGATCCGCAGATCGCCTCGCTGCCGCACCGGATTTAACACAAGCCGGAAGAGCTCGGGTGGCCGCTTGAGCCCTGACGGCAGGAGCTGACGTGCGGGCCGTGTTGTTATAACAACGATTGCGACGTCAACCCTCTCCGCCCCGCCGGATCAGACCAGCTGGTCGCGCGGCTTGCGCCCGCCGAAGTAGTCGTCGAGGTTGTCGAGCGCCCTGAAGCCCATGGCGTCGCGCGTGCCGTCGGTGGCACTGCCGATGTGAGGGAGGAGAAAGGCGTTGTCGAGGCCGATATAGCCGGGATTGAGCTTGGGCTCGCCTTCATAGACGTCGAGCCCGGCCGCACGCAGCCGACCCGCGCGCAGCGCCGCGATGAGGGCCGCGTCGTCGACGATGTTGCCGCGTGCGGTATTGACGACGATCGCCCCCTTCTTCATCCGTCCGATGCGCTGCTCGTTGAGCCAGTGGTAGGTCTCGGGCGTGGAGGGGCAATTGATCGAGAGGAAATCGATCTCCGGCAGCATGGCGTTGGCGTCCGCATGGAAGATCGCACCCAGCTCGAGCTCGGCCGGGAGCCGCGTGCGATTCGCGTAATGGAGCTCCATCTCGAAGCCGCGCGCGCGCCGTGCCACCGCTTGGCCGATGCGGCCCATGCCGAGGATGCCGAGCTTCTTGCCGGTCACGTCGGCGCCGAGCATGAAGGTGGGTGTCCAGGCCTTCCACTCGCCGGTACGGATGAGCCGCTCGCCCTCGAACGCCCGCCGTGCCGCGCCCAGCATCAGGAGAAGCGCTATGTCCGCGGTCGCGTTGGTCAGCACTTCCGGCGTGTTGGTGACGACGAGGCCGCGTTTCCTCGCCGCATCGAGGTCGATGTGCTCGTAGCCGACCGAAAAAGTGGCCACGATCTTGACGGAGGCGGGGAGGCGCGCGATCTGCTGAGCGGGCAGCTTTTCCGTCGAGCAGACCAGGAGGCCGGCGCATCCCTCGGCGCGGCGGATGATTTCCTCCGCGTCGTAGAGCTTGTCCTCGAGGTTGAGTCGGGCGTCATAATCCCGACGGGCGCGGGCGAGCACGTTGTCGGGCAGATGGCGGGTGACGAGGACGGTCGGCTTGTTCGGCACGGCGGACTCCACAAATGAGTGTGCGGGGAGGGGGGAAGGACTGCTTGCTTGCGGTCTTGAAGAACGCCTCTTGGCCATTCTACCCTGCCCCGCCGAAGCATGCCATAATCCAGCCTGCAGGAGCCGAGGTCGGCTCCAGGCCCACCCCATGCTCTCCTCCGACCTGGGAGTCTTGATGGCGCGACTGCTCATAGCTGCTTTGGCACTGCCCCTCTTGTGTTTGCCGCAGGCCGGCCGCGGCGCCGATCTCATACCTCATCATGCCTTCTATACCCTCCATCTCGGGCACAGCTCGGGGACGGGCGATGTCGTCGCGGCGAGCGGCGGCATGGCGATCGAGGTCAGCGAGACCTGCGGGGCCTGGCTCACCAAGCAGCGCCTGCTCCTCAAGATCGTGCGCGACGAGGGAGATGATATGGTGACCGACAACAACTTCACCAGTTGGGAGACGAAGGACGGGCTCCGCTATCGCTTCAACGTGCGCAATCGGCTCAATGGCAGCGTCAACGAGGAATACCGCGGCGAGGCGCGGCTCAAGCCCAACGGCGGCGGCGGCACCGCAAGGTTCACCTTGCCCAAGAAGAAGGACATGACGCTTCCCAAGGGCACCCTCTTCCCGAGCGCGCATGTAAGCTACGTCATCGACTCCGCGCGCCGGAATGCGCGCATCATCAATCGCATCGTCTTCGACGGTGCCAGCGAGGATGGCCCGGACGAAACGAATATCGTGATCGGCGAGCCGGTGCCGCTGGAGAAGCTGCCGGGCCTGGATGCCAAGCTCGGAGTGCCGAGCTGGCCGATGCGCTGGGCGTTTTTCCCCGTCGACAGCAAGTCGGCGCTGCCTGACTACGAGCTGACACTCCGTCTGCTCGACAACGGGGTCGTGGTCGACCTGAACCTGGTCTATGAGGACTTCACGGTCGGCGGCAAGATCAGCTACTTCGAGGCCCTGCCGCGGCCGAAGTGCTGAAGGCCAGAAATCAGAAGCCAGAAAACAGAAGCCGCAATGGCAGCGCTAGAGCGGCGTTTGGTCTATTGGAATCACATTTCGACGTGGCGTCATTCCCGCGAAAGCGGGAATCCAGGGCCACTGGGTCCCCGCTTTCGCGGGGACGACGGCGGGGTGGTTCCACTGATTTGGAACTTGCTCTAATCGTCCGTTTTCTGGTTTCTGGCTTCTGATTTCTGCCTTCTGAATCCCCTCCCTTTGACGATGGCGTTGCCGCCGAGCTTTTCGCGTACGGCGTCGATCGCGCGTTCGACCTTCAGCACGCGGCCGGAGGAGGGATCGAGCAGGTTGGGCGGGTCGGCCTCGGCAGCGGGCGCCAGCGCGGAAGCGCCGATGCCGATGAGGCGATAATGGCGCGCGCCCGCCTCGGCCGCGAGGAGGGG
>JGI12269J14319_10002291_pt1 | contig 18549 bp, 17 predicted proteins | sample PeaSoiSIISIP2007_FD_14319 | JGI IMG/M metagenome (IMG submission 14319) | reverse complement strand
TCGACTTCGAGGTTGGTGACGATCAGGTTGAATCGCGGTTGAGATCGCACCAGCTTTAGTGCCTCTGCGCCGGATGAAACGTGAGTGATCCCGGGAATCTGCTGCTGCTCGAGTTCGAGAGATTCTCCGATCAGCAACTCATTCAGCCGTCCATCCTCGCGCAGAATGAAAGAGTCGTAAAGGCTGGAGACCAGTAAAATATCCTGCACCCGAAAGGGCATCAGGTTCTCGAAGCCCTCGAAGAGCCGCTCGGGGTCTACGATGGGGTCGGGGGTGTGGGTTGTGCTCATGGCTTTGCACAGCCTCAGGATCTTTTTACAATTCTGAAGGAATACGCGAGAGGTTCCAGGTCGCCGCTTTCCACGTCCCAGGGCTCATAGATTCTCGTGGTTCCTCCCAATGCCCTTGGCGGTTCAGTGTTCGTGTCAACCTTAACTCCATAAACAACAAACAGCGCCATCTCGGCTTTGTTTAGTCGCGCGAACTTTACCTCGCCACGCGTGAGAAAGACCTCCTCTCCCGCGGTCTGCGTTCCCTTCACTTCCACGTAAATCTTGTTACCATCGCGGCTACAGTGCAGGTCGTAAGGCTTGCCCTTAATCTCTACTGCGTAGCCCCTTCCAACATAGTGGGCCTTGGCAATCTCAACTGCATGTTCTTCTATTGCCTTCCTGACCCTCGGGGCCATCAGAAAGCCTTGGCCAGAGGCTCCGACTGATCTCACCTGCTCGGCTATATCTATCACTGCTTCATCCGGGTCCGCTTGTTGATTCCATACGGCGATGGCACCGATGCCATTTATTATGTCATCGAGTTCACGCGCTGCTTTTGTGACCAGGTGAATCCCAGCAGCCTGATTATGCCATTGGCTCTTGGGTGCCGATACACGTGATAACTGCCCTTCAGTAACTAGGAACCCGTCTTCATAGGGATCGCTTAGCATGTCACCCTGAGACACATCAAAGCGAAGATCCACTTGCCACTTAGCTTGATGAGGGCCCGCTGTCTGTCTCGGATAGGGTTTGCTGGCAACGCGCCCTCTGCCAAAGATGCCCGGTGGCTTACCCTGCTTAAGCAGATACGCTCGATCGCCGGGCTGAATCTTTCTATACGCCGCGCAACTCCAATCTTCGACCGCAACGCCAGTGGATTTGAAGGCATCAACGAGTTTGCGAAGGTTCTCGTATGGCCACCACTTGTCCCTTTTCCATGTAAAAAGGTAGTCACTGCCACGTGCTTTTGCGCCAACTCCCCGTCTGTTCCTTGTTGGCATGCTAACCTCCGGCTGCGCTCGCGGCAGTCCACACCAAACTCGATGCCCAACTCGAGCGGTATCCCAAATGACCCTTTCAAAAAACTTACGGGGTGGAACTGCTTCCACCCCGCATCATAGCCATGCGAGACGTTGCGAGCAACGTCTCTAAGAAAGGCGGACAGGAATGTCCGCCCCACAACCGCTACACCAAGCCCTGATCCAGCATGGCATTGGCTACCTTCAGGAAGCCGCCAATGTTGGCGCCGTTCACAAGATTGCCCGGGGTGCCGTATTTCTCGGCCGTCTCGAAGCAGTTCTTGTGAATGGCGATCATGATTTTGTGCAGCTTGTCGTCTACTTCTTCTCGGGTCCAGCTCAACCTTTGGCTGTTCTGGGCCATTTCAAGGCCTGACGTTGCTACACCGCCGGCATTGGCAGCCTTCGCCGGCCCGTAGAGAATCCCGGCTTCGAGGAACATCTTGGTGGCTTCGAGCGTGCTGGGCATGTTTGCGCCCTCGGCTACTAGCTTGCAGCCGTTCTTGATAAGATTCGCGGCATCTTTCGCCTTGATCTCATTCTGCGTGGCGCTCGGGAATGCGCAATCGGCCTTGATGTTCCAGATCGGATTGTGTTCCAGCTTGATGTCGGTGGGCATGAAGATCGCCTTCTTGAACTTCTCGCCGTATTCGCGAATGCGTCCGCGGCGGACGTTCTTCAGCTCCATGACCCAAGCCAGCTTCTCGCGATTGATCCCATCCGGATCGTAAACTACGCCGTCCGAATCGGAGAACGTGAGTGGCTTCGCTCCCAGATCAAGCAACTTCTCAACCGTGTACTGCGAAACATTGCCGCTGCCTGAAACCAGGCAGAGCTTGCCTTCGAGCGTGTCTTTCTTGCTCTTCAGCATTTCGGCGGCGAAATACACGCAGCCGTATCCAGTGGCTTCGGGACGAATCAACGAACCGCCCCAGTTCAGGCCCTTGCCGGTCAGCACACCGGTGAACTCGTTCCGCAGGCGCTTGTATTGGCCAAACAGGAAGCCGATTTCGCGTCCACCAACGCCAATGTCGCCGGCGGGAACATCCGTGTCCGGACCGATGTGCCGCTGCAATTCGGTCATGAAGCTCTGGCAGAAGCGCATGACTTCGTTGTCACTCTTGCCTTTAGGATCGAAATCCGATCCGCCTTTGCCGCCGCCCATGGGCAGCGTAGTCAACGAGTTCTTGAACACCTGCTCAAAGGCCAGGAACTTCAAAATGCCGAGGTTGACCGACGGATGGAAACGCAGCCCGCCCTTGTAAGGACCGATCGCGCTGTTCATCTCGATGCGGAATCCGCGGTTGATCTGAATGTTTCCCTGATCATCAAACCAGGGCACGCGGAACATGATGACGCGCTCGGGTTCGGTGATGCGCTCCAGAATCTTCGACGATCTATACTCCGGATGCTTCTGCAGCACCAGCCTTAGAGAATCGAACACTTCCTGCACTGCCTGGTGGAACTCAGGCTCGGCCGTGTTCTTCGCTTTTACGGTAGTCATTACGTCTTCAATGTAGTCGCCCGCATTCTTGATTCCGGGCGGTGTCATTACGCTCATGGGATTTTCCTCCAATTGTAAGAAAGGCTTTCAGAATTTACTGTTTGGAACATTGCACACATCAGAGTTGCCTAACGCTCTATTTAAGGCCCGCGCCCTGATTTTCGCCGTGACCGGCATCACTCGTAGCCGTGATAATGGTACCGCTACCGAGGGCCGAAATCCGCATTTTTTTCGAAGCCCTCGCCGAAATCCGCATTTTTTTCGAAGCCCTCACGGATAACACTGCATGTGGGTACGGAGAAGGCAGCCGCTCGCTAGCCTGCATTATTCATGAAGCGGCCTTGGAAGGGCTCGGCTTTCAGCCTGCCCTTTCAGAGCGCCCAGCAATCCTCATGAATAATTTGGGCGAGAGTGGATCCTTGGTATCGGAATCGGGGTGGCATCTTTGCCCATAGTGGGAACGGGATGATCATTTTGTGCTGGAAGTCCTTGCACTGCTGGCTCGGAGAAGATTATCCCAGACATAGAGTCACGCAACGTCACTTGCGCGTTCTCCGAACCTGTTCCAGCAAAGGAGAAAGCCCATGCCTCAGTTAGCTCCGATTCAAATCTCAGTAATCAACGCGAGCACGGTGGTGGCGGACGATGATGTTCGCCCCGTCGTGGACGCCCTGCAAAAGCAAGTCACCAGCGACTTTTTCCCCGCTTGGGGAGTNAATGCNCAGCTCAACTTCGTTACCACCGGGANCACGCCTCCGGCCAACACTTGGTGGCTAACCATTCTCGATGACACCGATCAGGCCGGTGCTCTCGGCTATCACGATCTCACGCCCGACGGACTTCCGATCGGCAAGGCATTCGCCGGCACCGATCTGAAATACGGCACGCAATGGTCGGTCACCGCCAGCCACGAATTGCTCGAGATGCTGGCCGACCCCAACATCAACTTGACCGTTTTTGTGCAGAACGACCAGAGTACGGGGATTCTGTACGCTTATGAAGTGTGCGATGCCTGTGAAGGTGATCAGTTTGCCTATCAGATCGGCAAGGTGCTGGTCTCGGATTTCGTCTTCCCCGCCTGGTTCGAAGGTTTCCGAACGCCAGGTTCAACCCAGTTCGACCAGACCAAACAAATCCAGAAGCCGCTGGACTTGCTTACCGGCGGCTACATCGGAGTGTTCGACGTGAACTCAGGCAGCGGATGGCAGCAGCAAACCGCGGAGAAAAAACCTGCAGAGACCCTGAGCCGGGGCAACGTTGGCAGCCGCCGCGAACGCCGTCGTACGCCACGCCTGCAATGGGTCGTAAGCCATACGCACAAGGAAATTGCCCAGCGCGCCGAGGTATATCGCAGACGGGTTCAGCATCTCCTCGCCCGTCAGGTGGCCGCCTAGATTTGTTCACGGTTGGATTAAGCCCCGCGTCGCAGCGCGGGGTTTGTTTCTTGCCGATCGAGAACGGGTGTGCTTGCACGTCGGGGCCGAGGCAGGTGGAGTTTTCAGCCGCCGGCTTACATTCCCAATTTCTTCACTTCTTCGTTGTAGTATTTGCGATACAGAATGTCCCATTCCTGGCTGCCCTCCAGGATGGTGCGCTTCTGATTCTCGATCTTGTGCCGCGCCGCCTGATCGATCTTCTCTTCCTGGTTCAGCACGTCTTCCATAATCTTGCGCACTTCCAGGCGGATCGTGTTCCGGTCCTCGATAAAATCCAGATCATCCATTTCCGCGAGCGCATCCGTGACCACGTGCGCCACCTTGTTTACTTTGTCGCGGCTTACCCTCACAACACCGCCTTGTACTTGCGCACCAGTTCGTTTTTCACTTTGCGGAACATTTCCTGGTAGTTGGCGCCGGTCTTCTGCATCTCGGCGGAATAGGCTTCCAGGATCACGCGAACCTCGTCGTTGATGCGATCCTCAAGCGAGAATTCATCCAGGATCGCCGCGTGCACTTTCTCGGTGACCGCGGCCACAGCTTTGGTCTCGATGAACTTGCCTGCAATCAGTTTTTTCGTGACTTCGCGGGCCAAATAGCCCACATATTCTTTGGAAAGAAGCATGGTGCGGATCGGACGTTCGTTGTGAAACTGTTAGTGTAGCACAGCGGAAGATCGTCGTTGGTCGTAGGTCCCTGGTCGTTCGCTTTCTGACAAACCACCAACGAATATCGCCACGCGCACGAGCCAACGGGCCAACCACGAACGGCCAACGACCGATCCCCATTTGCCCGCGTTCAGGGATACAATGAATTTACCCAGAGCCCCTATGCCATCTGTCCCAGACGATCTCAGCAGCCTCAAAGATGACATGGTCGCCTTCATCGAGGGCCACGGCATGCTGCGTTTCCCCGGCTTCGTTGACTACGAGCAAGTGCAGAGCGTTACCTGGAAATCCGAAGACAATCCTGACAGCTGGAAAGATTTCGTCGAACTCGCCAAAGCCGCAGCTGCGCCTTTCCTTACCATGGATTCGTGGCGGTTGGAGCGCGAGGAACTCGATGCCATGATTGAGCGCTTGAGCATGGCCGAATTTACCAGCGACGAAGAGTTGGAGGACGCGCGCTGGCTGCGTACCTACGTCGGCAAAACCGGGTTTGTGCAACTAGGATTCGCGCAGCAGGGCGTCATGATGGTCTACGAAGCTGCCACCCCGTGGTACGAGCGTTACCAGAACATTCTCGAAATGGCCGACGATTTCGCCGGCCTCTCCATCGACGAACCCGACCAGGACGACGACAAACCTTATTGACGTGTAGGGATGGGTCTTCGACCCGTCCAAGCGAGCAAGGTCTTTTGGTAGCGCCGGCATGTTGCCGGCTGTCGCGCGGGGCATCCTGCCCGCGCGCGCGAGCGGACAATCACACGACAGCCGCCGGGACGGCGGCGCTACAATGACTTCTCATCCATGAAATGGATCCCCAAAGAGACAGACGTCAACCAAATCGAACTCCTCGCAGGAAAACTGTTTTCAAATCCTAGCTTTGCATTCAAGAATCCAGAGCGCGCTTCGACTCTTGCCCGTCTTCTCGTCATGCGCGGAATCAACGATTCGGAAGCTGCAGAACGCTTCCTCTCGCCCTCCATCGCGCATCTGCACTCACCGTATTTGATGTTGGGTATGAAGGCCGCCGTCGACCGCCTTGACGCGGCCATCGAGCGCAAGGAAGGCATTCTGATCTACGGCGACTACGATGTCGATGGCACGACTGCGATCGTCATCCTCAAAACCGCTATCGAACTATGCGGGGGCTCGGCCGACTTCCACGTACCCCACCGCATCAAGGAAGGCTACGATCTTCGTGGTGACGTGATCGAGCGCGCTGCTGCCTCCGGCATCCATCTCATTATCAGCGTGGATACGGGTATTCGCGCCTTTGCCGCAGCCGAGACCGCGCATCGCCTCGGAGTGGATCTCATCGTCACCGACCATCACTTGCCGGGCCCCGACGGCATGCCACGCGCGCTCGCGGTTCTGAATCCCAATCAACCGGGCTGCGGCTATCCGTGCAAAACGTTATGCGGCGCTGGCGTTGCATTCAAGTTGGCGCAAGCCTTGATGGAGCGCCGACTGGCTCACCGCGATCAACCTCCGCTGCTGAAATCGTTCATGAAAGTGGTAGCCATTGCTACCATCGCCGACGCTGTGCCGTTAACCGGCGAGAACCGCGTATTCGCCAAGCTTGGCTTAGAAGGATTGCGGTCGGCGGTAAATCCGGGACTGAAGGCGCTGCTGGAAGTCGCGCAAGTCGGTGGACGGCCGCTTACCTCCGGCGAAGTTGGGTTCCGCATCGCACCTCGGATCAACGCCGCCGGCCGCATGGATGTTGCCCGCGACGTGATCGAACTGTTTAGCGTGAAAGACGCCGTCCGCGCCCGCGAAATCGCCAACAAGCTCGATCAGCTCAATGCCGACCGCCAAGCCGAAGAACGCAGGATTCTCGAAGCCATCGATTTGCGATTGCAGCAAGAACCCGCGCTGCTCGATGCCTTCTGCCTGGTGATTGACGGCGATGGCTGGCATCGCGGAGTTATCGGTATCACGGCAACGCGCGTGGTCGAGCGTTATTGCCGTCCGACGCTGGTGATTTCCCGCGATGGCGACGAAGCCCACGGCTCGGGCCGCTCCATTCGAGCATTTCACCTGCTGAACGCGCTTGAGTCCTGCGCTCCATTGTTCACTCGCTTCGGCGGACACGCGCACGCCGTTGGCTTCTCCATGCCGGCCGCAAACTTGCCCGAACTATGTGCCCATCTTGATGCGTACGCTCGCGCCCGCCTGACGCTCGCCGACTTCGAACCCACTCTCGACATCGACGCCGAACTCTCTTTTGATCAGATTACTAACGACCTGTTTCAGGCTTTGCGGCGACTCGAACCCTTCGGGATGGGCAATCCCGAACCCGTTTTTGCCGCGCGCAATTTGTCTTTGCTGGCGCCGCCTCGGGTGATGAAAGAAAAGCACGTGAAACTGAAACTATGCTTGAAGAGCGAAGACTTCAGTGACTCAACTGTCCTGCCGCGTCTCTATGCCCAGAGTGGCCAACGAAAGCAAGTTGTTTACAACGCCCTCGGCTGGCGGATGGCCGAACGGGTTCAGCAAGCGGAGCTAGTCACGGGCGCCGCTCTGGATATCGCTTTCACCCTCGATCACAATGACCACCCCGACTTCGGCGGATTGGAACTCTCGCTGCGCGATTTCAAAATTCCCCAGCATAGAGACAGATCTTTGACCCCAGCCGTCGCCCTTGCGAGACCGAGAACTTAGAACAGACAACCGACGACGGGCTTTGAGTTGAAACCAGTTTTCAGATAACCGCAGATCGGTCCTCTCAAAACGCGCCTGACTTGTCACTGCCGCCTTGCCCCGATCCACTGCTACACTCCCGCCAAGAGTGGGAGGTGTCGATGCGCAAGTCCATTCTGGTCACGTTAGTCTCCATTTCATTTCTCGTTTCCGTCTTCGCCGAGAAAAAACCCGAACAGCCCACCCCGGAGGAATCGCAGACAGCCATCGAAGCTGACGCGGGCGGGCGTTTGCCGGTAAAGCGCGTCGTACTCTACAAGAATGGCGTCGGCTATTTCGAGCATTCGACCCGCGTCCACGGCAATCAGGACCTTGCTATCGACTTCACTACCAGCCAGCTCAACGATGTTTTGAAATCGTTGACCGCTGTGGACCTGGGCGATGGCCGCATCACCGGCGTTCGCTACAACTCCATCGCGCCTCTCGATGAACGGCTCAAAGCTCTGCGTCTGCCCTTTGGTGAGCAGCTCACGCAGGTTGACTTCCTCGCGGCCCTGCGCGGCGCGCGGGTCGAGGTGCACAACGGCTCCGACAACACTACCGGCCGGTTGCTGAGCGTTGAAAAAGAAAAACGATTCACCGACAAGGGAGAGGCCTACGAGGTGACTGCATTCTCGGTCATATCTGACGCGGGCGACATGCGGAGTTTCGATCTCAGCCCGAGTACGTCGGTCCGTCTGGTCGAACACGACCTGAGCGACGAGGTAGGAAAATACCTGAACTTGATCGGATCTTCGCGGGCCCGTGACCTGCGCCGCATGACTATCTCCGCGAGCGGCACAGGGGATCGTGACATTTTCGTAAGCTACATCAGCGAAGTTCCCGTGTGGAAGAGCACATACCGAATTATCCTGCCGGAAAAGCCGAACGATAAGCCGCTGCTGCAAGGGTGGGCCATTGTGGACAACACGGTTGGCGAGGATTGGAGAGACGTCCAACTCTCGCTGATCGCAGGCGCACCGCAGTCGTTTATCCAGGATATTTCTCGCCCGCTCTACACGCGTCGGCCGGTGGTCCCACTGCCGCAGGCGGCGATGCTGACTCCGCAGACTCAGGAGGCGTCGATGAGCGCTCCTGCACCTGCAGTGGCACAGACGTACGATGCTAACGCCGAATCGTCGTTGACAGTAGAAAGCAACCCAGCAGCCATACACGGAGGAGGAGTGGGCGGCGGAGTGTTGCGCGCTCAAGCATCGAACGGGAATCTCAAACAATGGGTTGCCCAGTCCCCCTTCGATGCCGTCGCCAAACAGCAAGCGGAAGCCGAGGCCAAAGATCTCGGCGATTATTTCGAATACAACCTGAAGCAGAAGATCACGATTGGCAAGAATCAGTCTGCGCTGGTGCCGATCCTGCAATCTCCCATTGCAGCCGAGAAGGTTACGATCTGGAACGAGAATAGTCGCGAGATTCGCCGCGCTCTTTGGATCACCAACAGCAGTGGCCTCACTCTCGACTCCGGAACCTTCAATATTCTGGAGAACGATACCTTCGCGGGAGAAGGATTGATTGAGACCGTTCACCCGGCTGAGCGCCGTCTCATCTCCTATGCAGCCGACCCCGCTCTGCGAGTCACGATGGAGCAAGAGTCGAGCGAAAAGCCCATCACGCGCATTCACATTGTCAAAGGCCTGATGTATCTGACCCGCGAGCAAAACGACAGTCGCAAATATACCTTGCACAATGCCGACACATTTCCTCGCGACGTGGTCATCGAACATCCCGCGCGGGAAAACTGGAAATTGTCCGAGGGACCGAAGCCCGAGGAAACCTCTGCATCGTATCTGCGCTTCCGGGTGGCAGTTCCATCCGGACAGACATCGAATCTCCAGATCGCGGAATATCATCCTGAGAGCAGCGAATTTGCTTTGACCAATCTCGACGAAAAACAGATCGCGCTGATCACCCAGCAAAGACAAATCACGCCGGCCATGCAAGACGCCTTCCGCCGCGTTCTCGACCAGAAAAATAAAGTGGACAGCCTGGGAACGCAGATCAAAGCGCGACAGCACGAAGTCGACGCCATCACCAAAGATCAGGCGCGGATTCGCGAGAACATGAAAGCATTGAAGGGCAGCGCCGAAGAAAAGGCGCTGCTGCAGCGCTACGCCCACCAACTCGATACACAGGAAGATCGCCTAAACGCGTTGAACAAGGACATATCAGATCTGCAGGAGAAACAGACCCAGGCCAGGAACCAACTGGACCAGATCGTGCAGCAGATCACCCTCGACGAAAACTTCTAGGGCGGGCTTCAGGCTACAGGCTTCGGGCGCAGAGCTGCGCTGAGCCGTGCCCTGACGTCTGAAGTACACTAACTTCAGATGCCCGCATATCTATCCCGCCTGCGGCGCTGGTTCGCTGGCGCGATCATCGTCGCCGCGTTGCTGGTGGCCGGGACATATTTCTACGCGCGTCACCGGGTGCTAAACGCTCTGAAGCAGGTTCCAGAGAAGATCGGCCTGGAAATCAAGCAAAGCGCCACAGGTTTCACCGTCTCGAAGTCTGAGCAGGGACGCACTCTATTCACCATCCAGGCCAGCAAGGCAGTTCAATTCAAGAAGGGCGGACTCGCGAACCTGCACGACGTGCAAATCACTCTCTACGGAAGCGATTCCAGCCGCTTCGATCAGATCCGCGGCGCCGACTTCGAATACGACCAGCAGTCCGGAGATGTCATCGCCAAAGGCGAGGTGCAGATTGATCTGCAATCAAACCCGCAAGGCCTGGAGCATCCCGACCAGGCTCCGCCACAGGAGCTTAAGAATCCCATCCACCTTAAGACCAGCGGACTGATTTTCAACCAGAAAACCGGCGACGCCCACACCAAAGAGAGGGTCGACTTCACTCTTCCTCAAGGCACCGGATCGGCCGTGGGTGTGAACTACATGGCCAAGACCAACACGCTCACATTGCTGTCGCAGTTCAATGTCGTACTTAGCGGTGCGACGGCCGCAACTATAACGGCGGTGCGTGCGACCATCACCAAGGACCCGCACCAGGTTGTGCTCGACCATCCTCATCTTCAGAGTGGCGCGCGTCAATGCGACGCCGACGAGTCCACACTGTTTCTGCGTCCTGACAATACGCTGGATCGCGTTCTAGCGCGCGGAAACGTGCTGGTCAAGGCTGAGGGGGAGCAGCCGGCAGAAGCCCGATCCGAGCAACTTGAACTGACCATGGCCAAGCAGCATGACACCCTGCGGACCGCGGTTTTCTCCGGAAACGTCCGAACCCAGGTCTCAAGCGCAGAGTCAATGAAAGACGGGCGTCGTCGCCCGTCGAAGCCGAGCGAACCTCCGAGCGGTTCTGATCAATCGCCTCAAGAGTGGCCCATGCAAGGCAATGCTGGCCGGGTGATCCTCGAATTCACCGGAAAGAATCTTCTGGCCAAGGTACACGCCGAAGACCATGTGAAATTATTGCAACATCAGAGCCCGGCGAGCGACTCGGCCAGCGCACAGGATCTGGAACTGACCGCATCGGGCATCGACTTCTTCGCGGCAAAACCTTCCCTCACAACCAAAGGAACCCGCATCGATCGAGCCGAGACCTCCGGGGCGGCCCAGATCGCCATCCGCCCGACCAGCGGCGGCGGGCCGCAAACTCTGGTCACNGCCGCAAAGTTCGACGCCCACTTTGACGATTCCGGACAATTCACTTCNGTTCACGGCGCACCCGATGCCCGCATTGTCAGCCAGAATCCGGGACAACCCGACCGCGTCAGCACCAGTCGAGTTGTCGATGCTGCATTCCAGTCTGGCAGCGGAATTCAATCCGTGGTGCAAGAGGGAAGCGTTACCTACGTCGACGGAGAGCGCAAAGCCTGGGGAGATCACGCGCGTTACACGCCGGCCGACCAAGTATTAATACTTACGGGCTCACCGCGCGTCGCCGACGGCGGCATGACCACGACGGCAAACTCCATGCGTCTGAATCGCGACACCGGAGACGCTCTCGCCGAAGGCAACATCAAAACTACCTACAGCGATCTGAAGCCGCAGCCGGGCGGCGCGCTCCTGTCGTCGTCCAGCCCCATTCATGTTACGGCTCGCTCCATGAGCGTCCACGGCAATTCAGCAATCGCCCTCTACACCGGAGATGCGCGCCTCTGGCAGGATGCAAATGTAGTGGACGCCCAGTCAATTGAATTCGACCGCGACCATCGTTCGATGGTCGCTACGGGGTCGGCCGCATCAAAAACCGTCTCGACGGTGCTGGTCCAAGCCGACAGGACTCAACCCGGTCCATCAGGAAAAAACATGGCAGCCGGAACACCGACCCTGATTGCCATTACCTCGACTCGCCTTACTTACGCCGACAGCGAGCGGAGGGCTCATTTCGAAGGCGACGTCGCTGCCAAGGGATCCGACATCACGATCACCGCCAAGAAGATGGACGCGTTTCTCCAAGCTCGCGGCTCTGACAACCAACCTCTGTCTGCTGCCGGAAAACTGGACAAAATCGTCGCGACCGATCAAGTTGTAATCACCCAACCCGACCGTCATGCCGCCGGCGATCTCCTTACTTACACGGCCTCGGACGACAAATTCGTCCTCGTCGGCGGACCGCCTAGCATTTTTGATGCCGAACGTGGCAAGATTACCGGCGTTTCGTTGACTTTCTTTAGGCACGATGATAGGGTCTTGGTTGAAGGCAACAATTTATCCCCCACCGTCACCCAAACGCGAGTGGCACGATAAATGCGTACACTAGCCACCGACGAAATCGGCAAATCTTATCGCAGCCGCCGGGTTGTAAACGGGGTCAGCCTGCGCGTCGAACAGGGCGAAGTCGTTGGTTTACTTGGACCTAACGGCGCCGGTAAGACCACAACCTTCTATGCCATCGTAGGCCTGATCCCCCCTGACACCGGCCGGGTCCTGATCGACGACGACGACATCACTGATGTCCCTATGTATCTGAGGGCACGCCAGTACGGCATCAGCTACCTCCCGCAGGAAGCTTCGGTTTTCCGCAAACTCACCGTCGAGGAGAACATCCTTGCTGTCCTTGAGGCCCAGTCCATCTCCTGGCACGAACGCCGGGAGAAGATGGAGAAGCTGATCGACCAATTGGGTTTGGAGCACATCCGTCAGAATCGGGGATACGCTCTCTCCGGTGGCGAGCGCCGCCGCGTAGAAATCGCCCGGGCCCTTTGCATTAACCCGACATTCATTCTGCTGGACGAGCCTTTTTCCGGGATTGATCCCATCGCCGTGCTCGACCTGCAAAAGATTATCAGCGATCTGAAAGCCAGCGGCATCGGCATCCTGATCACCGATCACAACGTGCGCGAAACACTATCGGTCACCGATCGCGCTTACATCATCAACGACGGACGTATTTTCCGCCAGGGCACGCCGGAGCAGTTAGGTGGTGATCCTGAAGTCCGACGAGTGTATTTGGGCCAGAGCTTCTCGCTGGTATAGACCGGCATCCAAGGTTCTCCCTTGTGAACCTTCGTGCCCTTTGTGGTTAGTGCCTTTGGGTTTTAATCTCGTTGTAACGAAGTTCAGAAAGAATGATCACGACGCACGATCAACGAGCAAAGACCAGCGACTGAATTTATGGTTCTGCTGCAACACAAACTAAGCCTCAAAGTTTCACAGAGACAGATCCTGACCCCAGGCCTCGTCCAGATGGTCAGCGTCCTCGCGCTCAATAAGCTTGAGCTGAGGGACATGATCACGGCTGAGATGGTGGAGAACCCAGTCCTCGAAGAGCTGGAAGATTCCGTACCCCTGATCGACGATGTGAATCGACGCGAAGAGGAACGCGACCGCGCTCCCATCGAGGAAAGCCCCACAGCGGCTGCTGATGCCGAAAAGAAAGATCCCTTCGAAGAAATCGACTTCGGCTCGTTTTTCCAGGACTATCTCGATCCCGGCTATCGCAGCTCCCGCGAAATGGAGGACATCGAGCGCCCCTCATTCGAGAATTTCCTGTCCAAGCCCGGGAGCCTGACCGACCACTTGGTTTGGCAACTCGGCTCCATCTCCATGCGTCCCGAGGTGCAGGAAGCTGTCGAACTCATCATCGGCAACCTCAACGAAGACGGCTATCTGATCGCCAGCGACGAAGAACTTCTGGGAGTGGCTCCGCCCGCACCGCCCGAGTCAGATGCCGCAGTAGCCGAAAACCTTTTCAAAGAAGCTGAAGCCCTCGGCCTTAGCGCGCTCGAGCAGAGTTCTTCTGAACTACCCGAACCCGAGACTTCAGAACTTGAATCGGCAAACTCCGCGTCGGCCGAATCTGTTTCGACCGAGTCCGATTCGAGCAAGCTTGCCCTACCGGGCGTCGATTCCTCCGAAGACGCTGTGGCCGAAGATTTTCCCGAGACCTCCGCATGGCGCGAGCCATCACAAAGCTTTGAGAATGCGATCAGCGGAGCCGCAGCGGCAACCGCGCCTGCGCCAGAACCTGTCCCGATCCCAGCGCCACATCCGTTCTTCCCGACCAGTTTCAGTCTCGCCGATCTTCACGAGGCCATAGAAGTGATCCGGCAACTGGATCCGCCCGGCATCGGCTGCCGCGACCTGCGTGAGTGCCTGCTCTATCAACTTCGCTATCACCAACAGCAACACGAGCTGCACAAGAACGGCAACGGAGAATCNACGANCCAGACCTTGGCCGATGCGGTCGCCATCGTAGATCAGCATCTGCGCGCGGTGCAGAACAAGCAATACAAGGAAATCGCCCGTGCACTGGCTCGCCCGGTAGAAGCGGTCCAGCAGGCGCTCGATTACATCCGCACTCTCGACCCGCGCCCTGGACTGCGTTACAACAAAACGCAACCCCGCCTCATCGAGCCCGACGTTGCTTTCGTGAAGCACGGGGACGAATGGCTGGTGGTCATGAACGACGAAGACGTTCCCCAACTCCGCCTCAACCCTGCCTACAAGCGCCTCCTTACCAAAGAAACCAACGACAAGGACACGCGCAACTACGTCAAGGAGCGCTATAAGAGCGCGATCCAGCTAATCAAGAATATCGAGCAGCGAAAGCAGACCATCGTCAAAGTTTGCTACAGCATCCTGGCCCGCCAGCAGGATTTCCTCGAAAAAGGCATCGACCAGCTGAAGCCAATGATGATCAAGGAAGTAGCCGAAGAAATCGGTGTGCATCCTTCCACCGTCAGCCGCGCTGTGTCCAGCAAATATGCGCACACGCCACAAGGCGTCTTTGAACTGCGTTACTTCTTCAGCGAAAGCGTAAACGGACCGCAGGGCGGTAATACATCGTTGCTGATCCTGAAACGCCGCGTCAAAAAGCTTATCGAAGAAGAAGATCCTGCCAGGCCGCTCACCGACGAGCAGATCACCCGCATCCTGCAATCGCAGGGCATTCAGGTCACTCGCCGCACGGTCGCAAAATACCGGGAAGATATGCGCATCCCCAGCACCCATCAGCGCAGAGTGAAGAAATGATGATTTGGAAGGTCTATCGCGAAAGTTTCTCGGGAAAAGGTATGACTTCAGTCGGGCCGACCGGCAAAAGACGCGGGCTTTGGCCCCTGAGGGCAAAGGTTTCTCAACCAGTTCCTACTATGCAGTGCCCAGGCTGTCCAAGAGATCGAAACCCAACGAGGGGGCGCTCATGAACGTGGAATACACCGGCAGGCATTACGAAGTCACTCCCGCCATCCGCAAGGATGTTGAATCCGGTTTGGCGAAAATCCGCAAGATTCTAGCCGACAAGTTCGAGACCAAAGTTGTCCTCGCGGTCGAGAAACGTCGCCACAAAGCCGAGATCACCATCAGCCCGCGCAACGGACCGATCGTCGGACTAGCTCAAGCTGGCGACATGCCCTCTGCCGTCAGCGAAGCTCTCGACCACCTCGAGAAGCAAGCCGTCAAATACAAGACTCGCTGGCGCACCAAGAAACGCCGCAATCACAAGACTCCCAGCCCCAAGAAGTGGAACGGGGAAGCCCCACAGGAAGCATTGGGAGTCGCCGTTGGCCTGTCCGAACAAACCTCGATTGACGTGGTCGTGCACAAGTTTCCCGCTGTAGCCCGCACCACCGAAGTTCATCTTGTTCGATCCGAGGATGCCGTGGCAATGCGCCCCATGACCCTCGAGGAAGCCATCAAAGAAGCCCACTTCCGCGATCGCGACGTCTTCGTCTTCCGCGATCCGAAAGGCAAGGTAATGGTTTTACACCGCACTCGCGACGGGAAAATGGAACTGATCGAAGCCCCATAAAGCACCCGTGTGGCGCGGACGCCCCCGCCCGCGAAATTCTCGCCGGCAGGAATAACGTAAGGGACAGCCGCCCCCGGCTGTCCAGCCGAGCAAAGTCGGCTAGCTCTCACAAGCTCCCTCCCATACAAAAACACCCAACAAAGAGTATGATTCTCCTGCCGTTTCCCCAAAACCAAACCACCTTAAGGAGATCTATGAAAACGATTTTCCGTCTCGCAGCATTTCTGTTGTTGCTCGCCCCTGCAGTTCTCGCTCAGGAACACTACACCGAAGGCCCGGTCTGGCGGGTGTCACTGGTCCGCGTAAAGCCCACTCAGATGGACGCTTATCTCACCAGCCTGCGCAAATCCAGCAAGCCCGTCCTCGATCAGCAGAAACAGGATGGAACCATCATGGATTACAAGTTCTTCCTCAAAGAAACCAAGAGCAACCCCGAAGATTGGGACGTCTGTCTCGCCATTGAATACAAGAACCACGCCGCCCTGGATGGCCTGGCTGCCAAAGCCGAGATGGTTCGCGACAAGATCCTCGGCGGCAAACAACCCGCCCAGCAACTCGCAGAAAAACGCGCCGAAATTCGTGAGCTCGTTAGTTTTGAACAACTGCAAGAAATCATTCTCAAGTAAGAACCGCGAGCGCGCCTGGGCCGGGCTTAAAACCCGGCTCCAGCACGAACTGAGAACCGGGAACTATCAACTGGGAACTGATTCAACCTCCAAAGTTCCCGAAGCTACCTACGTAGCCCGCGAAACCCCGCCGTCGATCCCGGCAAACGCCCGACAGGATCAAGCCACGCCCTCAACCCTGGGATCGCAGATGACATTCGTAATCTCCGGGGACGCTTTTAATTGGCGGGCACCTCTGCGGATTGTTATGTTGTTGCCAGCGCACGCGTTCTGCTGCGTGCCCTTGCGGCACCTTAATAACCATGCTCAACTCAACAACCGTCAAGTCAATCTTGTGCTTTTTTCTGTTCACATTGGCCGCCTTCGGACAGACGATTGGCGATAAGAATGACCCCCAAGCGACCAAACTGGTTGTTCTCGAGCACCTTTGGAACGACGCCCAGGTGAATCGCGACCAGCGCGCGCTCGAGGGCATGATCGCCGACACTTTCACGGACACGGAGTGGGATGGCGACGTCAGCGAGCGGGGCAAGTTCCTTGCCGACATTAAAGACCCGAAGTTCAAGCCTGACTTGGTCGCGATTCAGGATCTGAAAGTGAATCTGTATCACAACGCCGGGATCGTGACCGGCGTCTATCACACGAAAGGTTCTTACAACGGCAAGCCCTACGATCATCTCGGACGCTTCACTGATACCTGGATCTTCGAAGATGGGAAGTGGGAGTGCGTGGCCAGCCACACCAGCCTGCTGAAGAAATAAAGCTGGAATTGAAGATCAGACTCGGTTCGGCTCCCTTTCTTGATGGAATCCTCCCCGATTTCGAGCGAATCCTGGGCTGAGGGTTTCAAACACTACAACTATTTCGCATCGATTCTCGGGGTTTGCCCGATTTCCAACATTCGATTCCGAATGTAGATTGTGGAAAGTTTCGGAGGAATCGATGGCGATTGTGTCATTTATGGACTCGAAGGATCTTCAGAACTATGAACTCGCGCTGAATCGTCTCGGAGCCAGCAAAGCTTCCAAGAAACGCCGTCCCATCGTAGAGCGAGGGAAGCCGGTCACTCAGCAGGAAGCCGTGTCGATCGCGGCTCGGGCTCTAGCCGCGCTGTGGGGCAAACGCAAGCCAGGCTCTGGCGGAGGAAGCCGGTGAGCGTGTCTTCAGACAAGATGCTGCAACTCCTACAGCAGATTTCAGTGCTGAAGGACCTTGACGACGATTATCGAGCTGGCGCTAAGACCAACGCCGCCAAAGAGGAGGCCAGGAAGCGCCGGAAAAAACGCCGGCAGATAGGCGATGAAATGAAGGAACTCGCCTCCAACGCCCACCAGGAAGTTCGCAGCGAGCGTTAACGGCAATCAGTGAAATCCGGCAAGACTCCGCAGATAAGGGCCGATTTCATTGGTCGGGGCGATAGGATTTGAACCTACGACCCCCTGCGCCCAAGGCAGGTGCGCTACCAGGCTGCGCTACGCCCCGACTTCCTCGATTATATCCGACCGCTTTCCATCCGTTGTAACCCACGTCCGCGCCTCCAGAGGTATAATTTCGGGTTGACATGCAAAAGCCCCGTTATGCCCTGGTGGCCTACGTGAGGAATGCCGTCGGGGAATTTGTCGAGAACCTCCGGCAGGAACTGCATCCCGATCTGCCCCATTTGCCTGCGCACGTGACCATTCTTCCTCCTCGCTGGTTGCAGGGAGATGAACTCGCGGCTCTGGAGACTCTCGAAGAGGTTTGTAGCCATGCGGAGCCGTTCGAAGTCACCCTGGGGGACGTCGAAACCTTTATCCCCGTAACTCCGACGGTTTTCATCCGCGTGGCCCACGCCGCCCACCGCATGCGCGAGCTGCATGATCGACTGAACACGCAAGCGCTCGCCTGCGCCGAGGAATGGCCTTATATGCCACACCTCACCATCGTGAAAATCAGCACTGAGGAGCTGGCGCAAAAAGCCTATATCTTCGCCCGCGACCGCTGGGCGCTATTCGCAGGCAGCCGCCAAATCCGGCTCAGTGAGCTGACATTTGTGCGCGAAGAGGAGCAGAATCGCTGGGTGGATCTGGCCGGAATACCTCTGGGCCGGTCCCTGGTCAGACGTTAGAAACGACCC
>JGI12269J14319_10002290_pt1 | contig 18553 bp, 17 predicted proteins | sample PeaSoiSIISIP2007_FD_14319 | JGI IMG/M metagenome (IMG submission 14319) | reverse complement strand
CCGGCGCACCACCGCTTCCACCTGCGCGGCGATCGCCGCCGCGCCGTCGACTACGATGACCGGCTCGTCCGGGCCCGGCGGCTCGAGGTCGGCGAACTGGCTGGCGAGCAGGCTGGGCGGCATGAAGTGGCCTCTGCGCGCGGCCATGCGCGCCGCGACCGCCGCCTGGTCCAGCTCTANGAACACGAAGGTCACGCCAGGACGCCCCGTCGCCAGCCGGTCGCGGTAGGCGCGCTTCAGCGCCGAGCAGGTGATGACGCCGGACTGGTTCTTGTCGAGCTGGTCGTCGATCCAGGCGCCGATCGCGTCGAGCCAAGGCCAGCGGTCGGCGTCGATGAGCGGATGGCCGGCCCTCATCTTGGCGATGTTGGCCGCCGGATGCAGCGCATCGCCCTCCTGGAACGGCCAGCCGAGGCGCTCGGCCAGGGCCGCGCCCAGCGTGCTCTTGCCGACGCCGGCGACGCCCATCACCACCAGCACCGTCGCCTCGGCGCTCATCGCTGGGTCGTCAGGCGCGGCAGCACCAGCGTGTCGACCGCCTTGGCGAAACCGTCCTCGGTGTTGGCGGCCGTGACGGCGCCGGCGTCGGCCTGCACCGCTGCCGGCGCTTGGCCCATGGCGATGGCGAAACCGGCGACGCGGAACATGGCGACGTCGTTGGTCATGTCGCCGATGACGATGGTGCGGGCGAGGTCGGCACCGACATGGGCGGCGATCGCGCGCACCGCCTCGCCCTTGTTGCCGCAGGGATGGGTGACGTCGATGTAGTAGGCCTGCGAGCGCTCGACGTTGGCGTCGCCGATGAGCTCAGCGCGCAGCTCGCCTTCGACCCGGTCCAGCAGCGCATGGTTGTCCGAGGGGACCACGATCTTGTCGATCCGACCGATCACGCCCCCGAAGCTGGCGACCACCGTCGGCTCGAAGTCCACCGTGCGCCGCTCGCGCTCGACGTTGGGGCCGTTGGGATCTTTCAACAGCCAGGCGTCGTCGGCGAACACCCACGGCTGGACCCCGGCGAGGTCGAGCAGCTGCAGAGCCGCCGCGGCGGTCTCCGCCGCCAGCCGACGCGCCCGCAGCAGCCCGCCGGCCGGGTTCACCACATTGCCGCCGTTGAACGCCGCGTAGGGCAGCGTGACGCCCAGCGCCGCCACCACCTTGGCCATGCCGCGCACCGGTCGGCTGGAGACGACGCTGAATGGCACGCCAGCGGCCCGCAGATCGGCCACCGCACGGATCGCGGCCGGCGTCAGCTGCTTGTCGGGCGTCAGCAGCGTCCCGTCGATGTCGGAGACGAACAGGCGCCCGCCCGCCGTCATGACCCCAGCCTCATTTCTCGGGCTGCTCGACGTGGCCGCCGAAACCGAAGCGCATCGCCGACAGCAACTTTTCGCCGAAGGTATGGTCGCGGCGCGAGCGGAAGCGCGCGAACAGCGCCGCCGACAGCACATCCGCGGGCACCGCTTCCTCGATCGCCGCCTGGATGGTCCAGCGGCCCTCGCCACTGTCGGCCACCGCGCCGGTGTATCGCTCCAGCTGACGCTCGCCGGCCAGCGCCTGGGCGGCGAGGTCCAGCAGCCACGATGAGATCACGCTGCCGCGGCGCCAGACTTCGGCGATGTCCGGCAGGTTGAGCTCGAACCGGTCGCTCTCCGGCAAGGCCTCCGATGCCTTGCCGTTCAGAATGTCGAAACCCTCGGCGTAGGCCTGCATCAGGCCGTACTCGATGCCGTTGTGGACCATCTTGACGAAGTGGCCGGCGCCGGCGGGTCCGGCGTGGATGTAGCCGAGCTCGGCGCGCGGATCGGCGCCCTCTTCGCGCCTGGTGCGCGGGATCGCGCCCAGNCCNGGCGCCAGCGTCTTCAGGATCGGATCGATCCGGTCGACCGCCGCCTTCTCGCCGCCGACCATCATGCAAAAGCCGCGCTCGAGGCCCCAGACGCCGCCAGAGGTGCCGATGTCGACGTAGATCACCCCCTTCGGCGCCAGCGCCTTCGCCCGGCGGATATCGTCGCGGTAGAAGGTGTTGCCGCCGTCGATCAGGACATCGCCGTTGGCGAGCAGATCGCCCAGCGCGGTGACGGTCTCTTCGGTCGGGCCGCCGGCGGGCAGCATGACCCAGACGACGCGCGGCGACTCCAGCGTCTCGACCAGGCCCGCGAGGTCCCTGGCCGCGGCGGCGCCGTCGGCCACCACCTTCTGCACCGCCTCGGCATCGCGGTCGTAGACCACACAGGCGTGGCCGCCCCGCATCAGGCGCCTGGCGATGTTGGCGCCCATCCGGCCCATGCCGACGACCCCGACCCGCATCAGGCGGCGCCCGCCATCTGGCGGCTCTTGGCGGCGACGGCGCGCAGCAGCTCGTCGAACGCCTTGGCGAACAGCTCGACCCCTTCGACCACCAGCGCATCGGTCACGCCGTCGAGGTCGAGTCCCAGCCCTTGCGCCTCGGCCAGATCATGCTCGGCTTCGGCGACAGCGTCGGTGAGGCTTGGCGCGACCGTTCCATGGTCGCGAAAGGCGTCCATGGTCTTCGGCGGCATGGTGTTGACGGTGTCCGGCCCGATCAGGCTGTCGATGTAGAGGGTGTCCGGATAGGCCGGGTCCTTGACGCCGGTGGAGGCCCAGAGCAGGCGCTGCGGCGGGGCGCCGGCGGCGGCCAGCGGCTTCCAGCGCGGTCCCTCGATCAGCTCGAGATAGCGCTGATAGGCGCGCTTGGCGTTGGCGATGGCGATCCTGCCGCGCAGGCGGCGCAGACGAACGGCGGCGTCGGTGGGGGGATTGGCCTGCAGCCGCGCGTCGATGGCGCCGTCGATCTTGGTGTCGATGCGGCTGACGAAGAAGCTGGCGACGCCGTGCACCAGCGAGATATCGCCGCCGCCAGCCTTGAACGCCTCGAGGCCGGCCATGTGCGCGTCGGCCACGGCCAGATAGGCGTCGACACCGAACAGCAGGGTGACGTTGATGTTGATCCCCTCGCCCACCAGCTGACGGATGGCGGGGACGCCGGCCGGCGTGCCCGGGACCTTGATCATCAGGTTCGGCCGGCCGACCGCGCCCCAGAGCCGGCGCGCCTCCGCGATGGTGCCCTCGGTGTCGTTAGCCAGGGTCGGCGAGACTTCCAGGCTGACGAAGCCATCCCTGCCGCCGAGTCGATCGAAAGTCGGACGGAAAATGTCGGCGGCCGCCTGGATGTCGGCGATGGCGATGCGCTCGTAGAGCGCCATCGGCGCCAGCGAGCCGCGCTTCAGCTCGGCCTGGATCCGCGCGTCGTAGGCGTCGCCGTCGCCGATCGCCTTCTCGAAGATCGAGGGGTTGGAGGTGAGGCCCGTCACCCCGTCCTGGTCGATCAGGCGCGCCAGTTCGCCGTCGTCGAGGATCTGGCGATGCAGGTAGTCGAGCCAGACGGCCTGACCGGCGGTTTCGAGCGCGCGCAGCGGGTTGGTCATCGTCCTAGTCTCCATGTCCCTCGAGCTGAGCGAGGGCCGCGTCCCGAATATGGTCCGCGGTGAAGCCGAAGCGAGGCAGCAAATCCTTGATCGGCGCTGAGGCGCCGAAGCGGCGCATGCCGATCACCTCGCCCTTCGGCCCGACGTAGCGGTCCCAGCCCAGCGGCGATCCGGCCTCGACCGCGACCCGGGCCGTCACCGCCGCCGGCAGCACCTGCTCGCGGTACCCCGGCGGCTGAGATTCGAACAGCTCCCACGACGGCATCGAGACCACCCGGGCGCGGACACCCCCGGCCGCGAGGCCCGCCTGCGCCTCGACGCACAGCGAGACCTCGCTGCCGCTCGCGATCAGGATCACCTGCGGCGCGCCACCCTCGGCGTCGGCCAGTACATAGGCGCCGCGGGCGAGGTCGGACGCGGGGGCGCAGCGGGTGCGGTCCTGCGTCGGCAGCGCCTGGCGCGAAAGCACCAGGCAGGCAGGCCCGTCCTGCGCCAGGATGGTGCGCCACGCCTCCACGGTCTCGTTGGCGTCGCTGGGGCGGATCACCAGCAGGTCCGGGATCGCCCGAAGCGCGGCGAGCTGCTCGATCGGCTGATGCGTCGGTCCGTCCTGGCCAAGGCCGATGGAGTCGTGGGTGAAGACGAAGGTCACCGGCAGGCGCATCAGCGCCGCCAGCCGGATCGCCGGGCGCATGTAGTCGCTGAACACCAGGAACGTGCCGACGTAGGGGCGCAGGCCGCTGAGCGCCAGGCCGTTGGCGCAGGCGGCCATGCCGTGCTCGCGCACGCCGAAATGGAAGTTGCGACCGCCGTAGCTATCCGGCTCGAAGGCGCCGGCGTCCGGGTCGTCCAGCATGGTCTTGGTCGAGGGCGCGAGGTCGGCCGCGCCGCCGACCAGCCAGGGGATGCTCTTGCCCAGCGCCTGCAGCGTCTTGCGCGAGGCCTCGCGACTGGCGATGCCCTTTGCGTCCGCCTTGAAGGTCGGGAGGTCCGCGTCCCAGGCGTTCGGCAACGTCGCCGTCTGCATCGACTTCAGCGCATCGGCCAGATGCGGGAAGGCCCCGGCATACGCCGCGGCCGCCTCGTCCCACCCCCGGCGCAGCTTGCGGCCGCGGGCGCTGAAGGTCTCGGCGAAGCGCTCGCGCACGCCGTCCGGAACCAGGAACTGCGCGTCTTCCGGCCAGCCGTAGGCGCGCTTGGTGAGCTTCACTTCCTCCTCGCCCAGCGGATCGCTGTGGATCTTCGAGGTGCCCTCTTTGTGCGGCGAGCCATAGCCGATCACGCTCCTCACCCGGATCAGCGTCGGCCGCTCGGTGGTGGCCAGGAACTGTTCGACCGCGGCGGCGAACGCCTCGCAGTCGTTGGCGTCGTCCACCGTGTGCGTCGCCCAGCCGTAGCCTTCGAACCGCCTGATCACGTCATCGGTGAAGGCCAGCTGGGTCGAGCCTTCGATGGTGACGTGGTTGTCGTCGTAGATCCAGCAGAGGTTGGCGAGCTGCAGGTGACCGGCGAGCGAGGCGGCCTCGTTGCTGATCCCTTCCATCAGATCGCCGTCGCTGCAGATGGCGTAGACATTGTAGTCGAACAGGGCATGGCCCTCGCGGTTGTAGCGCGCGGCGAGCCATCGCTGCGCCACCGCCATGCCGACGCTGGTCCCGACGCCCTGGCCAAGCGGCCCGGTGGTGGTCTCGACGCCGGTGGTGACGCCATGCTCGGGATGGCCGGGACAGACGCTGTCGAGCTGGCGGAAGCGCTTGATGTCGTCCAGGGCGACCGCCGGTCGTCCGAGCGGCTCGCCCTTCGTGTCCACCGCCTCGACGCCGCCGAGAAACAGCAGCGCGTAGAGCAGCATCGACGCGTGACCGTTGGAGAGCACGAAGCGGTCGCGGTTCGGCCAAAGCGGCTGCGCGGGGTCGTAGCGCAGGAACCGGGTCCAGAGCGTGTAGGCCACCGGTGCGAAGCCCATCGGCGCACCCGCGTGGCCGGAGTCGGCCTTCTGCACCGCGTCGATGGCGAGCGTACGGATGGTGTTGATCGCCACCCGGTCGATATCGCCGGCCGGGGTCTGCGCTGGCGGCTTGACGGCTGACATTTGATCTGCGGCCATGACCCTCTCCGTAATCGGCAGGCGCCAGGCGCTCAGGCGTCGACGATAGCTCTGACGCCCGCCCCGCAAACGCGCAACGGAACGCCGCCCCTGGGGTTCCGTTGGCGAACAAATTTCGGCCCAGAGCTGACGCCGCGCTTGGCTTCCGGGCGCCCCAGGGTTCAAGGCTGCGGGTCAGGAGCCTTGCGATGCTGTCCATGGTGCTGCGCCAACCGGGGACGCCGCTCACGCCGATCGATGCGGCGGTGCGGGACCCTGGCCCGGGCGAGTTGCGACTGGAGGTGCGGGCCTGCGGCGTGTGCCGCACCGACCTGCATGTGGTTGACGGCGAGCTGGCGCCGCAGCGGCCCGCCATCGTGCCGGGCCACGAGATCATCGGGGTGGTGGAGGCGGTCGGGCCCGGCGTGTCGGCAGACCTCATCGGCCAACGCCTGGGCGCCGGCTGGCTTGGCCAGACCTGCGGCCATTGCCGCTACTGCGTCCACGAGCAGGAGAACCTGTGCGACACGCCCGGCTTCAACGGCTGGACCCGCGACGGCGGCTACGCCGAGCGCTTCGTCGGCCACGCTGACTATTGTTTCCCGATTCCCGAATCCTACGGCGACGCCGAGGCGGCGCCGCTGATGTGCGCGGGCCTGATCGGCTACCGGTCGTGGATCAAGGCCTGCGAGGGCGGGCCGGTCGCCACACTCGGCCTCTACGGTTTCGGCGCGGCGGCGCATCTGCTGACCCAGCTCGCGGTCTGGAGCGACCAGCGGGTGTTCGCCTTCACGCGCGACGGCGACCACGCGGCGCGGAAGCTGGCGATGGACCTGGGCTGCGCCTGGGCCGGCGGCTCCGCGGACGCGCCGCCGGAACCGCTCGACGCGGCGATCATCTTCGCCCCGGCGGGCGAGCTGGTCCCCGCTGCGCTGAAAGCCGTGCGCAAGGGTGGGATCGTGGTCTGCGGCGGCATCCACATGAGCGACATCCCCAGCTTCCCCTACGCGATCCTTTGGGAGGAGCGCCGCCTGGTTTCGGTCGCTAACCTCACCCGCGAGGACGGCCGCCGCTACCTGCCGCTGGCCGCCAAGGCCGGGGTGAGAGCGCAGATCACCACCTATCCGCTCGCCGACGCCAACCGCGCCTTGGCCGACCTCAGGGCGGGCGCCTTCACCGGCGCGGCGGTGCTCACGCCGTAACTTGACGGCGAAACGTCACACTCGCCGCATACATTGCCGCGGAGAAAGCCGGCCGCCAGGAGAATTCCATGTCCGAAGTCGACGCCGAAGAGCTGTGCGACGACATCACCCACGCGCTCGGTCACTCATGGTTCTTCGACCCACAGACCATCACCGTGGCCATCAACGGCGGCGCCGTGACGCTGATGGGCACGGTCCGCTCCGAGCGCGAGCGCAAGATGGCCGCGGCGGCGGCGTGGGCCGAGCCCGGCGTGACCGACGTCACCAACGAACTCGTCGTCGCCTGAGGCCCGTCCGCCGCTACGGCGCCGCTCAGCCGATACGTCCGCGGCAGCGGCGCGAGCCGCATTGGCACCAGAACGGATGGCTGAACCAGGTCTCCGTGGTCTCGTAGTCGTAGGTGATCACCTCGCCCGCCTCGATCGGGCGGATCGCCACCATCGAGCTGGTCGGGAATGAGATGCAGCAGTTCGGCTCGCAGCTGTGCGCGGTCCTCGCGAGCAGCGGGTGATAGACATGACCGCCGCGCAGATGCTGCACGGTGTCGCGGTCGCGTTGCTGGCGCCATTCGACCTCGTCGAACCGGAAGACCACATCACCCGACCGGCAGGCTTGCGCCGCTCGGAGCGGCGGCTCGCCGGCGTCTTGCGTCTCCAGCGGTGATGCCGGCGAAATCGCCAGCATCACCGGCCTCGAGGGTGTCCTGAGGGCCTGGAACATGGTCTCACGCCGCCTTTTCGGCGCTGGGGAAGCCGACGCGCCTGGCGATGCAGATCGGCCGGCCCTTGTCGTTCAGGCGGCGCTGCGCGTGAAATCCCTGACCACGCAGCAGGGCCGCGACGGCCTCGAACTCCTCGCCGCCCCGGCCCGGACGGGTCTGGACGATCAGGGCGCCGTCGTCGCTCACCGCCCCAGCGATATCGAGCAAGGGCGCGAGCTCCTCAGCCGCGCAGGGTTGCGCGACCAGCAGCGCGTCGGCTGGACGGGTGCGCTCCGCGGCCGCAGTGCGGACGAAGACAGCGCGGTCATAGCCGTGGCGGCTGAGCCAAAGCGCGGCAAGCGTTCCGGACGGACCAACCACGCGGATCAGGTCGTCCTTCTCGACGCCGGCGGCATGCAGGATGCGCATCAAGGCGCCGCCGTCGGCCGCCAGCGGCTGCAGGGGTTGGTAGAGATGGATGGTCATCGGAGCACCAAAAAACGCCAGCGACCGCAGCAGTTGACGATCGCTGGCTCCAAGTTACAGGCGCAACGATATCGCCGCGCCGCATAAGGATTCGATATGGATCGGACGTTCGGCGCCGATACTGGAATAGAGGCCAAGTCTCTGGCTGTACTGCTGTTTGCCGCCGGGGCGCGATTGCTGGCTTTATGCGCGGCTTATGTCTGCGTCAGAAAGCGCGTTTTGAATGTTTACGCGGCTTGGACTTAAGTCGCCGCTGCCTGCGCCCGCTCTGGGGGCGCGATAGGTTCGTCGTTGAATTGTCTAGTTTCCTCGAGATTGTCACCACCCTGATCGCGGCAGCGGCCGTCATCTGGCTTCCAGGCGCCATCATCATCAAAGCGGCAGACTACCTTCGCCAATCCGCTATCGAACGCCAACGCCCGGCGCGAGGCGACTGACTCGAAGAAGCCCGCCGGAGCGGCCGCCCCTGCTCCGCGCCGCGGCCCTCTATCGCTGCAGCGCCTCGACCACCGGGCCGAGCGCCAGCGCGGGGAGGAAGTTCAGGGCCCCGACGATGACGACCGTGCCGAGCACCAGCGCGCCGAACGAGATCGTGTCGGTCGGAAGCGTGCCCGACGTGGTCGCCAGCCGTCCCTGAGCGGCGAAGCGTCCCGCCAGCGCCAGCGCCAGCCCCGCCAGGCCGAACCGCCCGGCCAACATCGCGACTCCGGTGGTGACATTGTAGAACGGGGAATTGGCGTTGAGGCTGGCCATGGTCTGGCCGTTGTTGGCCATCGACGAGGCGTAGGCGTAGATCACCTCGGTAAGCCGGTGCGAGCCCGTGTTGGTCACCACCGCCGCCAGACCGTCCTTCGAGGTCAGGGCGAGCGCGCTCAGCGACATGACCACCAGCGGCGTCAGCAGCATGTAGAGGGCGATGAGCTTGGTCTCGGAGGCGGTGACCTGTTTGCCGAGATAGGCCGGGGTGCGCCCGATCATCAGGCCGCCCAGAAACACGGCCACAAGCGCGATCATGACGATGCCATAGATGCCCGTCCCCAGCCCGCCGAAGATGATCTCGCCCAGCAGCATGTTGACCAGCGGAACCATCACGCCGAGCGGCTCGAACGAGTCGTGCATCGAGTCATAGGAACCGGTGGCGCCATTCGAGGTGACCACGGCGGTCAGCACCGAGTCGCCGACGCCGAAACGCGTCTCCTTGCCTTCCATGTTGCCGCCGACGAGGTGGATCGCCGCCAACTGCGGCGGCCGCGCGGCTTCGGCCTGGTCGCAAACGGCTAGGCCGCCCACGAAGAGGGCGACCATCACGCCCAGCAACACCCAGCCGGCGCGGGGACGGCCGGTCATCTCGCCAAAGGTCATGGTCAGCGACGCCGGCAACACGGCGATCGCCAGCAGGGCGATAAACCCGACCAGCGGCGTCGGGTTCTCGTACGGGTGGGCGCCGTTGACGTTGAAAGATCCGCCGCCGTTGGTCCCGAGGTTCTTGATCAGCTCCAGCGCGGCCACCGGGCCCTGGGCGATCGTCTGAACAGGACCCTCTAGGGTGTGGGCCTGGGTGTAGGGAGCGAAGTTCATCGGCACGCCCTGCCACATCAGCACGATCCCGCCCACGAGGGCGATCGGCAGCAGCACCCACAGGATGGCGCGCACCAGATCCACCCAGAAGTTGCCGATCGTCGGCGAGTCGGTGCGCGCCAGTCCGCGGATGAAGGCGATCCCCACTGCCAGCCCCGCGGCTCCAGCCAGGAAGTTCTGGGAGACGAGCCCGACCGCCTGCGTCAGATACCGCATGGTCGACTCGCCTGCGTAGGCCTGCCAGGTCGTCGTGGTGGCGAAGCTGATGGCGGTGTTGAGCGCCAAATCCGGCGTCGTCGGTGTCGAGAGGTATTTGTCCGCCGGACCGCCGGGCAGCGCCGTCTGCAGCATCAGCAACGCGAACAACGCCAGGGTACCCAGAAGGCTGAACAACACGAACGACAGGAAGTAGAGCGGCGCCGACATCTCGCGATCGCGCCGCACGCCGAGGATCGCCAAGATCAGGGTCTCGACCGGCCGCAGCACCGGATCGAGCCAGGTCGGCCTACCTTCGAAAACCCGCGCCAGATAGAGGCCGGTGGGCTTCGCCAAGCCGACGACGATGCCCAGGAAGACGAGATATTCGAGCCAGCGCATCAGGTCACCGCTTCGGCATCGGCGCGGCCCGGTCGAGCGCCAGATTGAGCTCGAGCACCGAGACGCGCGGCGCGCCCAGGAAGCCGAGATCGGGCCCGCGCGTGTTCGCCGCCACGAGCGCCTTCACCACCGTCTCGCCGATGCCGCGCGCCTTCGCGATTCGCGCCGCCTGCAGCGCCGCGTTCTGTGGGCTAATGTCGGGGTCGAGCCCGCTGCCAGAGCTGGTCACGCCGTCGATCGGCGCCAGCGCATCTGGCGCGAGGCCGTTCAGCTTGCGATAGGCCTGCGCGCTCTGGCGCACCTGCTCGATCAGCTTCGGATTGGCGGGCGCGAGATTCGTGCCGCTCGACTGGGTGGCGTCATAGCCGTTCCCCGCGGCCGAGGGGCGCGGCTGAAAATACTCGGGCCGCGAGAACCCCTGCCCGATCAGCGTTGAACCGACCACCGCGCCACCGCGAAGGACGAGGCTGCCGTTGGCCTGGTCCGAGAAGAAGGCGCGGCCGACGCCGAACAGGACGGCCGGATAGGCGGCGCCGGTGATCAAGGTGAGCAGGACGAGACCGATCGCGGCGGGTCGCAGCTGCTCCAGGCACTGCCGAGCGAGCAACGCCAGGGCGGCGGACGGCGACGGGCGCGCTTCCTCGGCATCGCTCATGACGGTCAGGCTATCATCGTTGTCGAGCGCGGGCGGACCGAATTCTGGTCCGGCGAAAGGCCTCCGGCGGTGGCGGAACTGGCGGAACGGCCACCGCCGGAGAAGAAGTCAGCGCCGTCGGGAGCGGCGCGCCCACCACCCGGCCCGGGTCGCGCATGGGGAACGGGGCGACACGCGAGCCGATCTGCAGCCAATCTTTGCGTTTCGAGGCCTTTGTCATTCAACGGTCGGGGCGGTGGCCATAGCGGTCACCGGACGTCGACCTAAACGCCTGCGCCATTGGAATGAAACAGGGGTTTCGGCGCTCGACCGTCAAAGCGGCATAAGGGGCGCCGCGCCGGCCGGCCGCTGTCAGCCGCCCGCGGCTACCGCGCGGTGGGGCAGTTTCCAGTTGGGGCGGGGGAAGTGGCAGGTGTAGCCGTTGGGGTAGCGCTCCAGGTAGTCCTGGTGCTCCGGCTCGGCCTGCCAGAAATCGCCCACCGGCTCGACCTCGGTCACCACCTTGCCGGGCCATAGGCCGGAGGCCTCGACGTCGGCGATGGTGTCGAGCGCGGTCCGCTTCTGCGCGTCGCTGGCGTAATAGATCGCCGAGCGGTAGCTGCGGCCGAGGTCGTTGCCCTGGCGGTTCTTCGTGGTTGGATCGTGGATCTGGAAGAACAGCTCCAGCAGGTCGCGATAGCTGAGCTGGGCCGGGTCGAAGATGATCTCGATCGCCTCGGCGTGGTCGCCGTGGTTGCGGTAGGTGGCGTTAGGAACATCGCCGCCGCTGTAGCCGACCCGCGTCGAGATCACGCCGGCGCGTTTGCGGATCAGGTCCTGCATGCCCCAGAAACAGCCGCCGGCCAGGACGGCGCGTTCGCTTTCAGCCATGTGCTTGGATCCTCGTCTGGAGACTCGCCGCTGCAGAGATAGGACGGACCGGGGCCGACGTTAAGTCGTCAGGCCGCGAAGACCACGCGGCCGCCGATCAATGTGGCGCCAACCAGATCCGCGCTCGGGGCTCGGAGCGCTTCGGCCAGCGGGACTTTCAGCAGGCAGAGGTCGGCCGCCGCGCCTGGTTCGATGCGCCGCCGCGCGCCGCCTGGCGAGGCCGGGTCGCCGTGATACATCGACAGCGCCTCGGCCGCGCTCACCCGCTCGGCGGCGCCGAGCGACTGGCCGGCGTCCGTCAGTCGCCCGACCGCGGCGGCGACGCCGCGCCAGGGGTCCGGCGAGCCATAGGGCGCGTCCGAGCTTGCGGCCACCGGAATGCCGGCAACGCGCAGGCTGGCGCAGCGGTAGAGGTCGGCCTGCTCGCGCGGTTCGACTTCGGCGAGATAGCGCTCGCCGCGCTCGGCCACGAATGCCGGCTGGGTCACCACCGTCAGCCCCAGCGCGCGGATCACCGAAATCGCCTCGGTCGGGACGACGCCGCCGTGCTCGATGCGGTCGCCGGGACGCGCGCCGGCCGCCTCGAACGCCGCCAGGGTCAGCGCCAGTTCGCCCGCCGTCACGCAGTGCACTGCGACCGGCCGGCGCCAGGCGCGCGCCTGGCCGATCCGCGTTACGAACTCATCCAGCGGCGGCAGGTCGTGGTCGTCGAGCAGGACCTTCAGCGGCCCGACCTCGAAGGCGCCGTCAGGTGGCGCAACCAGCTCGCCACCGCTCATCAGGATGAGGCGCTGCGGCAAGGCGCCGTCGCGGTGCGCCTCGGCGAGCCGCGCGGCGCCGGCCGCGTCGGTCGTGACGCTGGCGTCGGTGACGGCGGTGATCCCGAACGCGGCCAACTGCCGCCCGATCGGCGCCAGCGACGGCGGGTCGTCGGCCAGGCGTTCGCGCAGCCAGGCGTCACCGCGCCAGATGCGTCCGGTCGGGCGACCCGCGGCGTCGCGCTCGATGCAGTCGTCGCTCGCGCCCTCCGCGCCGACCGCCGCCAGGGCCAGGCTGTTCAGAACCCACAGCGAACCGGTCTGGTGCTGCACCCGGATCGGATGGCGCGGCGCCATCCGGTCCAGCAGCGCGCGGCCGAGTTCGCCGGCCATAGCCTCGTGGTAGCCAGTGACCCGCAGCCACCGCCCCGGCGCCCGCGCCGCCAGCGCCGCGCCGATGCCCGCCTCGAAGTCGGACGCCGAGCGGACGCCGTCGAGGGTCAGCGACTGCGCCTGGGCCGCCAGCGCGAACAGGTGGATGTGATGATCGACCAGGCCGGGGGTCAGGGCGCCGGCCTTGCCATCCAGCTCGTCGGCCTCGCCCGGCAAGCCGGCGCCGACCTCGGCAACGCAGCCGGCCTCGATGCGGACGTCGAGGCCGGCGCAGCCGTCGACCTCGACGTTGCGGATGATGAGGGACCCGGTCACGCGGCGAGGGCCTTGCGATCGGCCGCGGCCCCCGCCGCGGAGCGCGCCAGGCTCACGTCGATCAGCACGCCGCCGCCGGACGCGAGTCCCTTGAGCGCGCCGAGCGCCGCCGCAAGGCCGGTGACTGGATCGGCCAGGGCGTCGCCGAGGAAGCGCGGCGCGCCGGCGCGGGTCCAGCGCACCAGGCCGCCGGCCGCCGCCGCATCGTCGCCGAACGCCACCCGCGATGCGGCCTCGCCGGTCCAGCCGTAGCCGGTGATCGCCACCCAGGTCAGAGCCGGGTTGGCGCTGAAGACCTCCTGTGGCGACAGCCCGAGCGAAGCGAACGCCCGCGGCCGGGCGCTGGTGATCAGGACGTCGGCGGCGAGGATCTCATCGCGTAGCCGCCCCTGCCCTGCCGCCGCGCCGAGGTCCAGCGTGAGGTCGCGCTTGCGCCCGTTGAGGCGCTGGAAGAAGCCCGGCATGGAGGCCCGCGTCGGGTCCGGCCGCCGCGTGCTCTCGATCTTGGTCACCGCCGCGCCCGCCTCCGCCAGGATCGCGCCGCACATCGGCCCGGCCCACAGGGCGGACATGTCGACGACCCGCGGCGCGCCCGTCCGCCGCCGACGCGCCGGCGCGCCCATCGGGATCGGCGCATCCGGATTTGGCGCGGTGATCTCGCCGACTCGCCCGGCAGGCAGCCCAAGCATGACCGCGTCCGTCAGCAGCTCGGCGGCGGGACGGGACTTGGCGACGCGCAGCACCGCGGCCCACGGATCGTCGCCCACTTCGCACCGCAGCCACGCAGCGACCAGGCCCTGGTCGTCGTCGCGGGCGAGGTTCAGCACCATCCAGTCGTCGGCGGTAGGGAACAGGCGGCAGGCGCGGTTCGGTGAGACGAGGCCGGGCGGGTCCAGAGCGATCTGGCCACGCCGGTCGAAGATGCCGAGGCTGGCGACGTCGACCGGACGGCCGAGCTCGAGCGTCAGCGCCGCGATCTGAGCGCCCTGGGTCGCGAGCGTGGCGGCGATCGGGCTCATGGCGCCGAGGCGTCGATCAGGCCCCAGGCGAGCGCGGTCGCCACGTCGACATCGGCGCCCGAGATCGCCATCCAGCAGGCGCGCTGGCGGCCGATCCGGCGCGGGATGGTGGCCGTGCCGCCGGCGCCGGGGATCAGGCCCATCGACACCTCCGGCAGGCGGAAGAACGCGCCTGCCGTGGCGATCACACGTCCCGCGGCCGCCGGAACCTCGATGCCCGCGCCGACGCAGGCGCCGTGCAGCCGCGCCGTCGCCCGTTCCCGCAACGCGTGGAGCAGCCGCGCCGGCGAACGCAGCGTGCGGATCAGGTGCGCCTCGCCGACGTCGCCGGCGCCGCCGAACTCGTCGAGATCGCCGCCGGCGCTGAACGCCGGGCCGAGGCCGCCGAGCTCGACCGGCGGCCGGTCGGGATGTTCGACAGCGAAGGCGAGCGCGTCGCAGAGCGCATCGCGCATCGCCGCGTCGAACGCGTTGCGGCGATCGGGGCGGTTGAGGGTGATGCGGATCGCGCCAGCGTCGGCCTCGATCAGCACGCGCGGCGCCGCGCCCTCGTCCCGAGCCCTGACCGGCGTCTTGTCGCGCCAGGCCCTGAAGCCCTGGGCGGCGAGCAGCATCGAATAGGCCAGCGACTCCATCGCCAGGGCGTCGTCGAACGTGAGCAGCGGCGAAGCGCGCAGCACCTGCGCCGCAACGCCGGCCGCCACTGGCTGGGCGGCGATCACGCCGCGCAGGGCGGCGAGGCCGTCGTCGAGACGCTGCAGGCCGACCCACGGCCGCGGCGCGGCGGGATCGGCGCTCAGCAGGATGTCGAATCGCGCCAGGCCGTCGGTTGGCAACTGGCCAGCGCGATGAACGCCAACACAGACGCCGCCGTCGCCGGCCGTCATGGCGTCTCCAGCGCAGGGGACTTCCACGACGACCGCGCCCGCGCCGCCGAGCGCCGCCAGGTCATCGATCAGTTGGCTGGGCGCCAAACCTCCGTCCCTTCGGTCTCAGACCGCCGCGGGCTGCTTGGGCGCGGACATCTCGAGCTTCAGTTGGCGGCGCAGCAGCTTGCCGGTCTCGTTGTAGGGCAGCGCCTCGCGGAACTCCCACACCTCCGGCGTCTTGGTCGAGCGCAGCCGCGCCTTGACCCAGGCGCCCAGTTCGTCCGCCGACGGCTTGCCGTCTTTTGCGACGATGCACGCGGCGACCCGTTCGCCCCACTCGTTATCCGCCAGGCCCAGCACGGCGACGTCGGCCACCTGCGGATGCTCGCGCAGCACGTCTTCGATCTCGCCGGGCGAGATGTTCTCCCCACCGCGCACGATCACGTCATCGAGCCGACCTTCAACGAAGAGGTAGCCGTCCTCATCCATCCAGCCGCCGTCGTTGGTGGCGAACCAGCCGTCGTCCTGCACCGCCTTCTTGTGCAGGTATTCGCCGCTGACCTGCTCGCCGCGCACATAGATCTCCCCGGACTGGCCTGGCGGCAGAACCTTGCCGTCCGGATCGCGAATCTCGACCTCGAGCTGGGGCAGCGGCCGACCGACAGAACCCAGACGCCGGCGCACCGCCTCGTCGCTCGAGCTGATCGCCTCGCGGTGATCGTCGGGGCCGAGCACGGCGATAGTCGAGCTGGTCTCGGTGAGGCCATAGGCGTTGACGAAGTCCACGTGCGGAAGGATGCGCAGCGCCCGCTCGATGGTCGGCTGCGGCATGCGCCCGCCGCCGTAGGAAATGGCTTTCAGGTGCGGCAGGTGCTCGCGGCGCTTTTCCAGCACGTCGAGGATTCGCCCCAGCATGGTCGGCACGACCATGGCGTGGGTGACCTTCTCGGCCACCGCCTCGTCGACCCAGATCTCGGGGGTAAACGCCGGCAGGTGCACGGTGCGCCGCCCGCCATAGACCCCGGTCAGCACCGCTGAGATGCCGGCGATGTGATAGGCCGGCACGCTGACGAGCGAGGCTTCGTGCTCCTCGCTGCCGAGGAACTCGACCGTCGAGATCACGTAGCTGGTGAGGTTGCGATGGCGCAAGACGGCCGCCTTGGGTTCGCCCGTGGTGCCGCTGGTGAACAGCAGCACGCCGACGTCCGGGTCGACTTCCGGCAGCTCGCGCGAGCGGTTAGCCGGATCGAGGCAGGCCGCCTCGAACGCCGTGCGCGTCACCACGGTGACGCCGGGCGCAGGCTGCAAGCGGCCAACCATATCGTCGTCGACGATGGCGACCGAGGGCGCGGTGCGGGCCAGCAGCTTGTTCAGGTCGGCGTCGGGCAGGCGATAGTTCAACGGTGTGAACGGCTTGCCGATCAGGCCGCCGGCGAAAACGGCGATGGCCAGTGGGGGGCCGTTCAAGCCCAGGAACACGACCGTGTCGCCGCCCAGATCGAGCAGCCAGGCCGCGCCGCCGCGGGCCCTGGCGCGCACCTCGTCGAAACTGACGCCATCCGCCGTCCGGCCCAGCGCCAGCCGGTCCGGCGCGGCGTCGGCGGCCATGTCGAGCAGGAGGGTGGTGTGCACCGAAGCTAGTGTCCCGATTCCGAAGTTCGCAAACGCATTATGGCAGGCTCCATCGAACTTTCGGATTTGAAGTTCGCTCGGAGCCCGATCCAACGAACAGGCGAACTTCAAATCCAGCACACTAGTCCGAGGCGGGAAGCTTCTTGGCTTCCTTGGCCCCGATCGGCCGCCCGTCGATCGACAGCGAGCCCGCGCCGCCCTTTGTGGCGAGGATCTCCAGTCCGGACACTTCGTCGGCGAAGCGCTTCCCCGGCTGGGTCCCGGCCGAGAAGTCCGGCGAAATTGCAAGACCCGCGGGCTTTTCCGCATTGTGCGGGATCATCGGCTGGCCGCCGCACTGCAGCTCGGCCGGCTCCTTCACCGCCCGCACCACCACCACCTCGACGTCGCAAACGGCGCTTTTCCAGCGCGATCCTGGTTTCAATTCCATCAAGCCAACTCCCTTCGGCGTCCTGGTCGCCGCCGTCTCTTGTCTATTATGCGACATCGTCAGTGCGAGAGCGAACCGGCGACGTCAAGATCGACGCGCATGCGCTCTTGCGCCTGACGTCGCGAAACGTCCTAGACCGCCACGCAAGCGGGCGCCGATCGAGCGGCGAGCCCAAAGCGGAGGACGGCACGATGGGCGCGTTGGATGGAAAGGTGGTGCTGGTCACCGGCGGCGGCAACGGCATCGGCCGCGAGTGCGCCCTGATCGCGGCGCGCGAAGGCGCCAAGGTGCTGGTCAACGACCTCGGCGGCGGCGAGCGCGGCGGCGACGANGGCTCNGCNGGGCCGGCCGAGGCGGTGGCGGCGGAGATCCGCGCGGCTGGCGGCGAGGCGGCGTCCAANTCCGAGAGCGTGACCAACATGGCCGCGGTCAAGGGCATGTTCGAGCAGGCGATGGACACCTTCGGCGGCCTGCANTCGGTGATCAACCCGGCCGGCATCCTCAGGGACACCATGTTCCACAAGATGGCCGACGAAGACTGGGACATNGTCATCGCGGTGCACTTGCGCGGCTCCTACAACGTCTGCCGCGCCACCATCGAGCACTTCCGGAACCAGAACGAAGGCTCCTACGTGCTGTTCACCTCGACCTCGGGCCTGATCGGCAATATCGGCCAGACCAACTATGCCGCGGCCAAGCTCGGCATCATGGGCCTCTCGCGGGTGCTGGCGATGGAGGGGGCCTCGAAGAACGTGCGCTCCAACATCATCGCGCCGACCGCCTGGACCCGGCTGATCGCCACCATCCCGATCAAGGACGAGGCCGCCGCCGCGCGCATGCAGGCGATGCAAAAGGCGCTGCGACCCGACCAGCCGGCCAAGCTGGCGGTCGCCCTCGCCTCCCCGGCGGCGAAGGACGTCACCGGCCAGATCTTCGGCGCGCGNTCCGAGACGCTGGAGCTGTTCAGCCAGCCGCGCCCGATCGAGACGGTCACCGCCGTCGACACCTGGACCGTATCGACGATCCTGAGCGAGGCGCTGCCGAAGATGGCGCCGAAGTTCACCGGCCTCGGCGGCGCCGGCGGCCAACAACCACAGCCGGCGCGGCAGAACGCCTAGGCCCTCGCGGCGGCCGGCTTATCAGTTTTCCTGACCGCTCAGCGCGGCGGCGCCGCCGCGCGTGTTTCACGTGAAGCCACAAACGACGCTAAACTACGGCGCCCAGACTGTGGCGGCGCGGCGAGCGCGCCCTAGAAATCCCTCAGAGCCGCCAGTACGCGCTCGTGCACCGGCGGCGCAGGCCCAGGCGGCTCGAACGCGCGCCCGGTGATCAGCTCGTGGGCCTCGACGTAGGTCAGCGCGGTCTTCCAGATCAGCTCCGGGGGGATTTCCGGAACATCATCCTTGTATGGATCGCATCGCGCGACGACCCAGGCGCGGATCACGTCCTTGTCGAAGCTGTCCGGGCGCTCGCCGGCGGCGAGCCGCTGCGGATAGGTGTCCGCCCGCCAGTAGCGG
>JGI12269J14319_10002287_pt1 | contig 18570 bp, 18 predicted proteins | sample PeaSoiSIISIP2007_FD_14319 | JGI IMG/M metagenome (IMG submission 14319) | reverse complement strand
CCTGTCGTGGAGCCGAAGCCCGCGAGCCCCGCGGACGACTGGTTCGGATCGTCGAAACGCCAATCGACGCCCGTTCCGACTCCCTCTCCGACGGCACCGCCGAGTGCTCCTGTCCTGGAGTCGAAGCCCGCGAGCCCCGCGGAGGACTGGTTCGGATCGTCGAAGCGCCAACCGACGCCCGTTCCGGCGCCCTCTTCGACGGCAGCGCCCAAGACTCCTGCGGTCGAACCCAAGTCGACGAGTCCGGTGGAGGACTGGTTCGCCCAACCGGCTCCCAGGGTGATGGCTTCCGCCAGCGATCGACCTTCCGAGACCGATGCCTGGTTCGGAAAATCGTCCGTGGCACACCACGAGCCGATACCGGAGCCACGGCGTTCGACGGGTCCGGCGGCACACACCGGGACGCGGCCGGCCCGCAAGACCCCCCTGCCATCCTTGTTGGATGAGGACGAACCGAGACCGCGGAGGTCGAAGGGCAAGGGAGCGGGCTTCTGGATCGCCGTCGTGGTGGGGACCTTGCTGGTCCTGGGAGGAGTTGCGTTCTGGATGTTCGGACTCTCCGACCGCCATGCATCCGAACTGCCTCCCGTCACCCTTCCCGCGGCGGAAGCGCCTCCTGCGAACAATCCGACCGGTTCGAATCCCGCGGCGACCACTCCCGTCGCCCAGGACGAGTCCGCGCCGGGAAAGCAGAAGGAAGCGTCGCATCCCAAGGTGGGACCCGACCGGAAACCGAAATCGCCTTCCACCGCAGTGGTCGCTCCGACGCCTGCACCGCCCCCGGTGGAGGACCATGCCCCCGTCAAGGTCTTCGTGACGTCCAGGCCTTCGGGAGCGTCGCTTTCCTTGGACGGCGCGAGCGTCGGCACGACGCCTTGCGAGATCACCGTCGTCCGGTCCGGAAACCTGGATTTTTCCCTGTCCGGATACCGCACCCTGCACCAGGCGATCGATCCCGACGAGGTCCGCGGCACATTGAATGTCCAGCTCCTGTCGGATGACGGCGGTTCGTCGACCGGCCGCATCTACATCTCCAGCGCGCCTTCGGGTGCCGACATCGTCTTCGGCGGCAAGACCGTGGGAAAGACGCCCAAACTCGTGGATCTGCCCACCGGTGCCCAGAAGATCACGGTGAAAAGCGGGGTGCAGAGCCAGACCAAGACCCTCGATATCCAGTCGGGCACGAACCCGGCCGAAAACTTCAGCCTCTGATGCCCGAAAACGGATCCTTCCTGCTGACCGTGGCCCGCGAGAACGGGTACCAGCCGGACGGGTTGCGGGTGCTGCTCGCGGTCATCCACGGCCTTTCCATGCGCAGGTCGATGTCCGGCGAAGGCCCGCATCTCGGTGCCGCCCAGGTCGTCGGGGGGCTGTGGAGCGCCGCTTGGGAGAGATTCGGGATCCTGGGGAAGGATGTCCTGGAGCATTGGGGCCTGGATTCGCCTTCCCGGGTCGGGCTGGCCGTCACGCGGCTGGTCGAGGCGGGGTTCCTGCGCGGCTCGGACGAGGAGATGGACGATTACGAATCCCTGGCAGGCCAGATCGAATGGACGGATCCTCCCCCGCCGCCTTCGATCCGGGAACATTCCGGCTGGGGCGGATTCTAGTGGATCCTCTGAGCGGATTGCGTCTGGGGTCCGTTCCATACCTGAATGCCGCGCCGCTGGTGCACGGCCTGCCTGCGGTCCGCACCGCGGTACCTTCCAGATTGGCGCGGTGGCTGGAGGATGGCACCTGCGACCTGGCCGCCGCCCTCTCCTTGGGCGCCGTCCTGTACCGCCCCGACTGGCGGGTGCTGCCGTCGTGCGGCGTCGCATCCGACGGGCCGGTCCGGACGGTGATGATCCTGCACGAAGGCAACTTGGAATCGCAGCGCGGCCTTTCCCTCGATCCGGCATCCAGGACGTCCAACCTTCTCGCTCGCTGGATCCTCAAGCGCGTTTCGGGAACGGATCCGTGGATTGGCCCCGGAGCGAAAGCACGGGTCCTGATCGGAGACGCGGCCTTCGCCCACGATCCTTCGGAAGGGAGCGACATGGGCGAGACCTGGAAGGCTCTCACCGGTCTGCCGTTCGTCTTCGCGGGTTGGGTCGCCGGCGGCGCCCTGGCGCGCGACGGAGCGCGCCTGCGGGAGATCGACGCGTTCCTGGCGGAAAGGACCGCGGAGGATCCCGTCCGTCTCGAGGAGATCGCGCTCTCCCAGACGGCGGTGGCCCCCCGGGTCGCCAGGATCTACCTGACGGACAACATCCGTCACAACCTGGACGCGCGGTTCCGGTCGGGGGCGGACCTGTTCGCGGCGGAGCTCGCGGGGCTCGGAGAGGGGACGGGAGCGATCCCCTGGGCGTGCTGATCCAGGCGGAGCGGATGTGGCTCGGACCCGGACGCGTCGAGGAGGGCTGGGGGATGCGGGTGGAGGGAGCCCGCATCCTGGAAGTCGGTCCGGCCCGGCGCCTGCGCCAGGGACGGGCCGTCGGCGAGAGCATGCTCGACTGCGGTCGGTCGGTGTTGATGCCGGGACTTGTCAACGCGCACGTCCACCTGGAACTCGGGTGGTTGCGCGACCGGCTGTCGGCGCGGGGCGGATTCGCCTCGTGGGTCCGCGAACTCGGGCGCCAGCGGTCCACCCAGACCGAGGCACTGGGGGCCGAGGGGATGCGGCGGGAGATCGTCCAGTCCATCCGGCTGGGCGCCTTGGAGATGCTCCACCACGGGACCACCTCCTTCCTCGACGTCTCCAATTCCGGGCTGCCCTTCGAAATACTGCCCGAGCAGGGGGCCAGGGCGTTGGCCGCCCTGGAGTGCCTGGGCCTGGACCGGCGGGGGGTGGACGCCATCCTCCTCCGCGCCCGGGAATACATCGGCGCGCCGGACCGGGGGCGGGTGCGGACCCTGGCCGTCCCCCATGCCCTGTATTCCTGTTCGGAGCCGCTGCTGAGGGGACTCGGGGACCGCGCCTTCCACGGGGGGATCTCCACCATGCACCTGATGGAGAGTCGCGAGGAAGCGGACCTCTTCCGGCTCGGGATGGGGCCGCTGCGCGCCTTCGTGGACGAAATCTGTCCTGAGAACGACCTTCTCGCCGGGGAGGATCCCCTGGATCGGCTGGAGAGCTCCTTCGGCGCCGACGCCGCCCTGGTCGCGGTGCACGGCTACGCCCTGGAGTCCTCCCAGATCCAGAGGTTGGCCAGGCGCGGGGCCAGCCTCTGCCTCTGTCCATCCAGCCGCCGGTTCTTCCTCCATCCACCCATTCCCTTCGCGGAGATCGCCAGGCACAGGCTTCCCCTCTGCCTGGGGACGGACAGCCTGGCCTCGTCGCCCTCGCTCTCCCTTTGGAACGAGATGCGCCTCTTGGCGGAGGAGTACCCGACCCTCGAACCGGGGCGGATGCTGGGTTGGGCCACGGAAGGAGGAGCCAAGGCGCTGGGCATCGCGGCGGGTCGGCTTTCGACGGGACTGTCGGCCGACTGGATCGCGGTGGAAGCAGCCGACGTTCCCACGGCGGAAATCGAGGAATTCCTGGTGACGGAGGAGCCGGACGTCCGCGTGGTGTCGGTGGAGGGGGATCTGCTGTTGGATGGACGCTGGGAGGGGTGAGGAGTGTTCGCAAAGGGAAACTGTTCGCAAGCATCCATTGCTTCAAAAGGCTGATAAATACAGTCTTCTGAAGAATCTGATGTTCGCAAAATCGTGAAGAAACCGCAAGCCGAACGACCCGTCGACGCCTAGACTGCTGGTATGCAGAGCCCAGGGCCCGACATCCACCTCTACGCGGACTACCGCCAGTACCTGAAGGACTGGTGGGCCTGGCGCAAGCGGACCTCGCGGACGGCGTCCTTCCGTTCGTTGGCGATGAAGGCGGGAACCTCGCCCAGCCTGTTCAAGGACATCCTGGAGGGACGCAGGCGCTTGACGGCGGATTCCGTGATCCGGTTCTCTCCCGCTTTGGGCCTCACCCAATCGCAGTCGTCCTACCTGGGGTTGCTGGCGAGATTCGGAAACGCCAGGGGGGTCCAGGAGAAGAACGAGGCCTTCCAGGAGATGGCGAAGATCCGGCGCAAGCTGTTCCTCAAGTTTCTTCCCCCGGAACAGCACGCGCTGTGGACCACGTGGCTGCACGCGGCACTGCGCGAGATGGTGGGACTGGAAAGATTCAAGGAGGATCCCACCTGGATCAGCCAGCGGCTCCAGCCTCCGGTTCCGGTGAAGGAAGTCCGCGAGGCGCTCGGCACCCTGGAGAAGTTGGGATTGGTGAAGCGGGACGCCCGGGGCCGGTTGCAGGCTTCGGAACTCGCGGTCAGCTCGGAATACGAGACGCCCAGCTCCGTCGTGCGCCATTTCAACCAGGAGATGATCGGACTCGCGATGTCGGCTTCGGACAGGTTTTCGGCCGTCGATCGGGAGATCGGCGGATTGACGCTGGGGCTGAACCGGGAGTGCTACGACCGGATCAAGGAACGGGTGCGTCTGTTCAAGGAGGAGATCCTGGGGATGGTCGTGGAGGACAAAAGAGGCTCCGATCTGGTGGGCCAGCTCAACATCCAGCTGTTCCCGCTGGCGATGCCGGGGGAAGGGCCATGAGAAACTTCTTCTCCACCGGGTTGCCCGCCCTCTGCCTGGTCCTGTGCCTGGGCTGCGACACGCAGCAGGTGGCCGGAACCGGAAGCCAGACCGGAAATTCCGTTGTGGCGGGAAGGGTGCTCCCGTCGGATTCCGTCAAAACCGTGGCCGGGGTGCGCGTCTACCTCCGGCCCATCGCCTGGACCACCGGCCAAGCGGCTGTCGGCGGTGCGCTGGATTCGACCTGGACGGATTCCCTCGGCAATTTCCGTTTCACGGACGTTCCGCTGGACACCTACCGCGTCGAGGCGCGCGGTTCCGGATACGGCTGGAGCCACACGGTGCGCGCCGATGCGCCCCAGGTGCAGGTTCCCGCCGACAGTCTCCAGCCCTGGGGACGATTGGTCGTGGAGATCGATCTCAGCGACACGGTGCTCGGTGGCCGGTTGGAGTTCTACGGCCTGAATCGAGCGCAGCCCATTCCCGACTCCGGATCCTCCGACATCTACGTCGAGTTCGACAGCCTGCCCGTGGGACTCCAGACCCTGCGGATCTGGGCGCACGATTCCACCTATTGCGATGCTCCGGTGCGCATCGGCCCGGACAGCACGACGAAAATGGACTACGAGACCCTGGACGGACGCCCCAAGGGTCCGCGGGAGGACGACGAATGAGGCGGGTTCTGTCGAGTCTGGGCGCCGCGGCCGTGGCGCTGTCGGGATGCGATTCCCTCAAGCCGGATACGGGAGTGCTCGTGTCCACCACCGCGTCCACCGTGGTTCGGCCGCGCTGCGACGCCTGCCACGGGTACCCGCCCAACACCGGCTCCCACGTCTACCACATCGTCACCCTGGCGGCGGCGAACTCTGGAGGTCCCCTCGGGAGCGGCATCCACTCCACCACCTGCTATTCCTGCCATGCCGCTTCCATCGCCCACGCCGAGGTCGGGATCATGGACAGCATCCTGTTCGATTCGGCAACCGCCGACACGGCATCCAATCCCGCCGCCTACCACACCTGGGGCTGGCCCTGGATGGCCCTGGACCGGACCAAGATCCAGTGGAACGACCTCCTCAGCCTTTACGACAGCCTGTACGACATCCCGGTGGGCAATCCGATCGCGCTCCCCGGGATGGTCCAACCCGAATGGCAGACCCGTGACGCGCCCGCTCCTGATTCGGCCGGTCACCTGAACGGGAGGATCGACGTCCGTTTCCAGGCCGGGTCGGGTTACGTGGAGTACCTGCAGGATGTCAACGGGAACGATTCGATCGTGAAGCACCAGGCGACCTACGATCCCGTGCGCCTTTCCTGCGGCATGGTCTCCTGCCACGGTACCCACGACTCGACGGAACTCTCCAAGTACGTGTGGGGCAAAACACCCACCAAGCCGCCGCTGCCGGCCTCGCTGCGCGCATTGAGGACCAAGTCATGAACACCAGGAAGATCGTGCGCACAGTCCTTGGACTCGCCTTCGTGGCCGCTTCGATGCTGCCGTCGGGTTGCGCCATGGTCCACCAGAAGGACCGCGAGTTCCTGGCGGACCCGGTGATGAACCGCGCGCCGGACAAGCTCGAAGGATCGCTGGATGGCGACAACTTCCCCCGTCGCGAGGGAAGCACGGGCGGGAGTTCCGGAGCCGGGGGGGGCTGCGGATGCTGAGGAAGGCCTTCGCGTTCTCGACCCTCCTGGTCCTGACCGGCCACGCCCAGGACGAGGGCGATCGGTTGGACACCAAGTTCGAGGTCTTCCGCGACCGCAACGATGTCACCGCGGTCTCTCCCATCTTCCTCCTGACCAAGGGAATCGGGGGCAACACCACGGTGGATTGGGAAGGCCAGGTGGACGTGGTGACCGGCGCTTCGCGGGAGCTGGGGACCCAGGGATCCGGGCAGTACGGGAAATTGACCACGGCGTCCAACATCCTGGACGGCGTGTCCGGCGCCTCGCAGGCCGGCCCATGGGAACCGCGGGTGGGGTCGCGCGTGGGCCTCGGGTGGGACGACAAGGGGCGGGCTTTCTCCGGCAGCTTCTACGCGAGCCGGGAACGCGACTACCAGTCGTTGTCGCCGGCCGTGGGCGGGTCCTGGGATTTCGGCGAGCGGAACACGACGGTCTCGTGGGGCGGAAGCTGGTTCTTCGACAAGGAGTTCCCCTACGGCGCCTGGGCCCTCCTGGGCGGGGGCGACAAGCGCGTGCAGTCCTACAACCTGGGCCTCTCGCAGATCCTGACACCTCTCCTGCTGGTGGGGATCAACGGCACTTTCACCCGCACCACCGGATACATCGGGCACCCGTACAATCCGGTCACCACCCTGGATTCGGGCCTGGTGGCCGAGAATCTCCCCCGGAAGAAGGACGCGGCGGACCTGGATGGACAGATCCTGCAAGGCTTCCACATCGGCCCGAACCTGGGTTCGATCGGGGTGGAGTACAGGGGCTACGAGGACTCCTGGGACCTGAAGTCGCACACCGTCACCATCAAGTGGAGCCAGCACCTTTCCGACGCGACCATCCTGCGCTTCCAGGGGCGCTGGTACCGGCAGTGGGGAGCCGCGTTCGTGCAGTCCCAGTACCTGGGCGACGAGACCTACCGCACCGCCGACATCCGCTACTACCCCTTCACCTCCTACCTGCTGGGCGCCAAGGCGGTCTCGGAGTTCCCGGATTCCTGGGCCGGCTGGCTCCCGCGCCGCTGGGACATCTCCTACGACCACCTGTGGCGGAACACGCAGGGGAACATCCTCCTCTACCAGCTCTATCCCACCAGCGCCTGGTACATGCAGGGCACGGCCAGGGTCGGCCTGTCCTGGGACATCTGAACCCACCCTCACCCGAAAATCGAAAGGAATCCTGCCATGAAGAAGTCCATCCTTTGCCTGTTGGCCCTCGCGTCGCTTTCCGTCGCGGCTCCTGTCACCCTTCCGTCCTTCCAACTCCCGGACCTGGACGGAAAGGTCCACTCCTCCGCCGAGTTCGCTGGCAAACCCGTGCTCATCGACTTCTGGGCCACCTGGTGCGCCACCTGCAAGGAAACCGTTCCCCAACTGGTGGAGATCCAGTCCAAGTACAAGGCCAAGGGCCTGGAAGTCGTGGGAATCTCGGTGGACAAGGGCGAGAACGGCAAGGTCGATCGCGGCGCCAAGAAGCTGGGAATCGACTACCAGGTCCTGCACGACGCGGAGGCCACGTTGGCTCCGACGTTCGGATACAACGGCATTCCTTCCCTCTACCTGTTCGGCAAGGACGGAAAACTCCTCCTGTCGCTCCAGGGCTACGATCCCGGCCAGGAACAGAAGCTGGTCGAGGCGCTGGACAAGCTCTAGTCCGAAACCAACCCTCCCCATCCCTCCCCACCAGGGAGGGAGTCGGGAACCGGCCGAACCCCTTCCGCGACCTTCGCACGAACCTCCCAGGAAACCGAACATGAGCATCTTCTCGCCAGAATCCATTTCCGCCGCGCTCTCGGGCCACACCTTGATGGCCTATCCCCTGGTGTTCGGGGCCGGCCTGCTCACCAGCCTGACTCCGTGCATCTACCCGCTCATCCCGGTGACGATTTCCGTCCTAGGGGCGCGAAAGGCCGACAGCAGGGGGAAGGCGTTCGCGCTGGCACTGTCCTACGTCCTGGGGATCGCCGTCACCTACGCCGCGCTGGGGGCCTTCGCCGCCCTCTCGGGCTCCATGTTCGGCGAGATCAGTTCCAACCCCAAGGTGGTCCTGGGCGTGGCGGTGGTCCTGGCGGCGCTCTCGCTGAACATGCTGGACGCCCTCCCGTTCACCATCCCGGGGCTCTCCGGGGCGGCCTCGGGGTCCGGACGCAAGGTCGGGTTCGTCTCCAACTTCCTCATGGGCCTGACCTTCGGTCTGGTGGCTTCCCCGTGCACGGCTCCGGTGCTGGGCGCGGTGCTCCTGTGGGTGGGCCAGACGGGATCCGTCGTGCGCGGCTCCAGCCTCCTCTTCACCTTCGCCATGGGGATGGGGACCTTCCTCCTGGCCATCGGGACCTTCAGCGGGCTCGTGTCCCTCCTGCCCAAGTCCGGTGACTGGATGATCCGCGTCAAGAAGGCCATGGGGTACCTGCTCCTGGTCATGGCGGGGTACTTCGTGTTCCACGCCGGCCAACTCTGGTAGACCTCCATTCCATCACAGCAGACAGGAAACTCCATGAAGAATCAACATCGACCGTTGGCGGGGATCGCCGTCGCGGCGTCCCTCCTGGTGCCGTGCGCCGCACGCGCGGGGGTGATCGACGCCGTTTCCGGCGCGAGCATCGCCATCCTCGCGGGAACGACCACGACCACGGGCACCGCGGCCACCGCCAACGTGAACTGGAGGTTCAACGATGGCCACGCCGGACAGGGGACGTGCGTGATCAGTCTGACCGGGGCCCTCGCGAAGAGCTACACCGTGCCGGCCAGTGCGCGCACCAACGAACGGACCAGCGCCACCTACGCCATCACCGGATTGGCTGCCAAGAGCACCTACAGCTTCACGATCAAGATCAGCGAAGGCGGGAACCAGGCCAACAGCGGCAAGGCCACCTTCACCACCGATGCCGGAACCAGCTCGATTCTCGGGAAAGGTCCGTACGCAGGCGCACGACCCCCTGTCGGCTACGACGTCTTCGGGCGGAGACTGGGTCGCGTGCCGCAGGACCTGGTTGGATTCGGCCCAGGCGGAGCCCAGTTCGATCCGACCCGCTAGCCAAGCGAGATAGACGGATCTCTTGATCATTATATAGCCTCCAAGGGTGCGAGAGGGAGCGGAGATGTGTCGATGGATTTCCTGCCTGGGGTTGTGCGTCGTCCTGACCGGTTGCGATGCGCTCAAACCCGACACGTCTTCGCTGCTGGGGAGCAACTCCGGCGTGCCCCAGGAGAGACTCCGGTGCGATGCCTGCCATGGGTTCGCTCCCCACACCGGCGCCCACCGCTACCATCTGGACACCACCTTCCAGCTCACCTACCTGGACACCACCTACGGCAAGCGCCACGTCACGACCGACGTCCAGATCACCTGCGCGGATTGCCACTCGGCCTCCATCGCCATGATGCCGGGCCCGGTGCTGGACAGCATCTACCAGATTCCGGGCCGCAGCGAGGTCTACCACACCGCGGGTTGGCCCTGGCTGCCCTTCTCCCGCACGGCGGGAACCTTGCTGGACACCGTCACGGTGGATTCCGTTCCACTGGCCTACGCACAGCGGGAGGCCGGAGCGGAGAACCCGTTCTGGGTGACGCGGTCGTCTCCGAACCCTCATGAACCCGGACACGCCAACGGGGCCGTGGACATCGTCTTCCCCGAGCGCGACGCATACTGGAAGAGTCCGGTGGACGGCTCCATCCACAAGGCGGTCTGGAATCCCGCGAAACTCTCCTGCGCCGCGGTCGCTTGCCACGGCTCCCAATCCCTGGACGATTCCATCAAATACACCTGGAGACAGCCTTGATCCCAAGAATCGGGACCAAGGGCGTTCCGGCTCTTCTCGCCTTGCTGGGACTCCTGGTCGGGGCCCAGGAGACCCCGGACCGGCTGGACACCAAGTACGAAATCTTCCACGACCGCAACGACGTGACGGCCGTGTCCCCCGTGTTCCTGCTCACCAAGGGATTGGGCAGCGACGTGACCTTGGAGTGGGAGGGCCAGTTGGACGCGGTGACCGGGGCCTCGCGACAGTGGGGAACCAGCGGTTCCGGAGAAAATCCCCCCTTGGACATCGTCGACGGGGTTTCCGGTGCTTCGGGCGGGGGCACCAGTTCCTCCGCGGTTTCGCATGTGCTGGACGGCATCAGCGGAGCCTCCGGGAACGGACAATGGGAACTCCGGGAAGGGACGCGGGTGGGGCTCACCTGGGCGGACAAGGGTCGGGTGTTCACGGGCAGCCTCTACGGCAGCCGCGAATCCGATTACCAGTCCATCTCTCCCTCCATCGGAGGGTCGTGGGATTTCGCCGAGCGGAACACCACCTTGTCGTGGGGGGCGACGTGGTTCTTCGACAATCTCGCTCCCTACGGGGCATGGGCGCTCGTGTCCGGGGGCGAGAAATACATCCAATCCTACAACCTGGGGCTCGCGCAGATCCTGACGCCGCTGGCGCTGGTGGGTGTCACGGGAACCTACACGCGCACCACGGGCATGATCGGTCTGCCCTACGACCCTCCGACCACGCTGGACTCCGGCCTGGTGGCGGAAAGATTTCCCCGCGCCAAGGACGCGATCGCCCTTTCCGGACAATACATCCAGGGATTCCACCTCCAGGACCTCCTCGGTTCCCTGAGCACCGAATACCGCTGGTACCAGGATTCCTGGGACCTCCGTTCCCACACGGTCACCCTGCGCTGGAGCCAGCACCTGTCCGACGAGACCGTCGTCCGGCTCCAGGGACGCTGGTACACCCAGACCGGCGCGGCCTTCGCCAAGACGGACTACATCGGGACGGAAACCTACCGGACGGCCGACATCCGGTACTTCCCCTTCTCCTCCTACCTCGCCGGAGCCAAAATCTCGTCGGTCTTTCCCGACGACTGGACGGGCCTCTGGCCGCGCCGATGGGATCTCTCCTACGACCACCTGCTGCGGGACACCCACGGCGATCCCTACCTCTACCAGTTCTATCCGGCCAACGCCTGGTACATGCAGGGAACCTTCCGGGCGGGACTGTCCTGGGACCTGGATTGACCGCTACCTTTCCGGCATGCACCGCACCCACCGCATCCTGGCTTTGGCCAGCGGAAACAGCCACAAGCTCCAGGAATTCGGGGAGATCCTGGCCCCGGCCGGATGGGAGGTGGTCTCCATCCGCAAGTGGGTTCCCGACCTCGCCGATCCGGAGGAGACCGAGCCGGACTTCCGGGGCAACGCCGAGCTCAAGCTGGAACACGCGCGGGCGCTCCTGAGGGAAAGCGCCGTGCGACCCTTGCCTCGGGCCTTGGCCGCGGACGACTCGGGGCTGGCGGTGCGGCTGCTGGACGGAGAACCTGGAGTCCACTCGGCCCGATTCGCAGAGCGCGCGGGAAACGGGAGCGGCGACGCGGCGAATCGACAGGAACTGGCACGACGGCTCCGCGAAGCCGGAGTCGTTCCAGGGGGGTCCGCTCCTGCGGCTTTCGTGTGCGCCATCGCCTTCATGGAACTGGATCCCGATCGCCTGGTGGAGGCGATGGCGGAATGTCCCGGCGCCGTGGGCTTGGACGAACGCGGCGAAGGGGGATTCGGATACGACAGCATGTTCTTCCCCATCCTGGCCGACCGGCGATTGTCGGACCGCACCTTCGCCGAGCTCCCTTCCGCCACCAAGCATTCCCTCAGCCACCGGGGGCTCGCCTTGAGGGCTCTGGTGGCGAAGTTGGGGAAACGCCGATGAACCCTCCGGCTCTGGAGGCGCGCGCCGTGGTCAAGCGCTATGGAGCCCTGACCGCGGTGGACGGGGTGGACCTTTCCATCGCGGCGGGCGAGTCGGTGGCGCTTCTGGGGCCCAACGGCGCGGGCAAGACCACCCTGGTGGAGATGCTGGAAGGGCTGGTGTCCCCGGACGGGGGACGGATTCTGGTGGACGGCCTGGACTGGGCCACCCGGGCCTCTGACATCCGAGGGCGTCTGGGGACCTGCCTCCAGGACGCCAAGCTGCCGGAACGGCTTCGCGTCCAGGAGACGCTGGAGCTGTTCTGCTCCTTCCATGGAAGGGGACGGGACCGCGCCGACGAGCTTCTCTCCCTGGTGGATCTGGTCTCGCACCGCCGTCATCTTTGCGGCAAGCTTTCGGGTGGCCAGAGGCAACGATTGGCCCTGGCGTGCGCCATCGCCGGGGAGCCGCGCATCCTGATCCTGGACGAGCCGACCACGGGTGTGGATCCCGCCGCCCGCCGCCAGATCTGGGAGATCCTGTCCCATCTCCGTTCCCAGGGAGCCACCCTCCTGTTGACCACGCACTTCATGGACGAAGCCGTGATCCTCTGCGACCGGGTGGTTCTCATGGAATCGGGTCGGATCCTGGACCAGGGTACCGTGCCGGAGCTGCTCGAACGCGGAGGGGCGTCCAGCCTGGACGACCTGTTCCTGCGCTTGGCGGGGCGAAGGATCCAGGAATGAACAGGAACCTCACTCCTGCGCTTCGCGCCCGCGCGGTCCTCCTGTTGACCAGGGCGCATCTGCTCGAATTCTTCCGTGAGCCGGGAATCCTCTTCTGGGCCTTCGGGTTCCCCTTGCTTCTCTCCTGGGCGCTGGGGCTCGCGTTCCTCACCCCCCACCGCGTCCGGGTCACGTTGCTGGTCTCCAGGACGGATTCCGCCGCCATGCGCGCCGCCCTGCCCGACACCGGGTCCATCGCCCTGCGGGCCATGGAGGCTCCGGAGGCCATGCGTGCATTGCGCCGCGGAGAGGCTGCGGGAATGGTCGGGGAGAAGGCCGGTTCGCCCGTCCTCCAACTGGACACCACCACCCAGGAAGGGAACCTCGCCCGGCTTCTGGCGGACCGCGCCCATGGCGGCAAGGCCGGAACCGATCTTCGCGTGGAGGCTCCGCAGGCCCTGGCGGGAAGCTACGCCGACTTCCTGTTTCCCGGGATGCTCGCGCTGGGTCTCATGAACGGTTGCGTCTGGGGCATCGGTTTCGCGCTCATGGATCTTCGCCTGCGCAAGCTGTTGCGGCTGTTCGCGGCCACGCCGCTTTCGCGCGTCGACATCCTGCTCTCCGTCGTGCTCGCCCGAGGTGCCACCCTCCCCCTGGAGAATCTCCTGCTGTGGGGCTTCGGGGTCCTGGTCTTCGGGGTGGCCATGCACGGCAGCGCGCTCCTGTTCGCGGTCGTCGCCGCGAGCGCCGCCGCCGCCTTCGCCGGATTGGGCATCCTGGGGGCGAGCCGTGTCCAACAGACCCAGGCGGCCTACGGAATCATCAACGCCCTGACCATTCCCATGACCATCGTCTCGGGGATCTTCTTTTCCTGGACGCGATTTCCCGTCTGGCTGCATCCGATCGTCGGGGCGCTTCCCCTCACCCTGGCCGCCGACGCTCTTCGCTCGGTGAGTTCGGAAGGTGCGGGATGGCTCCAGGTGATGCCCAAGCTCGTGGGTCTCTGGGCCTGGGGCATCGGGTGCTCCACGCTGGGTCTGAAACTGTTCCGCTGGCGGTAGGATCCGCACCGGTCCGTAATCTGACCATGCGTCCGGCGTTTCCCGTGGAAGGGCAATTGCCTGCGCCGGAACCCTATGATACCCTGTCTGGGCGATCATGGGAACCTCAGCCATCCTGTTCATGCTGGGAATTCTCTGGGGAGCGGTCGTCGCGCCGCCTTCCGAGGATGTCACCTTCCTGCGGAAAGTCGCCCAGGAACTGATGCGCCAGGGACAGCCTTCCAAGGCGTTGGTGCTGTTGCAACGCGCTCGCGCACTGGATTCCCTGCAACTGGACATCGACCACATGATGAACCAGTGCCGGGCCAAGTTGGGTGGCTGGGTCGCGCCGGACGCCGGTTCCGAATGGAGCGAAGTGGATGGACAGATGGACAAGGCCATCCGCGACAAACCGGATTCGATGTTCCAGGTGGGGAAGAGCCTGGCGGCATCGGAGGACATTCCCGGCGCGCTGCGGATCTATCTGCTCCTTTCTCGCGACAACGCCGCCAACCCCGTCTACATGAGGGCCTACACCGACTTGCGCGCCAGGCAGGACACCACGGTCGCATTCCATCGCGACCTCGCCGAGCAGGCGGCCTTGCGGGGGCAGACCACCGAATGCCTGGCCCAGTGGCGGCTCGCGTTCGCCGCCAGGCCGGACGACATCGCCTTGCAGCAGAAGGTCGAAAGGGCCGACAGGGCCTACCAGATGTCCCTGGGGAACTACCGGCTCGGGCTGCAACGCTGCCTGGCGGGGCGCGACGACCTCTGCGCCCTGGACGTGCTCTCCAAGGCCCTCGTCGCCCATCCCACGGATCCGGGATTCCTGAAAGCGGAAGATTCCCTGCAGCTGCGGCGCAGGGACCTGTTCGCGGCCAGACTGGGCAGGATCGACGCGATGGCGGATTCCGGCAGGGATCTGGACGCGATGGAGGCCATGGAGGCGCTGAACGGCCTGTACCCGGGAGAGCAGGCGCTGGAGCAGGCGCAGAGCGCGTTGCAGGACAGGATCGCGCGTCGGCGGATGCGCGACCTGGTGGACAGCGTCACCCGGATGCTCGACTACGCGCTTCGGGGAGGCGACGTCCAGGGGGCCGAGGCCATGATCGGAGACCTTCGTGCCCGCGGCGTCGCCGGCGGGAATCTGGACAAGCTGAGGGGGAAGATCGATTCCGTGCACGCGAAGGAACGCAACGCCGCCGCCTTCAAGGAAGCGCTGTCCACCGCGCGTCGGATGCTTGCGAAGGGGGACACCGCCTCGGCCCGCGCCTCGCTTCGCAGGATGCTCGCCATCCAACCGGAGAGCGCGGTGGCGAAGGGGCTTCTGGCCAGCCTGAACGCGACCCGTCGCGTCCCCAAGCCAGCCGTCGCCAGTCCACCGAAGCCGGTCCAGACCGCGTCCATCGACGGCGATGCCCCCAAGCACGTCAACGACCTGGTCCTCGCCGGGATCTCCGACTACCGAACCGGGGAGTACAAGAACGCGATGGAGAAGTGGCAGCAAGCCCTGCTCCTGGATCCGAAATGCGTCCAGGCCCAGCGGTATCTCGCCAACGTCGGTCGCATGCAGGCGAGGTTGCAATGAATCGCACCCCCACGGCCTCCTCCCTGGTCCTATGCCTGGTCGCCACCGCCTTCGCGGCGGATCCATCCTGGAAGCGGATGGCTCTCCAGCCCCAGGAGGGCGTGGTTTCCAGCGTGGCGGCCGGAGAATCCCGCATCGCCGTGGGCCTCAGTTCCGGAGCCGTCCGCCTGGTCGATCCTTCCCTGAAGAGTTCCACACCCGTGGGGGATGCGGTGTTCGGATCGAAGGGGAAGGTCTGGTCCCTCGCCTGGCATAGGGGCGATCTCTGGATCGCGGCCGCACGGGGCGTGTTCCAGTACCGCACGAAGGATTCAACGCTCGACCGAACGCAGAAGGACGTCCCCGAGTCGATGCGGACTGGTGTCACGGTCCTGCGCGAACAGAACGACGCTCTCTGGTGCGCCTCCCCGAAATTCGTGGGTCGCCTGGGCGATCCCTCGCGCGGGGAATTCCAGGAATGGAAGCTGCCGGTCACCGACGATCCCACGGTGCTCCTGGAGGTGCCTGGACGGTTGCTGGTCGGGACGACTTCGAAGGGCCTGCTGCTCCTGGACAGCGCCAGCGGGGAGTGGAGCCATTTCGGGCGCGACGAGGGTCTGTCCTCGGAACAGGTGACAGGGCTGGAGTGGGATGGCGACCAGGTCTTCGTCGCCACGCCCGAGGGCCTGGACGCGATGGATCTTTCCACCCGGCAGATCCGTCTGGTGGTCAAGAACCTGATGGCGGCATGGATGACCCAGGTCAACGGCGCGTTGATGGTCTCCTCGATCGATGGCTTGTACCGCATCGATGCCAGCACCTTCGAAACGACTCCGGTCGCCTTGCCCGCGGGCGCCCAGGCGGAGGGAAACCTCGGTCAGGGTCTTGGCGTCGTGGTGGTCGGAGGCAGATCGGAGATCCTGGCCCGCGACCAGCCCACCATCCTGGGAAGGGATGGACTCCATCTGGATCCAGACGGCTTCCGGATCTCCTTGCCGGGACCCGTGCCGCCGGGAATTCGGATACAGGCCTTCCTCCGCATTCCGGAGTGGCCCGCCGCCCGGATCCCGTTGGACGTCGTCGCCCTCCGGTCCGGAACCGGATGGCTTCTCAAGGTTCCCCCCGACATCCGGGGAACCATCCAGCTCGACCTGATGGCCACCGCGGAATCGCGGGTGGTCGAATCGCGCAGCTTCGAAGGGGTGGGCGACCGGACGAAGCCCGTGCTCGACCTCGAGACCGGGCGCGGCGTCGTGCGCGATTCGGAGGTGGTGATCACGGGATCGGCCTCCGGACTCGGACCCCTGAGACTCTGCCAGTTGCAGCCGAGGAGGCAGGACGTTCCCTTGGCGCTCGAGGGCGAATTCCGGCAGACGGTCCACCTTCGCGAAGGCTCGAACAGGTTTTCGTGGGTCCTGGAGGACGCGATCGGGAACCGCGTGTCGAGGGAGGTTTCGATCCGCCGGGACGACAAACCGCCCGTCGTCGGCGCGATTCCCAGGGACACCGTCGACGGCGATTTCGCGAGGATCCGGATCCCGTACCGCGACCAGAGCGCGGTGACCGTGAAGATCCAGCCCGACGACAGGGTGCGGGTGTCCACCTTCGATTCCTTCGCCGTGGTCGAAGCCAACCGGCTTTCCACCGGTGACAATTCCTGGAGGATCGCCTTCGAGGACGAGGCAGGCAACGTCTCGGCGGCGGAATTCCACGTCTTCCGGAAGGGAGACCGCGCCACCACATTCCTGGATTCCCTGGGGAAGGCGGCGGGAACGGCCGTCGCGCAGTCCCGGCCCGGTTCGGCGGGCTCGGGTGGAACGGGGACATCCCCGGGAAAGTGCGCCACGGCGGGTTCCCTCCACGTGGTCCGCTACTACATGGTGGACGGCGAGACCATCCGGAAGGTTTCGCAGAAGTTCTACGGAACCAGGGACCTGGACACGGTGCTGATCCGCTGGAACGGATTCCTGGACTCCNGGAAGTGGAGAAGGATGCCCATCGGGACCCTGGTGGAGGTTCCNNTCTGGACGGACATCGACCAGGACGACCCCGACGTGCGCNCCGCGCTGCGGACGTTCCCCTGGAACCAGATCCCACCCGCCAGGAGACCCGNACCATGAGGAAACAGGGGCATTTGCTGGGGATTCGCGGACANTTCCTGTTGCTGCTGGGGGCGGTGATCCTGTTCGTGGCGACGTCCACGACCATGCTCGCCACGCATTCCCAACGAAGTTCGCTCCTGCTCGAACGGAAGCTCCGGGGTTCCTCCGTGCTCCGTTCCTGGAGCAGCCTGTGCCGACAGCGCCTCCTCAGCGACGAGTCGGTCAATCTCTCGATGTGGGACTTCGTGGACGACATGATGAAGCACGAAAGCGCCATCGAACAGATCTACCTGGTGGACACCGCCGGGACGATCCTCATGCACAACGACCAGTCCAGGCTCGGATCGAGGTGCCCGGCGCAGGAACTGCGCGACCTGGGCTCCAGGACCGACACCGGGATCTCGGAGGAGAAGGGACCGATGGGCGTGCATCTGCGCTTCCAGCAGACCATCGTCGTCTCGGGCCGCCGGTTGGGCTACGCCGTCGTGGTCTTCTCCTCCGCGGGGATCGAAAGCGGCATCAAGCAGTCCATGATCTACATGGTCCTGGTGGCCTCGGGGATCGGGTTTGTGGGGATGCTGCTCGCCTCCATCCTGGTCTACCAGGTGACGCGACCCATCCAACTGCTGGTGGACGGCGTGAAGCGCTTCGGCGAGAAGTTCGATCCGGAGGACCCGCAATCGGCCGACGTGAAGATCCAGTTCCTGTCGTTCAACGAGATCGGAGACGTGCGGGATTCCTTCAACAGCATGACCTCGGCGTTGAGCCGGAGCATGTCCGAGCGCAAGCGGCTGAAGGAGGAGACGGGCGCGCTGCGCGTCCAGGCGAGCACGGACGGGATGACGGGACTTTTGAACAAGAGGCAGTTCCAGGAGGAGTTCCCCGTGCTGCTCCAGCTCGCGGCCAAGAAGGACTCGCCGCTGTGCCTGATGCTGCTGGACATGGACCACTTCAAGCAGTTGAACGACACCATGGGACACGGCGCGGGCGACAAGGCGTTGCAGGATCTCGCGGACTCCATGAGGGCGAAGGTCCGATCCACGGACCGGGCCTACCGCATCGGAGGCGACGAATTCGTCCTGATCTCGGTGGGGGCGAACCTGGATGCGGCGCGCGGTCTGGCCGACCGCGTAGCGGATGAATACGCGCGGCGGAAGGCGGAAGGGAACCCCACCACCATTTCCTTTGGTATCGTTCCGTACGACGGCACGAGCGCTCCGGAGATTTTTCT
>JGI12269J14319_10002283_pt1 | contig 18574 bp, 10 predicted proteins | sample PeaSoiSIISIP2007_FD_14319 | JGI IMG/M metagenome (IMG submission 14319) | reverse complement strand
ATGATCAGCCCCAGCGTGGGAATCACTTCCGGGACGGAGATCGAGGGGCCGATCGAGCCCACGGCCAGTCCGACGAACAGGACCCCGACGATGCCGAAACGAAATCCGAAGATGGAGATTTCGCCCAATACGTATCCCAGCCCAATAACGATGAAGAGCGTGAGGATCGGGTTCTCTGTCAGCGTGGTGACAATGGGGCCGTGCACCCATTCACCCCCTCACCTGCGATTAGCACTACCACTGACCGCGCGCCAACACGATATGTTGCCCCCAGAACTGGTACCTCCGCATTCCATCCGCAAATCTCATGCGGAGGATCCAGCACAGTATCGATCCACCGCCGCCAGTTCACTGTACCGTCCTTGAATGTCGGAAGTTCGAACTCAAGAGGCTCCCAATACGCATTGAGGATGATATGCGCCAATACCCCTTCGCCCTTCAGTTCTCCGCCGATTGCGACGCTGTGCGAGAAAGTCGACCAGTCCGGCTGATTGAGTTTCACGCCGTGCCAACGCTGTTTTACCTCGCGCAGAGTCTGGTTCAGACTTACCCGCCGGCGTTCATGTTCGACGTCCCGCATCACACGGCGCTCGATCAGCAACTTCACGAACCGAAGGACATCCATATGTTTGGACAGCAGGTTCCAGTCGAACCAACTCGTATCATTGTCCTGGCAGTAGGCGTTGTTGTTGCCGCGCTGGCTACGCCGCACCTCGTCGCCCATGACAAACATGGGCACACCCGCCGAAAGCATCGTAACGGTGAAAAAGTTCTTCCCCTGCCGGTTGCGAAGCCTCTCGATTGCGGGATCGTCCGTCGGACCTTCGACGCCGCAGTTCCAGCTTCGGTTGTCATCGCGGCCGTCGCGGTTCTCCTCGCCATTTTCTTCGTTGTGCTTGTGATCGTACGTGACGAGGTCGTTGAGGGTGAAGCCATCGTGGCACGCAACGAAATTGACGCTCTCCTCGGCCTCGCGCTCCCTCTGACCATAAATGCTTGGGCTGCCGAGCAGACGGTCGGCCATGCGCCCCACGGAATCATTCGAACCCCGAAAGAAGTCGCGGACATCATCGCGAAAGCGGTCGTTCCACTCCTTCCAGCTATCTCCCACGAAACTCCCGACCTGATAAAGTCCTGCCGCATCCCAAGCCTCCGCAATCATCTTGGTGCCGGCCAGCGCCGGGTCGGACTCGATGTCCCAAAGCAGCGGAGGATTCGACATGACGGCACCGGACGAATCCCGCGCAAGGATGGATGCCAGATCGAACCGGAAGCCATCCACATGCATTTCGTTCGCCCAGTAACGAAGGCTCTCCACAATCATGCGCCGTACAACCAGATGGTTCGCATTCAGCGTGTTTCCTGTGCCGGTGAAGTTTGCGTAGCGTGAGCGGTCTTCACACAGGAGGTAGTATGTTGGATTGTCCAGGCCGCGGAAGCACTGTGTTGGCCCGTCGTCTCCACCTTCCGCCGTGTGATTGAAGACCACATCGAGAATGACTTCGATGCCTGCTCGGTGCAGTGCCTTCACCATATTGCGAAATTCATCTAGCGCACCCAGCGCGTCCTGATGCGAGCTGTATGCCTGGTGTGGTGCAAAGAACGAAACCGGTGAGTAGCCCCAGTAGTTCGTCCGGCCCGGAGGCGCATCCTGAGGATCGAACTGAAACACCGGAAGCAGCTCGACCGCGGTAATGCCCAGTTGCCGAAGGTAGGGGATCTTCTCGACTAGTCCGGCGTATGTGCCACGTTTCGATTCCGCCAAACCGGAGCTGGGGTGTGCGGTAAAACCGCGCACATGCATCTCGTAAATGATGGTGCGTGACCACGGCCGCTTCAGGGGCACGTCACCTTCCCAGTCATACGCCTGCGGGTCCGTAACCACGCTCTTCATGGCCGTCGCGGTGTTGTCGCCTTCGCGACGGGCTGCCTCACGGCTATAGTTTTTCGGCACGGCTATGGCGCGGCCATAGGGGTCGAGCAGTAACTTGGATGGATCGAACCTGAGCCCCCGACCTGGTTCGAACGGCCCGCAGGCCCGGAATCCGTAGATCTGCCCCGCTTGTACGCCCGGAACGAAGACATGCCAATAATGGTAGGTACGGTTTGCCAACGGATCGATAGGGATCACACGCGAGGGACGAGTGTCATCCACCCGATCGAAAAACAGCAGTTCGATGCTGGCCGCGCTCCGGGAGAAGATTGAGAAGTTAGCGCCGCCAGCTACTAGCGTAGCCCCTATTGGAAAGCTACGGCCGTTCGTCGGGGCTGAAAGCGGCTTTTTCCTTACGCCTTCTCTGGCACTGGACATGGTTGCACGTTCCAGATTTCGGCTGCATATTCGGCGATGGTGCGATCGCTGGAGAACTTCCCCGAGCCCGCCACATTCAAGATGGCCTTCCGCGCCCACTCGTCGGGATCGGCATACAAGGCGCGCAGCCGCTCGTCTGCCTCGAGATACGACTTCAGGTCCGCCAGGTGCATATAGTGATCGTGAGTTAGCAACATGTCGCGCAATGGGGCGAATACGCCCGGCTCATAGCGGCTGAAATAGTCGGAAGATATCAAGTCCAAGGCTTTGCTGGTCTCGGGCTCATTTTCGTAGTGCCAGTGTGGGTTGTACCAGCCGCGACTGCCGGTCACCTGCTCTGCCGTCAGGCCGAAGAGGAAGAAGTTTTCCTCGCCCGCCTCCGCTGCCATCTCAATCGTCGCGCCGTCGCGTGTGCCGATCGTCAAGGCGCCATTCATCATAAATTTCATGTTGCTGGTGCCGCTGGCTTCGTAGCCTGCAGTCGAAATCTGGTTGGAGACGTCACTGGCGGGGATCAGATGCTCCGCAACCGAGACGCAGTACTCGGGCAGGAATACCACTTTAAGCCGCCCGCGTACTGCGGGGTCTCCGTCGATGGCATTGGCCAGATTGTTAATAAATTTAATAATCAGTTTGGCGAGCCGGTATGCAGGGGCAGCCTTGCCGGCGAAGAAAAACGTTCGGGGTTGCATGTTCAGCCCGGGGTCCTCCCGTAGCCGGTTGTAAAGCACTACGATCCTGAGTGCATTCAGTAGCTGGCGTTTGTACTCGTGGATGCGTTTAACCTGACAATCGAAGATGACATCCGGGTCGAGGACCTGCCCTGTCGACCATCTGAACCAATCGCAAAATTGCCGCTTGGCATTGTGCTTGGCCTTGCGGAAGTCGTCACGGAAGCCGCTGTCCGCTGTGAATGCTTTCAGCTCGCTTAATTGGCTTAGGTCACTGATCCAGCTCTCTCCAATCGCATCGGTAATCAGTTTGGAAAGCTCAGGATTGCACAGTAGCAGCCAGCGCCGGGGCGTGACTCCGTTCGTCTTGTTGTTGAAACGCTCAGGAAAGATCTCTGCCAGGTCTTTTAGTGTCGTCTCGCGCAACAGATTCGAGTGAATCTCAGCCACTCCGTTAGTGCTGTGGGAACCCACAACCGCCAGATTGGCCATGCGAACCTTCTTGCCGAACTCCTCTTCGATGAGGCTCACGCGCTCGATACGGCTTTGATCGCCCGGAAACCGCCCGCGAACATCGCCCAGGAAACGGCGATTGATTTCACAAATGATTTCGAGCTGCCTGGGCAGCATGACTTCGAAGAATTCCACCGGCCATTTTTCGAGCGCTTCGGGCAACAAGGTGTGGTTCGTGTACGCCAGCGTGTTCTGCGTGATCTGCCAGGCTTCGTCCCATCCAAGGTGTACCTGGTCAACCAGGATTCGCATGAGTTCCGGTACCGCCAGAGACGGATGGGTATCGTTCATCTGGATCGCCACTTTCTCTGGAAACAAGCGCCAATCTGAGTTGCCACGTTGGAAGCGGCGCACTGCATCCGCCAGCGAGCAGGCAACAAGAAAGTACTCCTGCATCAGCCGTAGCCCTTGCCCCATGAATCTTGAATCATCGGGATAAAGGACCCGGGTTAGGGTTTCAGCCGAGAGGGTTTGACTGAACGCCTCTATAAAATCGCCGTGCGAAAACTCTTCAAAGTTGAAGTAGTCCGGCGCCGCCGCGGCCCAGAGGCGAAGCGTGTTGATCGTGGAGCCGCCGTATCCGATTACCGGGCGGTCAAATGGGATGCCGATCAGAGTCGATGGACGCCCCGGTACGGGACGCAGACTGCCTCCGCTGAGCTCGAACGAGCAACCCAAGCTGACTTCCACCTTCTCGTTCGGGCGAGCGACCTCCCACGGATCGGGAGAACGGAGCCAGTTGTCCGGCATTTCCTGTTGCCATCCGTTCCGGATTGATTGCCTGAAGATGCCGTACTCATATCGCAGTCCGTAACCCATGGCCGGGAGCTGCATGGTCGCGGCGGATTCCATGAAGCAGGCTGCCAAACGTCCAAGCCCACCGTTGCCCAGGCCTGCATCGGGCTCCTGCTCCAATATCTCGATAAGATCGAGTTTCTTGTCCCGGATGAACTGGTCTGTCAGCGGAGCGAGCAGAAGATTCGTAACGTTGTTTGCGAGTGAGCGGCCGAGGAGGTACTCCATCGAGAGGTAGTAGAGCCGCTTAGGATTTCGTTCTTCGTAGGTCTTCTCTGTTAAGAGCCATCGCTGAGATAGAACGTCGCGCACTGACCGGGCAAGGGCCTCGAAGCGGTCACGCGCCGTCGCTACGGTCAGATCGACGCCACTGTCAAACAGCAAGTGCCGTTCATAGAGTGCTTCGTCCGTCCCGGAAAAGTGCACGGGACCACATCCGTACTGGGTGATGAGCCTCTCAACATCTTGCAATCCCTGCCGCTTTGCTGCAGCGTTAGTGGCCATGTTCGACTCCTTCAAAGTCATGCTTCATAACAAACTCGTTTCCGAGCCAACTCCTGCCTAGTCAGCGGCCCCTGCAACATCAGCAATCGTCTGAGGCTGCTCCTTCGTCTCCCACTTGATCAGCTTGAGATCCAATACGAAGATCGAATAGAGAACAGGCACAAGCAGCAGCGTGATGAATGTCGCGATCGATAAGCCGCCGATCTGCGCATAGCAAAGCGGCTCCCAGAGCGGCCCGCCGTGCATCGCCAGCGGTATGAGCCCAAGCACAGTCGCGCCGACCGTGATCATTACCGGCCGCAGTCGCACGATGCCGGCATCGAGAAGCGCTTCCCGTAACGGCTCTCCTCGTTCGTGCGCCTCCTCGATGAAGTCGAACAGCACGATGACGTGGCTGACGATTACCCCCACAAGGCTCGCGACTCCCAGGAACCCCATAAATCCGAAGGGTTGATGCATGATCACTAACCCTGCGAGGGCTCCCGTCATTCCATATGGGATTGCCGCGAACACGAGAAACGGCTTGACTGCGTTTCGGAACTGCACAACCAGCGCGATGTAGATGAGCAGTACGGAAATGGCCATGACGACGCTGAGCTGCTTGAACCCTTTCACCTGCTCGTCGTATTCGCCCCCGATCTCGAGAAAATACCCAGGGGGAAGCTGCTTTTCGAACTGCTTGATCCTGGGCAACAATGGCTCCAGCACTTGAGAGGGCAGAACACCCGGGATGGGGAATGCAGAAACCGTAACCGTGCGGAACTGATTGCGGCGCTTGATCTTTGGGACTGACATGTCCGTCGTGACCTGCGATACCTGCCGCAGAGGTACGCGCTGATTGCTGGTGTTCGAGTAAACGTACGTATTCTGTACGTCAGATAGTCCGGCTCGTTCCTCCATTCGCAAGCGAACGGCAATCGGGATTTGTTTGTCAGCTTCCCGGTAGGTTGCGACCGGTAACCCGCTCAGTGCCGCGGCCGATGAGAGTGCTACATCCAGGTTGGTGACGCCGGAAAGGTTTGCGCGATCGGGGTCAACCTTCAGTCGCACGGTCATCGCTGGCTCTCCCCAGTCGTCGCGTACCCGGGTGGCATTAGGCTGGGAGCGGAGGATTGCCTGAAGCTCGTTGGAGAGTTGGTGCAGAACCCCGATGTCCGCGCCGGAAATTCGAATGGAGACGGGAATGCCGACCGGCTTGCCGGTCTCGAGCTGCCGCACGTCCACCCGGGCGCCCGGGACTTCGCGGCTCAGCGCCGTCTGCAGCGGCCCGACGAATTCGTTGGTGAAGTGCTTGTCGGCGACCTCAACGAGGATCTGCGCATAATTCAGTTGTTGCCGCTCGGGGTCGACCGAAAACCAGAACCTGGGACCGCCGCCACCGACAAATGTGGTCAGCGATTTCAGAACATCTTTCCGATGATGTTCTTCGCCAAACCGATCCGCCTCTTGTCGAATGACCGTTTCTGCTCGTTGGGCAACCGCATCGGTCGCGCCGAGCGGGGCGTCGGGCGGGAGCCAGACGTCCACGTACGATAGATACGAGAGGTCCTTGGGGAAGAACTGCGAATTCAGCCTTGTGAACAACCAGCCGCCCAGCACGAGAAATAAAAGGGAGCCGGCGAACACGCCCCAGCGATGCTGGAGCGCGAAGTCTCCTACCCGGTAATAGAATCCCGGGAAACCATGCTTGCGGCGCTCGGACATGGGCTGCTCCACCTGCTTCGGCGGTTTAATCAGGTAATACGCAATCAAGGGGATGAAGGTGAAGGAGACAATGACCGACGCTACCAGAGTGCAGGTCATCACCACCGGCAGGCTGTAGAGGAAGAAATAGGTGTCGCCGGTCAGCAGCAGGAACGGGAGATAGGCGACGATGTTCGTGATTGTGGCAAACACAATCGCCTTCGCCAGTTTGGTCGGCCCAATCCATGATGCCAGGTCGCGAGGCGAGCCGGAGCCCAGTTCCCGCTTAATGGCATCACCGGCGACCACGGGCATGTCCACCAGCAAGCCAAGAGCGATGATCAGGGTTGCGATGGAAACCTGTTGGATGTCGATATCGAGAACGTGAATGATGCCGAAGGTCATCGCCAGCGTTAGGGGAATCGAGCAAGCCATCAGCATGGCCGCGCGCCAGTCCCAGAATCCGATCAACGCGACAATCACGACGAGCACAATTGCCTCATACAGACTGGACATCAACAGGCTGACAAGTTCGTGCACTTGCCTCGGCTGGTCCGACGTGCGCGCCACAATAAGGTCGGGGGGCAGCGTTGGCCGCACGGTGGCAAGCGCCTTGTCCACCGCGGCGCCGAATCTGCCTATCTGTTCCCCCGATCGCATTTGCACGGCCAGGGTGATGGCGCGGTTGCGGTGCCAACTGCTGTTCGCCTCGCGAGAGACCATGTAGTTCAGATACCGTGTGGGTGTCTGATAGGCACGCGATACATCCACGAGATCGCGCAAATAAACCGGCACTCCTGTGCTCGACGCTCCCACCAGGACGTTGCCAATGTCTTTCGTATTTTTGAACTCGGCGGTCGCGTCAACCAGGACATTTCGCGATTGGGTCTCGACGATGCCGCCCGGAGCGGTCACATTGCGAGCGCTCAGAATGTCTTTGATTTTCGTTGGTTGCAACTTGAATGCGGCCAGCCGGGCGTCGGAGTACTCCAGGTAAAACTCTTCCGGCAGAACGCCCACGCGCTGAACCTTGGCCACCTCCGGCACACGTTGCAGGGTGCGCTGGATCAGATCGGTGAAGTCATCAAGCTGCCGATACGAATACCTGTCGCTCGCTACTGCCGCGATGCGTTCCTTCGCGGATTGGGGATCGCGAATGATGATCGGCCCCCATGCGTCGGGATGTAAGTCGTACTGTTGGAGCCTCTTCTCAATGAATTGCTGTGCATAAGCGAGGAATTCGTCATCCGATTTCGTAGTCGCAAAATCTATCCCGGAGCAGCTTCCCACGGATACCGGACGAACATCTCGCGCTATGCCGTCGCGCTGGGCCTGTGCGGCAAACAATCTAAAGGGCCTTTCGATGACGGCAGGGGAGACCGATGCCGGATAACAAAAGAGAGCGGTCGCGCGTCCTTTCGAATCGCCTTGGCGCGCTTTCTCAATCGCGTCACGCACACCGCGGGCACGCAACTCGATTTCAAGGTCTGTAACGGACGGACTGGCGACCGTGAGCATCAGCGCCGCGGTATCGCCAAAGTCGCTGATCCAGGTGATCGGGCCCGCGCCCTGTGGAAGGTCAGTGATCTGATTCAGCCGCTGCCCAATATCCTGAAATTCCTGTTGCGTGTTCTTTATGCTGTCGAGCAATCTAACTTGCACGACAGAGATATTGTCCTGCGTGGTAGATTCCACGCGGTCTACCTTGCTGTTTCCGGTCGCCGCTTGCTCGACCTTTCGGGTGACTAACTGCTCCACCTTGTCTGCCGAGATGCCTGGCCACGGGGTAATGGCAAGGGCGATGCGCACCGGTATATCCGGGTCTTTCCGCTTGGGCATGCTCATGTACCCGAACACGCCCCAGACGAGTGTTGCGAGCAAGGCGACCCACGCGATTTGCCGGTTGTGCGTAAAAAAACGAGCAGGATTGTGACTGTTCTCAGTGTTGCTGGGTTTCATTGGACGACCTCTACCCGCTGACCATCCTTCAACAGGTTGGCGCCGGTGGTGATGATCCGGTCCCCTGCGGACAGCCCGCTTACTATTGCTATATCGGTTCCGTTGACAGCGCCGATCTCCACACTACGGAGGCTCGCTACTTCTCCGGCGCTCGAGTTGGAGATCACAAACGCGCCGTATTTGCCGTCTTTCGCCTGCACGATCGCCGAGAGCGGAACCTGCAGAGACGAGGGCCGCGGTTCGCTGGCGGCATCGGCCAGTTGCAAGGAGCCAATCATGCCCACCTTCAGCAGGTGATCGCGGTTCGGTATAGCGACCTCGACGTCGAAGTTGCGCGTAATGGCGTCTGCTGCTGATGACATGCGGCTGATTCGTGCATGAAAGGTGCGGTTGGGGAAGGCGTCGATGGCAACCTCAACGGGCTGGCCCAATTTGATTGACCGCACAACTGTGTCAGGCACGCCGACCACGATCTTTACCAGGTCAGTTTTGGCCATCGCGAATGCTGGAACCCCGGGACCAACGAAGGCGCCCAGTTCTACCGACTTCTTCACGATGTCACCGTCAAAGGGAGCTGCCACGGATGTGTCGTGCAGCGCGATCTCGGCCTCGCTCGTCTGTGCACGCGCTGCCCGTAGCTGGCTCTCTGTCGAGTCGTACTGAGCTTTAGCGGCATCGAAGTCGGGTTTCGTAATGCTCTGAGTGCTGTAGAGGCGCGTAGCGCGATCGAAGTCAAGCTTCGCCTTCTGCATGACGGCGTCAACCGCCGCTGCCTGCGAGGTCGCTTGTCGCACTTTGTCCTCGTATTCAGCCGCGCGGATGCGAACGAGCACCGCACCTCTGCTGACTCGATCACCTTCCGCGAGGTCGCGCATCCTGCCGTCCTGACCGCGCACTTGCTTCAATGCGATCACATATCCGGGGATCCTGAAGGACAACGGGACTTCCGCATCGGGCGTCACCACCGCCGAGAACCGTAGCCCACCGCTAGTGTTAGCGGGATTCGAATCCAGGCGCTGTGTCTGAACTGCCTGCGGGGCTTGCTGGATCGGCTTGCTCGAGTGACAGCCCGCCATCACGAGCCCAAGGAACAGGATCGGTACTATGTTTCTCATCTTATTCATCTCCCATCGCGCGGCGTAAGTCAGCGAGCGTGCTCCAATAGGACGAAAGCGCCTGCTGGTACTGAAATTCAGTCTCGGCGGATCGGGCCTGTGCCTGAAGTAAGTCTTTTATCAGTGCGGCCTCTTCCTTGTACTTGTTGCCGGTAACTCGAAATTGCTCGACGGCCGCTTCATGTCCCGTCTGGGTCGCCTTCAGGAGGAGAGCGGCCTCTTGCCACTTGCGGTACTTGGCTCCGACTTCAACCGCAATCTGCGACTCTGTTTCGCGTATCCCGTTGCGAGCCTGTTCGACTGTTTTGCTTTTCTCAGCTATGTTGTTGCGGCGACGCCCCCAGTCGAATGGCTCCCACGTCAACAGGAACCCGGCGGTGCCGACGTTTTCCGGAAGTACTTTTACGTTGTTGAGCCCCTGGTATCTCACGGACAAGCTGAGGTCGGGTATGTATTCGGCCTTTGCAATGCGACGGTCGTATTCCGCTTGCTTCTCCTTGAGGAAGGCTTGACGAACTTCGGGCCGGTTCTGCGAAGCCTTGTCACGTGCGGCATCGATGGTCAGATCGGTTGCGCCCTCCTCGGGCATCGAAGCAACGCGAAACCGCGTGCCCAGATCGCGGCCCAGCAGTTGGTTCAAGTGCTCGCACTGGGTTGCGAGACCGTTCTCCGCGACCGACAACTCATACCGCCCTTTTGCGAGGCGTGCATCGACTTCCAGTGCATCTCCCCGCAGTACCGTCTTTTCTGCGATGTATCGGGTCGTGATTCGCTGCGCCTCTTCTAAGGTCTTCACGGCTTCGCGCGCCGCTTCTACGCCGGCTTGGGTCGCGACAAGATCGAAGTACACGGTTCGAACCTCGGCGGCGATTTTCTCGCGCTCAGCGCGAACGTCTTCCCGAGCTATTTGGCGCCCAAGCTCGGTCGCACGAATTCCGAGGCCGATCTTGTACTGCTGGGTAATCGGTTGGTCGAAAGCGCCCGTGGTGTAGGTCGTGAATCGCGCGGGATTACGAATCTTTGATTCGGTCGAGGGAATAGGGCGGCCAGTCGCATCCGTGCCGAACGAGCCGGCCGGAAACGTGAAGTCAAACGAGTGCATTAACTCGCCGCCCAGGACGGCAAATTGAAACTGGGGCAGCCGCCGGCTACGAGCTGTACTCACCCGAAAATCAAACTTCTGTGCCTCCAGCGTAAAGTTCTTTACCAGCCTGTTATTGCTGAGCGCGAGCGATACCGCATCGTCCAACGTAAGCAGTGGAGGTGGGGAGGCAGTTGACGATGTCGCTTCTCGTTGCGCAAGCACTGTGGCCGGGTATGCAATCGCCAACATCAGGAAAATCACGACAGCACGCTTCCTCATCATGTGCAGGAACCTCAACTAATGAACTGCGCTCGATATCTTGCAGATGGGCTGCCAACGAGTACCCGTGGCAAATCATTGAATCTCAAGCTGCCACCGAAGGCTTGCTGCCAATGTTCGCTGCCCCTATTTGGGCAGTGCCCCGCCAAGGGCAGAGGTGCCCGCGATGCGTGAGGCCCGACCACACTCAAACGCCCAGATCGCAATTCCTCGCAGAGCGACGACAGAATATTGAGCGCGTAGCGTCTAGAGCTCGGGAATTAGCGGCAAGTGTTGTGGGATTCCCAGAAGCGCTGCGCCCCGACTGGTTTGGCATACGTCGTGCCTTATGACACGTGGAGAGTTGAAATGGCAACCACGACAGCCACCAGCGCAATCCGCCCAACCGCCTCCGGATTAGCAACCGCGGATGAGATTCGTACCGCTTTTACCGAACATCGGGAAGAATTGGCGTGGCTTGCCGGATTTCTAATCGCCGACGAAATGGTGGCAGCGGCCTGCCTCATCGACGCTCGCAAACTTGCTCAGAGCGAGAGGAAAGTCGTTCAGGAATGGCTTTGGACATCGGCGCGAGACGCCACGATCCGCTCCGCCCTGGATGTCCAGCGAGTGCGGATTGCGCAGCTTTCTTCAGCGTACGACCGTCGCGCGAGCGCTCACGTGCAGCACGCAGCTCTACCTTTAGATATAGATACGCTTGAATTCCTGGTGCGTGAGTCCGATCAGCTTCGGCTTAGACTTGATTCCATCTGTCGTTTCGTGCTCGTTTTGTGCGGCATCGAGAACCACTGTTCGCGGCAAGTCGCCCGGCTGCTCGGGATCAGCGAACATGCAGTGAAAGCCGCTTACCTGGCCGCCCTTCAGTCCCTGGATGTCGTTCGCAGCCAGGCGATTGTAGAGGCGTACGGTTGTGCGGCCGCATGTAACTGAAGTTTGGGAGATACATTGACCGCTCCTGGGCTGGCTCTTGACGGCTGTCAGGAACAGCCGTATCAGTGCGGTTGATAAGCGTGACTTAGGTTCAGTAGTGTACTCTCTTGCTTACGAGCACCTGGTACTGACGTGATAACGAGTAACGGAGATCGATATCGGACCCTGCTGGATATGTCCAGCGCTGCGGCCGATCAGCCCACGGTAAGGGCCATGCTGCGCAGCATGCGTAGCATTCTGTCCACTAGTTGTAGCTTCCATGGAGCCCACCTCTACGTTCTGGACGAGGACGGAGAAAGTCTGCAGGTTTTGGAATTCGATCAAGAACCGGACGCGCCCCCGCTCAAGATTGGTACCAAGATTTCGCGTATCGGTGCGGTGGCACGAGTGCTTGAGGAACAAAAACCAGTTTTTCTCCCGGACGTATCGCTGGAAATGGTGAAACATCCGGAGCTGGCTCCATTTGCAGCCGAGTCTGTGGGCCGAAGCACCTACGTTTTTCCAGTATCTACGTCGCAACAGCGATACGGAGTTCTCGCAGTGACAAAGGAGCGGGAGCAGGAATTCGTTCCTGAAGATGTCGAACTGCTCGGTGCGCTGGCGTCGCACCTTGCAGTCGCGCTTGAGTGCGCGCTGGCGAGGGATAGCGCAGAGCTTTATCACAGACAGGTGGCGCAAGAGCGGGATCGGCTCAGGCTGTTGTTGGAAATCAACAATCACATCGTTTCAAAGCTGGACATTACTGACTTGTTCCGGTCCGCGTCGGCCTCGATCCGGAGTTATTTCCGGAACGATTTCACCGGATTCTGGCTCATCGATAAACAATCAAACCGGCTTGAGCTCGCCGTCCTGGATTTTCCCGCCGGTAAAGGATTTCTGACCGATGTCGCAGTTCACGAACTGAGCGACAGCGACCACGAGAAGTTACGTGCTCACAAACCTGAGCTGTGGTCGGCGGCAGAAATTGAGAAGCTGCCGTTTCCGATCGGCGAAAATCTTAAGGCTGAATCGATCGCGGCCATGGCCCTCGCTCCGCTCACAACTGCAACTGGACCCTTGGGCATGATTACGATGGGTAGCCGCCGACCGAACGGCTTTGGGCAGGAGGACCTGGACCTCTTGTCCCAACTCAGCACTCAGATTGCGCTTGCGGTCGCGAATGCAGTTGCTTACGGACGGGTCACGGCGGCGAGGGATCGCTTGGAAGAAGAGCGCCTGTACCTCGAATCCGAGATCCGTTCGGAATACAACTTCGAGGATATTGTCGGAAAAAGCGCGGCGTTGCGGGGAGTGCTGGACCAGATCTCCATCGTTGCCCCGACCAGTTCCACCGTGCTGTTGCATGGTGAAACCGGAACTGGAAAAGAGTTGATCGCCCGGGCGATCCACAGCAACAGCCCGCGGCGGGATCGGACGTTTGTGAAACTTAATTGCGCCGCCATTCCGTCCGGCCTTCTCGAGAGCGAACTCTTTGGACACGAAAGGGGCGCCTTCACCGGGGCGCTGTTGCAGAAAAAGGGCCGCTTCGAACTGGCCGATCGCGGCACGCTCTTCCTGGACGAGATCGGCGACATCAGCCTCGAGTTACAACCGAAATTACTTCGCGCCCTTCAGGAACAGGAGTTCGAGCGCCTGGGTAGCGCGAAGACCATCCACGTGGACGTGCGTATCATCGCTGCGACGCATCGCGATATCTCCGCGATGATCCGTAACGGTCAGTTTCGGGAGGATCTCTTCTATCGACTGAACGTCTTTCCGATTGAGATCCCGCCACTTCGCGAGCGCTCAGGCGATATCCCCCTTCTGGTTCATTATTTTGTTTCACGTCTGGCTCGCCGAATGCAGAAACAGATCAAGACGATCCCGAAGCACGCAATGGAGGCCCTAATCAGCGCCGCCTGGCCCGGTAACATTCGCGAATTGGAGAACTTCATTGAGCGGGCCGTCATTCTCACCCAGGGCAGCGAGTTGAATGTCCCGCTTGCAGAACTGAAGAACACGATGCGAGCGCCTCGGACTGGCTCGGTATCCACATTTCACGACGCCGAGCGGCAGGCCATCATCGATGCGCTGAAGACAGCTTCTGGCAAGCTTGCCGGCGCGGGCGGCGCGGCAGAACGCTTAGGCCTGAAACGTACCACGCTGCAGAACAAAATGCGGCGCCTGAACATCACTCGCGCCGATTACTCGCACTGACCGCATTAGGTCGCACGCCGTCAGCGGGCCTGGCAGTCACGTTCTGATGGCACAGTCGCAAGGGAGCGCAGGCGACCTGGTTTCAGGTCGCCTTGCCTTCTGCAAACTGCAGGATGTTCGCGAAGGGCGCTTATGGAACCGGCGATCGTCTTCTGTGCGACTCACGAACTGTTGCGGGTCGCCTGACTCAAGTACTCAAGTCTGAATCCCGTGGGGGTCCTCTCGCCGGTGTGTGTGGCGGGGCAGCAGTTCTGCCGCACCCCTCCTGCCCGAGAGACACCCGTACTTGAAGAATGGAGTGCCCGGATGCAGGCAGTGACCGCGGCAGGGCAGGCGGAAACGCATTGCGAAATGACAAAGTCATTGCGTTTCAATGGCTTGCATCTCCCGATTGATGGAACCCGGTTTGCGCATTTCCAGTGTGAGCATGGGTAAACGCCCATGCCGAGAAAGGCCAGAATGCTGCGAGTTGAATTTAATCACGATGGAAATGGCACGCTGTTCGTACGGCTCCAAGGTCGGCTGGTGGGCCCCTACGCCGAAGATGCAAGAATGACGCTGGCTCGCTACCAGGTCCCGCCGACGATCGTTGTGGATCTTTCGGAGGTGACCTTCATCGACTCGCTCGGCGAAGAGGTGTTGTTGTGGCTGGGCCGCATGGGGAGCGAGTTTGTTGCCGACAATGTGTACGCCCGGTCAGTGTGCGAACGCCTGCAATTGCACACTTCACAGAAGCGCCTCGCCCATCTCTCGGGGACTAAATCGCAGGTGTCTCTGTGAGGGTGCGACCTACCCCTTTGTACCTGTTCGCCTGCCATCTGGAATGGCGCAACAGGCGCAACCTGGAAGCTCATGAGGAGCTTGTAGCGGCTTTGGACGACCATGACAGAGACATCCGTCAGTTGGCTGAATTGTTGTTGCATCGCAGTTCGCCACGTCCACAAGCCAGGGGTACCCGCGCTAGGTATACGGAACCACCGAAACAACAGGTCATTCGGGCGTGAGGGTGCAGTACTAAGTTGCAGGTCAAGGAGGCGTTTCGAACATGTCAGACAATATTAACGAACTAATTAAGCAGCACGATGCCTTCTACCAGGTGCTGCCCTACTACATACTCCAGGAGGAACGAACGCACCGAACCACTAAGAGGATTCAGGCTGGATTTGATATCGACGTGTACGGTATCAAGCCCAGCCATGAACAACACCCTGGCCGGGATTATGTACTCGGCTACGTGGCCTTAGAGAAGCTGGTGGAAAGGATCTTACCTCACACGGGTGAGTCCTGCTCAGTGGAGGTCATTCCGTTTCCCTCGACCCTCGTCTTCGACACCAAACGGCAATTCCAAGAAGAAGGGATGCTGCGAATTAGGATCACGCATAAGGGTCTGCAACCTGCCGGCAAACCGGAAGAACAGGCCTTGAAGGAGATCAAGGAGCGCCTCCACGACCTGGGTTTAAGTCAGAGATGACTCGACACATCGATCCCTGGTGATCGCTCTTTCGTGCCATAAACCTCCTGTTGGGGAGCCAACTGGCCGGCCCCGACGTGATGTTATCTGGTGCCGGGAGGGGGAATCAGACTCCGGCATTCTCGTTCCAAACCAAGATTCCTTCGCGCCGTGACCGCGACCGCGCGCCCGGACGAGACCTTGGAAACTGAGCTGGCTTAAGAAAGGCGAGGGCTCCGTGTACATAACCGTGTACACGCGAAGCGCGGAATGTGCTATTTTGGCGAATTGTGCGACACGGGAAATCAATAACTTACTTGATGACAACACCCCCGAACGGTTCGAATCCCACCGCCCACCCTATTTAACTTATTTAGATTCATAATGTTAAAGCCGCATTTTCCGCGTGTACATGCTGTTCGCTTATTCTTCACCAACATCCACGAGCGTCAATGCGATCCGCCGCGTCCAATTTCCGGATAGCCGACCAGCCGGACTTGAACAACAGAAGCGCGTTTGTCGGGACCAATCCGGCCCCAAATCACCGTCTACCTAAAGCCCGAAGATACTGCGCAAGCAGGCCCAAGGCTATAATCGCTCCCACTCATGGCCCTCGCGCCCGGCACAAAGCTCGGCCCCTATGAAGTCCAGGCACCGCTCGGTGCGGGCGGAATGGGTGAGGTGTATCGCGCCACCGACACGAAACTCGGCCGCGACGTAGCACTTAAGGTGCTACCCGCCGAGATGGCGCAAGATCCGGAGCGGCTCGGGCGCTTTCGTCGCGAAGCCAAGGCCCTCGCTCAACTCGACCATCCGAACATCGTCACCATCCACTCGGTGGAGGAATCCGACGGCGTCCACTTTCTGACGATGCAGCTGGTCGATGGGCAGCCACTCGACCGGCTGATCCCGAAAGGCGGACTTCCGGTCGAGCAGATCGTCGAGATCGCCAGTGCGCTGGGCGACGCGCTCGCGGCGGCGCACGAGAAAGGGATCGTGCATCGCGACTTGAAGCCCGCCAATGTGATGGTCACGAACGAAGGCCGCGTCAAAGTGCTGGACTTTGGGCTGGCCAAAGATGTTCGCGGAGCCAGCCTGGGCGGCGCCACGATGACGTCAGCCAGCCAAACGGAAGTGGGCGTCGTAATGGGGACGCCAGCCTACATGTCTCCCGAACAGACGTCGGGCCGCCCGCTCGATCATCGCACCGACATTTTCTCTCTAGGCATCGTGCTGCACGAGATGGCGACGGGGCGGCGGCCGTTCGAGGGGAATTCTTCGGCCGAGTTGGTCTCCGCGATTCTGCGGGATACGCCACCGTCGGTCACTGACGTTCGGCCCGATCTCCCCAGCGATCTGGCGCGCATCGTCCGGCGCTGCCTGGAGAAAGATCCACGCCACCGGTTGCAGACAGCCCGTGACGTGAGCAACGAATTTCGTGATCTGTCGCGGCAGTCCTCACAGAAGGGGGCGGTCCCAGACCCCGCGCGGGCTTTCGTCCGGGATTTGCGGGACGCGCGCGACGCGTCGGGAGCTGTCCGCACCGAGGAGGGATTCTGGGTCGCCGTGTTGCCTTTTAAGAGTTCTGCTGACCCGGAGATGGAGTCGTTCGCCGACGGCCTGGGCGAGGACATCACGACCGGGCTTTCGCGGTTTGGGTATCTGTCGGTGGTCGCGAACGCCTCGGCAGCCCGCCTCAAGGGAGCGGCTGGAGACGAGCGGGCGCTGGGCGGCAAACTGGGCGCCCGTTACGTGCTGGGAGGAAGTATCCGCAAGGGAGGTTCCATCATTCGCCTGAGTGCCCAGCTCATCGACACCCAAACGGGAGCGCAGCTCTGGGCCGAGACCTACAATCGGGACCTCCAGACGTCGAGCATTTTTGTGGTGCAGGACGACGTCGCTGCCCGCATCGTCGCAACCGTAGCCGACAGTTACGGGGTGCTGGTGCATTCGATAAGGTCCGCGATGCGGCAGAAGGACGACGTCGATATCACCCCGGTTGAGTGGCAGTTCCAGTATTTCGCCTACCGCGAGCAGATTACGCCCTCGGCCCACGCGGCGCTCAAGACCCGGCTGGAGCGGGCGGCGGAGCGGCATGCCCGGCAGTCGGACCTGTGGGCCTGTCTCGCGCAGATCTACGTTGACGAATACGCGTTTGGCTTCCGGAGCGACGCGACCTCTCTCGATCGGGCGCTGGCCGCGGCCCGCCGCGCGGTCGAGCTTGATCGGGCGAACCAGTTCGCGCTGGTCGCGCTTGCACAGGTGCACTTCTTCCGGCGGGACCTCGCGGCGTTTAGTCCCGCGGCCGAGCGCGCAATGGCCCTCAATCCGCTCAACACGGACGCGCTCGGGATCCTGGGCCTGCAGATCGTGCACACAGGCGAGTTCGAGCGAGGCACCGCGATCGTGCGCCGCGCGATGGAACTGAATGCCAACCACGCGGGCTGGATGCACTTCGCTCCCCTCTGGGAACACTTCCACAAGGGTGAGTACGAGCAGGCGCTGGAGTGCGCGAACCGGGTGGACGTACCCGGGCTCTTCTGGCCCTATCTGGTTGTGGCGTCGGCCTGTGGACACCTCGGCCGGCGCGCCGAAGCTGGCGGCCGCGGTCCGGGATCTGCTGGCGCTCGATCCTGAGTTTGCGGCGCACGCGCGCTCGAACATCGAGAGTTGGCACTTTGCGAGCGGCCTGCTCGAGCCTGTGCTCGAAGGGTTGCGGAAAGCGGGGCTCTTGATTCCCGCGACCGACGGATCGCCCGACTCTCCGAGGCGAAACGGGACGGTCACCGCAAGAGCAGATCAAGCGGAGTCGGGCATGGACTCGGCAGCCGTTCGCGCCGAGGAGGGATTCTGGGTCGCGGTGTTGCCGTTCAAGTCCAGCGGAGGCAACGCCGACCTTACTGCGCTGGCGGACGGGCTGTCGGAAGACGTGGTTACTGGTTTATCCCGCTTCTCGTATCTGCGAGTGATTGCCCGGGGCTCGACCGCGAGATTTTCGAGCGAAGTGGGAGACATCCGGGCCATCGGCAAGGAACTCGGTGCGCGCTACGTGATCGAGGGCAGCCTGCGGCACGCAGGGACAAA
>JGI12269J14319_10002280_pt1 | contig 18577 bp, 17 predicted proteins | sample PeaSoiSIISIP2007_FD_14319 | JGI IMG/M metagenome (IMG submission 14319) | reverse complement strand
ATGATTACGAGGTCCACGGTGACCTTCTTGCGGCCACTACCAGCCGCGCCGCGGACACTGAAGACACTCAAACAACCGCGCCGATGCCTCCAGCCCGGGCCGATAAGAACTTAAGAACTTAAGATGAGTTGCCTTGCCGCTCGGCTCTATTATTCTGCCGAGGCAACTATACCACGCGCGCCGCCACTCGGCTGGCATATCTAACGCACATCCCACCAGCAACTTACAAACTTGCTGCGGCCCCATGGTGGCCGCATGTGTCATCTGAACAGTTAACAGCCGGCCCGGTTTTGCGGTTGACCGCGCATCCGCCAGGGCGCATGTTCAGCACGGCAGCCCAAGCGATACAAGCGACGGCTGCCGCAGCTTTGCTCTGGCGTCGAACCAGACGCCTTGCCACAAACCCTCTTCCGCTTCGGCGGAGGACCAAAAAGACCGGCGCACATTCTCGGGGGAGAAAGCGCCGGTTTTTCTTGCGCAGTCAGCACTCAGCATTCAGCTTGAGCATTCCAAGTTCCATCAGTCTTTCCTCTCTTGAGGCTTGCGTGGGGCACCCGGCCACTGCCGGTTTTGCTGAAGGCTGAGTGCTGACTGCTGAATGCTTTTGCTGAATGCTCATTGCTGAATGCTTGCTATAATCCGCACTTCGTTACCCTGTCGATATGAGAGCCATTCTTGCCACGCGCAGCGGCGGTCCCGAAGTCCTCGAACTACAAGACGTCCCCGACCCCCAGCCCAAGCCCGGAGAAGTGGTGGTCAAGGTGGAGGCCGTGGGGGTGAACTTTGCCGACACCATGATGACCCAGGGACTCTATCCCGGGGGCGCGCAGCCGCCCTACATTCCCGGTCTGGAGTTCGCCGGCATCGTGCCGGAAACGGGCGAGAAGGTGGTCGGACTGGTGCCCAAGGGCGCCTATGCGGAACGGATTTCGGCCCGGCGCGAGGGGCTGCTGTCGTGGCCGGAGCGGCTGAGCGCCGCCGAAGCCGCCGCCTTCCCCATCAACTACTTCACCGCCTACTTCGCCTACTGGATGGCCGACGTCAAGGAGAACGAACGGGTGCTCATCCATGCCGCTGCCGGCGGCGTGGGGACGGCTGCTGTCGAACTGGGCAGGCTGTTTGGCGTCGAGACCTTCGGGACCTCGTCGTCGGACGAAAAGCTGGCCCGCCTGAAGGAACTCGGCCTCGACCACGGCATCAACTATAAGAAGGCCGATTACGAGCGGGCGGTGATGGAGATGACCGGCGGCGAAGGGGTGGACATCGTCTTCGAAATGCTGGGCGGAGAGCACACCGCCAAGAGCACGCGGTGCCTGCGCCCGCTGGGGCGCATGATCATCTACGGCACCGCCGGCGGCCAGCCGCCCCAGTTCGATTTTCCCGCTATGTTTCAGCGCAACGCCAGCGTGCACGCGCTGTGGCTGACGCCCATGGCCGGGCATCGCGAGCACATGGCGCAGGCCTGGGAAGACATGCTTCCGTGGCTGGCCGAAGGCAAGCTGCGTCCCATCGTCGGGCATCAGCTCCCGCTGGCCCAGGCGGCGGAAGCCCACCGGCTGATGCTGGAGCGGAAGAATTTCGGCAAGATCGTGCTGATGCCGTGAAGACTGCTCTTGGCTCTTAGCTCTTAGCTTCAAACACGTCTCATGGCTCGATTGCGATGTCTGCTCCCGTGTGTTCTGCTGGTGGCGATAGCCGCCCCTGCCAAATACATTCCCGATCCCATCGTCCGCTACAAGATCGACGCGCGCCTCGATCCCGCGGCCAAGACGGTCACCGGCCACGAGGTCATCGTCTGGCGCAACCACACCAACGAGGTTATTCCCGACCTCCAGTTCCACCTTTATCTGAACGCGTTCAAGAACGGCTACACCACGTTCATGCGGGTGAGCCACGGCCGCCATCGCGACAGCAGCTTCCGCGGGCTTCCCGGCGAGTGGGGATACGAGCAGATCTCGTCGCTGAAGGTCGATGGCCAGGACCTCACCGCCAGCATGCGCTTCATCCAGCCCGACGACGGCAATGCGTTTGACCAGACCGTGCTTGAAGTCCCGCTGCCCAAGCCCATCCTCGCGGGCGCGAGCGTCACCATCGAGATTGCCTGGACCTCCAAGCTGCCCCGCGTCTTCGCCCGCACCGGCTTTCAGGACAATTTCTTCCTCGTCGCACAGTGGTTCCCAAAACCGGGCGTGTATGAGGCCAAGGGTGAGCGCCATCGCGCCGAGGGCGGCTGGAACTGCCACCAGTTTCACTCCAGCACCGAATTCTTCTCCGACTACGGCACCTGGGACGTGACACTCACCGTGCCGTCGGATTTCGAGATTGCCGCCACCGGCCGCCTGCGCCACGAACACACGCAGCCCGACGGCGCCACCGCCTACAACTTCTATCAAGAGGACGTGCACGAGTTCGCCTGGACAACCCAGCCGCGCTCGCAAGTGCTCAAGATCGAGCGCACGTTCAAGGCCGATGAGCAGGTATCGCCCGCCGAGATCGACGAGTGGTCGCGCAAGACCGGCACGCCGACGGAAGGCGTGAAGCTGCAGGACGTCGCCGTCACGCTGTTCATCCAGCGTGAGCACCGCGGCCAGACCGACCGCCACTTTCGCGCCGTGTTCGAATCCATCAAGTGGTTCGGCCTGATGTACGGCAAGTATCCGTATGACGTGCTTACGGTCGTCGATCCGCCCTACGGCGGCGCGGGCGCCGGCGGCATGGAGTATCCGACCTTCATCACCGCCGGAACCAGCTACTGGCCGGCAGCCCACAAGCTCTCGCCGGAACAAGTTATCGTGCACGAGTTCGGACACCAGTTCTGGTACGGGCTGGTCGGCAACAACGAGTTTGAAGAGGCCTGGCTCGACGAAGGCTTCAACTCCTACTCCACCGGCAAGGTGCTGGAGCGCGCGTATGGGCCGAACTACCAGTACGAGCCGGTTTGCGGCGTTCCCATCCCCGCGCAGCCGTGGCTCGATCTGCCCGTGCCGCGCTACCCGTGGAAAGGCATTGGGAACCTCCCCATCGGCCAGTACTGGGAATGGGTGCCGCTGGAAGAGAAATATGGCAGGGCAAAGCTCTATGCCGAAGACGCGCAGGACGATGCCATGGAGCGCTATGCCTGGCTCGACCTCGACTTGGCCAGCTATCGGGTGCAGGCCTACGCCAAGCCTGAGCTGACCCTGCGCACGCTGGAATCGCTGCTCGGCGACGCCTGGCCCAAGGTGATCCGCACCTATCAGCAGCGCTGGCGCTTCAAGCATCCCGATGCCATCGATTTCATGGACACCGTGCGCGAGGTCTCCGGCCAGGACATGAAGTGGTTTTTCGACCAGACCGTGTACGGCACCGGCATGCTGAACTACTCGGTGTCGTTCATCACCGGCTGGACGACACCGGGACGCGGTTATTTTGACCGAGATGGCAAGCCGCAGCTCGCCACCAATAACAATTGGAGTCGAGAGGAGACGCTTTTCTACACGCCCCCGGTGCCACAGCCTCCCGGCACGCCTGCGGGACAGATCGAGTCGGAAGTCCTCGTCCGCCGCCTGGGCGAGATGCAGTTCCCCGTTACCGTGCTAGTGAAGTTCGAGGACGGCTCCGAAGTCCGCGAGCACTGGGATGGACAATACCGCTGGACGAAGTTCAAGTACGCGAGCAGGCCAAAGATCGTCTCGGCGCAGGTCGATCCCGAATTCCAGTGGAAGCTCGAGGTCCACCGCACGGACGACAGCTACCAGGCGCAACCGGTCCGCCTGGCTGCCGACAAGTGGTATCTGCGGTGGGTAGTGTGGATCGAGAACGTGCTGATGGCGTTTTCGTTCTTCTCATGATTCCCGTATGACTGTCTCGCAAGCCATCTCGGCCGGACTCAGCGCCGCCTGGCGCAACAAGGCGGTGGTGTCACTGTTCTTCGCTTGCAACCTGCTGCTGGCCGCGGCGGTGGCCGCGCCGATGCACTCCGCCATCGCCAACCACCTCGGGAACAGCATGACCGCCAAACAACTGGCACGCGGGTTCAGCGCGTCCTGGCTCACCGAATTTCAACTCGCCTACGCGGGTTTCCTGAAAGGCTTCTCAACCGCGATCGTCTATGGCGGGATCCTGTTCCTGGTGCTGAACGCGGTGCTCTCCGCCGGCGCCTTCGGAGTGTTCTCGCAACTCGTGCCTGAAGACGGCGGCCCGGGGAGCATGTACGCCTTCGGTCGCGGCCTGGGCCGGTTGTGGGGGCGCTTCCTGCGCCTGACCGCGATCGCGTCGGTCTTCTATTACGCGCTCTTCTGGTTCTGGGCCGGGCGCGCCGCCCAGTTCAATCGCTGGCTGTTCCGGGACAGCGTGCGGGAAGCGCCGCATTTCTACCTGGAGTGGCTGCGCTGGGGGCTGCTGTTCTTCTGCTGTTTCGTGGTGAACGCCATCGTGGACTACGCGCGGGCGGCGCTGGCGGCGCATCCGGAGCGCTCCACGCTGGCCGCGCTCGGGGACGGCGCCGGCTTCGTCGCGGGCCGCCTGGGACGGGTGATGGCGATTTATTTTGCCCTGGGAGTGCTGGCCGCGGCGGCGGTGCTGGCCTATGCGGTGTTTGCGAGGTTCTTCCCGCAATCGTCGGTGATCACGGTGTTCGTCTGGTTCGTGGTGGCAGAGATCCTGCTCTGGCTGCGGTGGCTGCTGCGCCTGGGATCATGGGGAGCGGCGGTGGCGTACTACGAAAGCAACTGAGCCATTCCTATCTCCTCATCCGTCGCGTCGAAGTAAGCGGCTCTTCAATTCTGCGCTACTGCGGTTTCGGGGGCTCGTCCTTTTCTAGTTCCGCGCTAAGCCTGATGTCGCCGCTTGTCAGCTTGATTTTCCGCTCCCAAGTCTTGTATCCGGACTTCTTCACGCTGACGGTGTGCTCGCCGGACACGAGTTCAATTGACGATGGCGTGTTCCCCATAAAGCTACCGTCAACCTCGATATCCGCCCCATCGGGCACCGATGTAACCGACAATTTCGGCGCTGCCCCGGATTTCTGGACTTCAGGAGCCGGTGGGTTGCCGGCTCTTACCTTCGTATCTGCCTCAGCAGCGGCGGCCGCGCGCAATGCCGCACCGTTGTCTTTCCAATGTTTCTGGATCGCCTCACATGCTTCCTGCACCGAGCCGCCCAATGAAAGCGTTGAGCGGCTGACGACGGCATCGCCAGTTTGTTTGGCAAAAACGGCCACCTTGTTTCTGTGCCTAAGAAAACCCTTTCCGCCTTCATGATCCAGCACAACTACGTAATCGACCTTTGCTTGAATGTTATTGACCATCACCTGCGGGCAGCGTTGGCCAAAGGTCTTGACGATCTCGGCAGTTTGCGGACGGGCGCCACCGTGAGCCTCGCCCCCATATGCGCCGCCCGAGCCTCCGGCATGACCGGAAATTTCCCACGATTGGCTGTCGGTGATAAACACGCGCGGCTTGTCCTCCGATCTCTCGTCCGCAAATGCGAACAGACAGCACACCGCAACGACCGCCAACAGCACCTTCGTCATAGATTCACCTCTTTGGAGTCACGGGTTCTAGCACGCGTGTCCACCTTTGTCACTGGTGTACATGGCCGATCCGCCTCGCTTACGGCGCGCACAGCACGTCGTTGAAGTAATTCAGCATGGCGCGCTGGGGTTTTTCCTTGAGGCCGTTCAGCGGGACCTTCTGCTCGACGGTGCGGTTGCCGGTGATGGACGCCGCGCCCAGGCGCACAACGTGATCCTTGCTCAGTTCCAGGTACAGGGGCACCAGCATGGTGAACTTATCGTCCACGCCGGATTGCGTGATCTTCAGATTCAACATGTATCCGCTGGCGGCTTGATCGAACGAGTAGTCCAGCTTGTAGCTAGGCAGGGCGGTGCCATACACGTATTCATCGAAGTACCAGTCCATCGTCTGATTGCCGCTGACGTCCATGCCCGGCGTCATGTGTTTCTCGACCATGGCCTTGAAGTTTTCCGTCGAGGCCGGCCGATTGGTGTAGGTCTTCACGAAGTCCTGCATCATGGATTTGAAGTCTGCGTCTCCGGTCTTGGGGGTCCACATCATCATGCGGATCATGTGCAGGATGTAGGCGCCCTTGGGATAGATCAGATAGCGAGGAACGTTGAGGCCGGTCTTACCGCTAGTCAGGCGGTAGCCCTGAGTGACCGGGCCGATATCGATGGCGCGGAACCCTTCCTTGTTCCTCTGGGTCAGCAACTCGCGCTCGTCATTCCAGAATTTGATGAACTCGCCATTGTTCTTCTGGATGACCTGAATGAACAGCGAGGCGGAAAACTCGGCAAAGCCTTCGCTCATCCACTGGTCCCGGTAGGACGGCCAGGTGACCGTGTGCCCCCACCACTGGTGCGCAACTTCGTGGGGTTCCACGACCTTGAAATAGCCCTTGGGATCATCCATGCCGAGCTGGTGGCGGATGGTGCCGTCATAGAAATAAGTGATGGGGAGCCACACCAGTTCCGGCCAGGCTTGGCCATAGTTGTCAGCGGTCTGCTGGGTCACCGCCAGGTGCTTGTAGGGCAGAGGTCCGAAATAATCCGAGTACAAGCGGACCGAGAGTTCGGCTTCGGAGAGCGCCTTGTCCAGCATCCCCGTAGTGCTCATGTTTCCCAGGGTGGCGTTAACTCGATAGCCCTGCGATTCCAGCATATTGAGCTGGCCTTGCAACTCTTTAACCACGTCGGGCGCGTCCTGGTTGGCATAGGCCTCGACCTGGAAATCCATGCCCTCCAGCTTTTTCTCCTTCTTCTTGAACCTTCCGAACTGGAACCCGGCCACCGTCTGGGGCGCTTCACTTTTCCAGGTGGTGATATTCCGGTCGCCTTCCGTCACATCACTCAGGCGAGCCCCGGTGGCCGCCATTTGCATCCCCTTGGGGATACTGAACCGCATGGTGTAGGTAGCGTAGTCTTCAAACGCCGTGTTGGGATACCAGGTCGATCGTGCCACCGGGTAGTAGTTACCCTGGCCTTCGTTCTTGACCGCGTCCGGTCCGCCATACACGGTGCGGATGACCAGCTTGTCTCCGGCAGCCAGGTTGCGGGGCAGCACGATAGCGAAGTCCGCGTCTTTGTCCTTGTCCTCCTGGATAAAGCTCAGAGGCTGGCCGGCGCCATCACTTACGCTCTGCACTCGCAGCGTGTGGAACAGGTCGAGCGGCAGCACCCGCAGGCCATCCCATTGCGCCGTGAGCGAGGTCACGGCCGTCGCTTGCAGTCTGCCGTTTTTGTCGATACTGACATCCAGATTCTGCTCCTGGATGCGCACCAGCGATGAAGCATGACGGGCCGCGCGCGCGTCCGCACCGTGGTCCTGCACGCGATGGGCGGAATAATAGACCCCCCATTTATCCTCGTCATAGGCGTACAGGATCACCTCTTCCGGATTCATGGCTACGCTTAATGGCCCCGGGAAGGGATCGATGGCATAGAGTAGCCGTCCGTACTTGCTTGACTTGGGGAAGGCAACGAACAGGCCACCCGGCTTCTCGCTTAGAACATCCTGGAGGATGCGAGCGTGCAGGTTGTGGTGCAGCTTGTTCCGCAGAGCGGCGTTCAGCTCGTCCAGGCCGGCGGCGCCTTCCCGCGGGTCGGTGGTGCTGATCTCGGCGTGGCTCTTGATCTCCTCATACGTGCCATCGGTAAAGCGCACGGCCATGTGGCTGAACGTGTCTTCGAGCCTGTCCTGCTTGGTGAGGCGGCGGATGGATTGCCGCTCATGCTGGGTGGGTGGCGCCAGCAGCAGGGTGCCATCGCCCACAAACACAGCGCCGGTCACTTTGCCCTGCACGGGAGCAAGGAAATAGAACTTTCCCGATCGCAGCGTGAATGTGGCCGCGTCGCGTTTCAACACCAAGTCGTGGACGGTTGCCGTTTCCCCGCTCAGCCGGTCATTCCTCAGTTGTTGGTACACAGGGTCGGAGTTGGGCGGAATCGAGGTGGCCGGAGCTGGCGCCGGATCGGGCGGACGCTGTGACAACTGCTGAGAGAAGCAGGACAATGCCGCGAGGATCACAAACACGAGGGCACGCGGGAAGGGTCGGCGCATAACGCCTCCTTATCCTTAAGACAGAATGTATGAGCACAGGTGGAATCCCGACACTGCGCTGTCGAAGGCAGCCCTGTCAAGGACATGCCTGGGTTTGTTCGGTTTTCAGAACAAGCTCGCGGAACCGTCCCGGTAGCTAACAAAACCGGTGCCTGCCAGTCTAAGCAGGTGAAAGCGAGCGGTGCATCCAGCCGGAACTTTCGCTTTCTGTCGTGCGTACGGGGAATCTAAGTCCGCAAAAGGGGAGTGGGCCACAAAGGTAGAAGTAAAAAGGGGTTAAACAGATTGTCTCGCCGCGGGTTGGCGGCCAGGGCGAGGCGATCTCGGGGACGAAACAGTCCTTGCGGACCGGCGTCCGTTTAACCCCCGGCGGCACATTGTAGAAGCTCTGCGCCGAAAAGCAAGCAAGGCGTGAACCCGGTGCCCTCCGCCTTCCCCGGCACAAGCCGGTGGAAGCTGGCCGCCCGCCACAACCGCTGCCGATTCGGCAGATCATGGCCGAGCACGAAGGAGAGCACAATGGACAGAAAGATTCTGAAAGCCGTGGTCATCACAGGTTTACTGGTATTGGCAGTCAGCGCCTACGCAGCCAATACCATCACCCTCAACAATCCCGCGATGGTCAACGGCAAGCAGTTGGACGCGGGAGTGTACGCGGTCAAGGTCAGCGGCAGTGGCGACGTAACCTTCCTGCGTGGGAAGACGGAAGTCGCGACCGCCAAGGCCAAGTTGGAAGACCGGGACAGCAAGGCCCGCTTCGACACCGTCGTCACCAAGGACAATGGCAGCAGCCTTCCCTCGATTACCGAGATCCAGTTCGAGGGCAAGAAGCAGGTGCTGGTGTTCGACAACACCTCTCAGGCATCGAACGACAGCGGCGGCGGCAGGCAGTAAGTGCTGAGACTGCAGCTCGCCGCAAACAAAATGGGGAGCCAAAAGGCTCCCCAGGATTTACCGCCGGCGGCTTACCACTTTCCGCNTACCACCGTCTTCAGTACTTCGGCATCTTGGGATCGACCCGGTCCGACCATGCCAGCACTCCGCCCACCAGGTTCTTGACTTTGTGAAAGCCGGCCTGGCGCAGGAACTCCACTGCCTTGGCGCTGCGCACTCCGGAGCGGCAGTGGGCGACGATCTCGCGGCTGGAGTCCAGCTCGTGCACGCGCTTGGGCAGATCACCCAGCGGGATCAGGTATCCGTTCAGGTTGCAGATCTGGAATTCGTGCGGCTCGCGCACATCGAGGATAAAGATGTCCTCGCCGGCATCGAGGCGCTGCTTCAACTCCTCGGGCTGGATCTCGGGTACTTTCGTCATCACCGGGGCCTCCTCGCCGCGAATGCCGCAGAACTCCTGGTAGTCGATCAGCTTCGTAATGGTGGGGTGCGTGCCGCACACCGGGCAGTCGGGATTCTTGCGCAATTTTAGCTCACGGAACCTCATGCCGAGAGCGTCGACGAGAAGCACGCGTCCGATCAGCGGCTCGCCCTTGCCGAGGATCAGCTTGACCGTTTCCGTGGCTTGAATCACCCCCACCAGCCCCGGCAGGATGCCCAGCACTCCGCCCTCGGCGCAGGAGGGAACCAGCCCCGGCGGCGGCGGCTCGGGATACCAGCAGCGGTAGCACGGGCCATCTTTGGTCGCCAACACACTGGCCTGCCCTTCGAAGCGGAAGATGGAACCGTACACGTTGGGCTTTCCGCTCAGTACGCAGGCGTCGTTGACCAGGTAGCGGGTGGGGAAGTTGTCGGTGCCGTCCACGACGACGTCGAAGTCGCGGAAGATGGAGAGCGCGTTCTCGCTAGTGAGCCTGGTCTCGAACTTGCGCACCTCGACGAACGGATTGATGCCCTGGATGCTCTCTGCGGCGGAATCCAGCTTCTTGCGCCCCACGTCTTCGGTCGAGTGGATGATCTGACGCTGCAGGTTGGTGAAATCCACCACGTCGAAATCGACGATGCCCAGCGTTCCCACCCCGGCCGCTGCCAGGTACATCGCCAAGGGCGACCCCAGGCCGCCGGCGCCGATGCACAGCACCTTGGCCGCCTTCAGTTTGAGCTGCCCCTCCATGCCCACCTCGGGCATGATCAGGTGGCGCGAGTAGCGCAGCACTTCTTCGTTGGAGAGCGCCACGGGTTGAACGTTTTCAGCGATGGTTGCCATAAACAGCCAGTAGCGGAAAGCCGCAACAGCCGCCGGCGATGGAAGGAACGATGGACAGCGTGTCGCCGTCCTGCACGGGCGTGTTTTCCTTCTGGAGGTAACGGATGTCCTCGTCGTTCAGGTACACGTTGACGAAGGCGCGCAGCTTGCCGTCGTCGGTGTAGAGATGCCGGCGCAGATCGGAATATTGCGACGTCAGGCCGGATAGGGCTTCGCCCACCGTCCTGGCCGGCACGTCCACCGTGTCCTTCTTGGCGGCGTATTGCCGCAGCGGTGTTGGAATCAGGATCTTCATGCGTTCTTTCTACAGATGATGTTTGAAGTCACCGCGATTCACCGGCTCGTCGGCCATTCGCTCTTGGCTGTTAGCTCTTGGCTTTTGGCCAAGAGCCAAAGGCTAAGAGCCAATAGCTGTTCAATCCGCCGCTTCCGCCGCCAGCACCCGTACCTGTTCGTCGGTGAAGCGCTTGTCGTCTTCCCCCGTGCCCACGAGAGCGAAAGAATTGGTCACCGCCGCCCGTCCCTGGTCTACCCTCGTGATCACGTACGAACAGCCGACCCAGTGGGCCTCGGCCAGGTCGGTTTGCGACCACTGCGCCGGGCAGTCGGGGTGCGAGTGATAAAAGCCCACAATATCCAGACCGCGCTCGCGCGATTCGCGCTGAATTCGCACCAGTTCCCGGGGGTCGATATTGTACCGATTGTGAGGCGAATCGACACGGGTATTCCCCGCGCGCAACACGGCCTCGACCACGCGCTCGTCATCCTCCATCCGCCCCAGCATCACCCCGCAACACTCGTGCGGATAGGTTTCCTCGCCGTGCCGGCGAAGCGAGTCAAGCTCGGATTGGCGGATCGTCAGCATCTTCCCAATTTGTGATTTGCGATCTGTGATTTGTGATTGCGACGCGTGAGGCTAAATCGCAAATCACAGATCAGAAATCACAAATCACTCGTCCCAAAATCTCTCACTCAAGTATTTGTCGCCCGAATCGGGAAAGATGGTGACGATCACCGCCTTCTGCCGCCGGCGCATGAGTTGCTGCGCGATCTGCAGGCAGCCCGCCACGGCCCCGCCCGCCGAGATCCCCACCAGCAGCCCTTCTTCGCGCGCCAGGCGCTTCACTGTAGCGTAGGCCGCCTCAGTGGTGACCGCCAAATCCTCATCCGCCAGCTTGGGGTCGTAGATCCCGGGGACGATCGCGGTGGCCATGTGCTTGGCGCCCTCGATGCCGTGGAACGACGAATCGGGCTGCAGCGAGATGCAGCGGATCTTCGGATTGAGCTCCTTCAGCCTGCGGCTGGCGCCGACGAAGGTCCCGCTGGTCCCCATCATGGCGACAAAGTGGGTCACGCGCCCGTGAGTCTGCTGCCATATCTCGTTGCCGGTGGTCCGGTAATGGGCCTGCCAGTTGGCGGGATTGGAATACTGGTCGGCGTAGAAATACTTCTTCGGCTCGGCCGCGATCATGGCCCGCGCCTTGCGGATGGCGCCGTCTGAGCCCTCATCGGGATCGGTATAGATGATGTTCGCGCCGTAGGCGCTGAGAATGCGCTTGCGCTCCACCGAAACGTTGGACGGCATGCACAGCGTAACGCTAAAGCCCAGGGCCGCGCCGATCATGGCGTAAGCGATCCCGGTATTGCCGCTGGTGGAATCGAGCAGCATCTTGCCGGCGGCGAGCTTGCCGCTGCGCATCGCCTCTTGCACGATGTTGTATGCGGCGCGATCCTTCACCGAACCGCCAGGATTGAACCACTCCGCCTTGGCCAGGATTTCGACCCCAGGCAGGTCCTTGGCGATCCGCGCCAGCCGCAGCAAGGGGGTGTTGCCGATGCGCGCCAGCGCACTCTCACCCAGGCGCGCGAGCTCCTCGTGGCCGGCAGCATCGGGAATCTTCACCACTCTCGTTACCAAAGGACGATCCATCCCGTCTTTCGTTCGGATGCGCGGACCCATTTTGCAACGCCGCTCTAAGTGCCTGCACAGAGCAGGCTTACCCAGTCTTTACGCGGATTCCCCCACCCGGCAAAGACGCCTGAAGAGGCTTAGTGTATAAAAACCGGTTGCGCTCGGACAAGCGAACCGTTATTGCTTGTATCGTACTCGAGCCGCGCCGCCGTCGTAGCCGTTTTTCGACCGCCCGGCATCTGAGGAGTTAGATTCACGCGCCGCGACGAAGCTTCAGGAGTATCGTGCCCGGCATCAGGAAGTTCATGGCCAAAAACATCACTGAGAAGAGTTATGACGACGCGGTGGCGTGGCTGCGCGAACACGGCTTCGACATCCTCGAAGCCCCCGGCACGCAAAACCGCGTTTTCCTGAAGAAGCTGAACGTCTCCGCCGCCATCGAGAAGACCAAAGACGGCGCGGTGAAGATCTTCGCCCGCCCCGGCTACCTGGTCGGCGGCGAGATCGCCAAGCTCATCGACCGCGGCTACCAGAAGTTCCTGCGCACTACCAAGACGGAAGTGCCGGCCACGGCCGACCACCTCACTGCCATCCACCAGTTCACGGAAGAGTTGAAGGAAGCCACTGGTGCAACCAGCCTTTATAACGAATCGCTGGGCACGGTGACCGACAACCACGTCTATGACCGGGTGGAGGAGCGTGACAAGCCTGTCACCCAGCGCCCCAAGCGTCCGTGGGACGCCAAGCCACAGCCGGCGGGCGGCAAGCGGCGAGCCTAGCCATTTGTAATTGGCAATTTGTAATTGGTAATTTGAAGAGAGCAACACCCGAACTTAAGATCCCTCGGCGTCCTCTGCGGTTCTCAGTTTTCCTATCCGCGTTCATCCGCGTGAATCCGCGGCGAAGAAGTTCACCGTTTCGCCCGCTGCAACTCCCGGTAGGCCTCGCTGCGCGAGACACCCATCTCCTTCGCCACCAGCTTCAGCGCGGCCTTTTCGTCGAGCTTGCGCTCGTCCATCACCTGCTCCAGGCGCTGGCGGATACTGGTCGCTGTCCGCACCGCCGCTTTGTGCTCGCCGGCCTCTTCGGCGCGGCCGATGAGCAGCGTGATCTCGCCCTTGACCTCGCCCCGTTCGCGCAACTTCTCCAGAACTTCGTCGGCGCGCCCGCGCAGGAACTCCTCGTGCAGCTTGGTGACTTCGCGTGCGACCACTACGTGGCGCGAGCCGCCCATGATGGCGACCACGTCCGCGAGCGTCTCGAGGATGCGGTGCGGCGCGTCGTAGTAGATAACGGTGCGGGGCGCGTCTCGGACCTTCTCCAGCTCGTCGCGCCGCTCGCCGCTTTTGGCGGGAAGAAAACCGTGGAACTTGAAGGAATCCGTGGGCAGGCCGCTGGCCGCCAGCGCGGCCACGAATGCCGAGGCGCCCGGGACGGGGATCACCGGTACGTGATGCCGGATGGCCAGCGTGATCAGCCGGTAGCCGGGATCGGAGATGGAAGGCATGCCGGCGTCGGAAACCAGCGCCAGACGGCCGCCCTGCTCCAGGTTGACGATCAACTCGGCGGCCCGCGTCATCTCGTTATGCTCGTGGTAACTGATCATCCGCGTCTGGATGCCATAGTGATCCAGCAGCTTCCGCGTCTGGCGCGTGTCCTCGCAGGCGATCAGATCCACTTCCTTCAGCACGCGCAGCGCCCGCAGCGTGATGTCTTCCAGATTGCCGATGGGAGTGGCCACCACGTACAGGCACGGGCCACGCAACGCCTCGCCACCGCGCTCGGGCTCGCCGTTGGCCTTCATCGGGCCAAGTCTATACCCGTAGGACCGCTCGGGACCACTCGTCAATCGGAATTGGCCATTGGCTCTTAGCTTTTGGCTTTTGGCCAAGAGCCAATAGCTAAGAGCCAACAGCCCCAAAAATCCGTTCGAATTACTCAATAGGTTAAAATCCTTCCGTGCCTCTCCACGAGTTTCAGTGCCGCAAATGCGGAAATCGCTTCGAGCGTATCCAGAAATTCTCCGATTCCGATCCCAAGAAGTGTCCCAAATGCGGCGCCGGAAAGCTGGAACGGATGCTGCATGCTCCCACGTTACAGTTCAAGGGCTCGGGGTGGTATGCCACCGACCATCCCAGCAAAGGCATGGCCGAGGGGGCGAAGAAGGAAAGCGGCGACACCGAGAGCAGTGCCGCGCCGGCCAAGGAAAAGACCGAGTCGAAGACAAAATCCGACGCCAAGAGCGACACGAAGAAGAAGTAGCCATGGAACTGCGGACCATCGAGCCATTCATCGAATATTTCGACAAGGTACACGCGCGCACCATTCGCGTGGTCAAGAGCATCCCGCCCGACAAGCTTGAGCACAGCTTTGGCGAGGGCCGCTTCACCCTCGGCGACCTGGCGCGGCATCTCGCCGTGGTCGAGCGTTACACCTGGGCGGAGTGCGTGCAGGGCAAGCCGCAGCGCTACAACGGATGCGGACGCGAGCTGGCCGATGGCCTCGAGAACGTCGTGGCTCTGATGGAGCGCCTGCACCAGGAGTCGATGCATATCTTCTCCCGCTTCACGCCGGAAGAACTCGCCGCCAAGTGCCTCACCCCCGAGGGCTCGCCCATCACGCGCTGGAAGGCCCTGCGGCTGATGATCGAGCACGAAATCCACCACCGCGGCGAGATCTATGCTTACCTCGGCCTGCTGGGCGTCAAGACGCCCCCGCTCTACGGCATGACCTCGGAAGAGCTGCGGGCAGCAGCCGCGAGAAGCTAAAAACGCCACGGATTTTCACGGATTGGTACGGATCAGGAACAAAGATCCGTAAGATCCGTGCCGATCCGTGGCGTTGTTCCTTTCCCTACAGATAGATGCCGGTGAATCTTTTTTGCGGCGCCTGAATCCAATCGCTGAGGAGCAAGAACATGATCACCATCCGCCGGAGCCAGGAACGTGGAGGCGCGGACCACGGCTGGCTCAACACCCGTCATACCTTTTCTTTCGACACTTATCACGATCCGCGCCACACGCACTTTCGCGCGCTGCGCGTCATCAACGAAGACGTCGTTCAGCCCGGCCAGGGATTCCCCACACATCCCCATCGCGACATGGAGATCATCACCTACGTGCTCGAGGGCGCGTTGCAGCACAAGGACAGCCTGGGCAACGGTTCGGTTATCCGTCCCGGCGACGGCCAGCGCATGAGCGCCGGCAGCGGCATCCTGCACAGCGAATTCAACGCTTCCAAGACCGAGCCGGTACACTTGCTGCAGATATGGATCATGCCCGAGAGCAAAGGCATCGCGCCCGGCTACGAGCAGAAAGCATTTCCGGAAGAGCAAAAGCGCGGGCGCCTGCGGCTGATCGCCGGGCACAACGGCCAGAACGGCGCCGTTACGGTGCACCAGGATGTATCGCTCTACGTTGCGCTGCTGGATAAGAATCAGAAGGTCGAGCACGCGCTCGCGCTGGGTCGCCACGCGTGGCTGCAAGTCGCGAAGGGTTCTGTCGAACTGAACGGCACGCGCCTCAACCAAGGAGACGGCGCCGCCGTAAGCGACGAGCAGAAGCTGGCCATTGCCGGCGCGCAAGACGGGTCAGAGATATTGCTGTTCGACCTGGCGTGAAAAAACGCCACGGATTTGCACGGATCCTTACGGATTTCGTTCTTGATCCGTGTTCATCCGTGCAAATCCGTGGCCGCTTCGAGGTGATGTTATGGCAGATAACGGCATTCGCATCGTCGTGATCAACGGCAGCGTGCGTCCGGGCAACTACACCGCCATGGCTTCCGCGCTGGTGGTGGACGAGCTCAAGAAACACACCGAACCCAAGGTGCAGGTCGATGTGGTGAACCCGGCGGAGTGGCACTTGCCCTTCCCCGGCACCGACCCGCAGTCCACCGCGACCAGCGCACTGCAGAAGCTGGTACGCGAGGCTACCGGCGTGGTGCTGGTGACGCCCGAGTATCACGGCGGCTTCTCCAGCGTGATGAAACTGGTGATCGAAAACCTAGGCTTCCCGTCAACGCTTTCCGCCAAACCGGTGGCGCTGCTGGGTGTGGCGGCGGGAACCATCGGCGCCATCAAATCGCTGGAGCAACTGCGCAGCGTGTGCGCGCATATCGGCGCTATCGTGCTGCCGCTGCCGATCTCGGTGCCCAACATCCAGAAGATTTTCGACACTGACGGCCGCTGCCTCGATCCCAATGTCGAAAAGCTGATCCGCGGCGTGGCCACTAACCTGATGAACTACATCCACCACGCCGTCTGCCCCTCAGTCACACTGGAGCGGCTGCTGCGCAGCGGGGTCGGCGTCACTGCATAGAAACGCCACTGATTTACACGGATCTTTACGGATTTCGTTCTTGATCCGTGTCCATCCGTGGAAATCCGTGGCCGCTTCTCGTTCTAGATCGGTCCGGCTGACTGACTGCGCGCCTGGTAGCGCTTGCGGGCCAGTGCCTCTTCTTCGGTGATGCTGAGCAGGGCCAGCCGCGTCTCGCGCACCATGAGCGTGCACCCGGTCACCAGGGCGGAAACGGCGCAGATGCCGACCGCCAGCGCAATCGCTCCCGCGATCCAGAACGCCAACTGGCTGCCGGTGTAGGCGACCACCGCACCGATCAGTGAAATCAGCGCCGAGGCCGCGAAGCCCCCCAGCGCGGCATAGATGATACGCAGGGCCTTCAGCAGTAGTTGCGCGCGGGCCCGCAGGCGATCGTATTGGCGATTGAGATCGTCAAAGAGAGGACTGCCGGCAGGCAACGCGGAAAGTTCCGCATTGATGCTCCGCGTCCGGTCCACCCCGCGCGATGCGGTTGCTGGTGCCTAGCGCCAGAATGGAGCAGGCGTTGGTCAGGACGGCCGGGGCAACGATCGCCGTCAGGATCGCGAACGGATTTTCGCTAAGGCCGGTCACAAATGCGGCACCAGCATAGCAGCAAAAAACGCCGCGACTTAAGAGCAGCTCACCATTCGTATCTGCAGTGTGAAGGGGCACGCCTTCAGGCGTGCCTTAAGGGCAGATAAAAACTCGGTTTTAGCCGCTGAGGGATCTCCCTCAGGGCCTAAAGGCCGGTCAACATGTGGATGCTAGCGGCACGGCTGGAAGCCGTGCCCCTTTACCTGGCGCCCGCCGGCTGCTTCGGACGTTTGCCGGGCGCGGCGCGCGAGACCGTGAACGTCATCTTGTGCGCCTTCACGTCCGCATCCGCCACCACGTGATCGCCGTGCAGCACGTCGCCATCCAGGATCTTCAGCGCCAGCGGGTCCTGGATCATCTTCTGGATGGCCCGCTTCAGCGGACGCGCCCCGTAGTTGACGTCGTAGCCTTCGGTGAACAGCAGCTCCTTGGCGCGGTCGGTCAGCTCCAGGCTGATGTTGCGGTCGGCCAGCAGCCGGCGCAGGTCTTCGAGGCGCAGGTCCACGATCTTCGTCAGCTGCTCCTTGCCCAGCGGGTTGAACAGGATGATGTCGTCCACGCGGTTGAGGAACTCCGGCTTGAAGTGCGACTGCAGGGCGTTCATCACCTGCTTGCGCGCCTGCTCGAAATCGTCGGGCGTCTGCATCGCCTCCGGCGAGAGAAACGCCGAGCCGATGTTCGAGGTCATAATGATGACCGTGTTCTTGAAGTCCACGGTGCGGCCCTTGCCGTCGGTGAGGCGGCCGTCATCCATGATCTGCAGCAGCACGTTGAACACGTCCTGGTGCGCCTTCTCGATCTCGTCGAACAGCACGACCGCGTAGGGACGCCGCCGGATGGCTTCGGTAAGCTGTCCGCCCTCCTCGTAGCCGACGTATCCCGGAGGCGCGCCGATCAGCCGCGCCACCGCGTGCTTCTCCATGTACTCCGACATGTCGATGCGGATCAGGGCGCGCTCGTCGTCGAACAGGAATTCGGCCAGCGCCCGCGCCAGCTCGGTCTTGCCCACGCCGGTCGGGCCGAGGAAGATGAATGAGCCGATCGGCCGCCGGGGATCGCTCAGCCCGGCGCGCGAACGCCGCACCGCGTTCGAGACGCGCTCCAGCGCCTGGTCCTGGCCGATCACGCGCTGCCGCAGACGGTCCTCCATCGCGACCAGCTTCTTGACCTCGCCTTCGAGCATCTTCGAGACCGGAATGCCGGTCCACTTGGAGACGATGCGCGCCACGTCCTCTTCGTCCACTTCTTCCTTCAGCATGCGCGCCTGGCCCTTGCCATCCATCTGCGCATTGAGCTTCTGCACATCGGCTTCGGCCTGGCGCAGGTCGCCGTAGCGAATTTGCGCCACCCGCTCCAGGTTGCCCTTGCGTTCCTCGGACTGCTCTTCCAGCTTCAGCTTCTCGATGCGCTCTTTGAGGGCGCTTACGCGCGTGATCAGTTCTTTCTCCTGCTTCCAGCGCGCCTTGAGCGCGTCGGCGCGCTCGCGAATCTCGGCCAGCTCTTTGTCGATGACTGCCAGCCGCTGGCGCGA
>JGI12269J14319_10002278_pt1 | contig 18582 bp, 14 predicted proteins | sample PeaSoiSIISIP2007_FD_14319 | JGI IMG/M metagenome (IMG submission 14319) | reverse complement strand
GAGTTTGAGGAACTCCTGGTAGTTGTGGCGCGCGCGCTCAGCACCCGCCTCTACCGGCTCGTCGGTGCGCACATCCACCTGTCGGCCTTCCAGGTCAGCGATGGTCGGCGCGGGCTTCGGCGCCGCGCCTGCGGTCGTCGCCGCGACCACGATCCCGCAGACCAAGCCCATCCGGCTGCGGCGGCGTTTCACTTGGTCTCACCCGCCGGTGCGGTCGGCGACGCCTGCGGCGCCGCCTTCTGCTGCTGTTCCGCCGCGCGGTCGTAGATCGTGGCGAGCGCGTATCGGGCTTGCAGCGTGTACGTGGAAATCCGTTCCTTCTGTGCCGACAGCTCGCCGACCGCGATGTCGGCCAGGTAATCGGCCTGAGCGCGCTCCAGCGTCGCGAGCCGGTCGCGAGCCGTCTCGATCCGCGGTCTCAGCGCCGCGATCCGCGCTCCGAACTCGCCGTTGCGATCAGGGACGGCGGTCTTCGCCTCCTGGACGAGCGACCACCGCTTTTCCGTCTCCCGCAGAGCCTGCGCGACCTCGCGCAGGTTCCGGTGGGCGGCCCATGCCCGCGCCTTGAAGCCATCGTTCATCTGCCAGTAGATCACGCCCTTGACGAGCCGCAGCTTGTCGCGCGCGTCAGCAACATCCGGGTCACTGCCGGCCGTCGCCAGCACTGCCTCCATCTGCTCGACCTGTGCCCAGATCGCGCGCTCGCGCGGGGTGCCGAGTGCGGCCGGATCGCCGCTCGCCTCGGCGTTCGCCACCCGCGACTCGTATTCCGTGCGTCGGCGCTGCAGTTCCTCGAGATCCACCCCCTGCAGCTTCACGAGCACGGCTGGCAACCGCTCCGAATAACGCTGGCGCCGGGTGGCCAGCATGTCGTCGAAGGCATCAACGCTGGATACCCAGCCGTCGAGGTTGCGCTCCATGTAGCGCAGCGTCCGGTAGTTCTTGAGGCCCTCCTGGAATTCGTTCTGCGCCAGCAGGTGATAGAGGTAGCGTGACTCGGGCGCATCAGGCAGGGTCGACAGCTGCCAGAACCAGCCGACCTGGGTCTTGGACTCGTTCTTGACGATTGCATCGATCAGGCCGCCCTTGCGGATCGACGCGATCGACTCGTCGATCCGGACCGTTTCCGCGGAGAACTCGCGGATCGCCGTCTCGTAATAGTCGGCCGCCTGGCGGTTTGCGCCCAACTTGCCGAATGCATACGGTACCGCCAGGTAGCTTTCCTGCACCGCCGAGTCGAGCAGATTGCGGCCGTGCAGTTCGAGCCACGGTGCCAGCGCCTCGCGATACCTGCCGGTATCGCTGTCCGCCCAGCCGACACCCAGCAGCGCCTTGGTCGACAGCGGCCCCTCGAGCCGCACGCGCTCAAGTGCCGCACGCGCCTCGAGCGGCCGATTGGCCTGCAGCAGCGCATAGCCAGCCGCGAGATTGGCTTTGTCGCGCAGCGCGTCGAGCTCGCGATTCGTGCGCTCTAGCCGTCCCACTGCATCGAGCACGCGCACGCCGTCGTCCAGCCTCCCGCTCCGCACCATAGCGATGCCAAGATTGAACTGAGCGTAGGCCTGCCAGATGACGGGGCCCTTCCAGTTCTCCAGCGCCTGGATGGCGTCCGCGTACTTGCCCTGGTACAGCAATGCCTGCGCGAGCAGCATCCGCCGCTCGGCTTCCATCTCTGGCGTCAGACCCGCCCGGCCCGCCGCAGCCAGCGTCTCGGCTGCTTTGTCCAGGTAGCCGCGCTGGTACCAGACCTTGCCGAGGAAGAAGCGCGCCCGATCACGCACCGGCGCCGGTACGTTCTTCCGGTTCAGGACCTCCGTGAAGATCTGCCCGGCCTCGCGATGTTGGCCGACCGAGAGGTATAGCCCGCCGAGCAGCAGCTCTGCGTCGTCCGCGTGATGCTTGACGCGCGCCTTCAGCTGCGCAGCCGTCAGCCGGGTCAGCGCCGTAAAGTAGTCGTCCTGGTAAAAGTAGAACAACACATCGCCGTAGTCGAGATCGCGGATCGTGACCGGTGGCAGCGCACCCGGCGCCGGGGCTGCCGGGAGCGGCGCCGCGGCCGCGAGGCCGCCCGCCACAAGCGCGAGCAGGCAGGCGAGCGCCCGCCGGGCCCCTGGGATCCCCGGGCCGGCGCGCGCGCTTCGCCTCACTCCCACTCCTTGACCGTGAATTCAGGCTGCTGAAGGCTCTGGCGGTCGGAGATGCGCAATTCCAGGTACTTCGCGCCAACGCCCTTCTCGAAGATCAGGTTGGCACCGCGCTTGTAGTCGCGCTCGTGCGGACCCTTGCCGGTAAAGAACGCGACGAGTTCGTGCTTGCCCGTCTTCAGATTGCCGATGAACACGCGATGGACTCCGCCGCGGTTCAGGGCCTCGACCTCGCGGTCGGTGTACAGGTAGTTCGCCACTTCCTTGTTATCGAGCTTCAACTGGACGGAATCGAGCTCGAAGAAGGTGCCGACATCGAGGGACAGAAACACCGCCACCTGCGTGTTGGCCGGGAACAGCAGCTCTTCCTCGAGCAGGTACAGGTCCCGGTTCAGATCCAGCACTTCCTTCCGCAGACCCTGAACCTCGCCGTCGAGGCTCTTGAAGTCACCACCCGGGGTTCCAGCCGGAGCCGCCGCTGCATCAGCTGGCGCCTGGGTCGGCGCCGGCGCGGCGGGATTGGCGGCCCACCCCAAGCCGGCGCACGCGAGCAACAGCGCGCAACCGGCGGCTGCGCGCGCAAGGACCATCGGAATCGAGGTGGTTGCCATCGTCAGGGCCTTCTGCTTCAAGTGCGCGGGCGCACGCCGCAAATCCATACCAGCCAACGCAGCAGCCATGCCAACCGCTGCTTGCGTGGCAGCGCGCGATGCCGTGCCGCTCCCCGACCGCTGCCGAGCATGGCGAATGCAATGTGTGGGCTGTCCATCGCTATCCCGGCAGCTTACTCGTCCAGGAGTCGCCGCAGTTCGACCAGCAGCTCCGCTTCACCCGCCGAGTCCAGCTCGCCGTGCGCGTACCGCACAATTCCGCCGCGGTCAATCAGCAGCGTCAGCGGGACGTCGCTCACGTCGAAACGGCGGCCGAGCGTTTTCTCGGCATCGAACGCGTTGCGGAACCGGACCTTGACGGCCCGTGCCAGTTCCGCTGCGGCTGCTTCGTTGTCGTCGAGACTCACGCCGACGACAACGAGCCCGGCACTCGCGTAGGTCGAGTCGAGCTTGGCGAGCTGTTCGAGGTAGCGACGGCATGTTCCGCACCAGCTCGTCCAGAACCCGACCACCACCACCTCGCCGCGTCGCTCCGAGAGGCGGAAGTTGCGGCTCGGGCCCGTGAACAGGCGCTCGACGAGCTCTGGCGCCGCCTTGCCGAGCAGCGGATGGCTGGCGGCTCGGTCGGCGGCGGCTGCGGGAATGCACGCAATGAGCGCAAGCGCAACGAGGCCTGCACCCCACGCCCCCCTCGGCGGACACCGGAAACGATCCTGGACCACGGCGGCCATGAACTCCACGTATTCGAGCCCAAGGCAGCGCCCTCGACTCGCGCCACACGCGCAGCCGTGGTCATCGCAGCGCACGTCATTCCCGCGCCGCAAGTACGCGCCTGCGCCAACCCCGCTGTCCGTCGCGATGCGGACCGGTAGCTTTGCGCCCTCGCCTGGCGACGAGTGTGCCTCTGGCAGATTCTGTAAACCTCGCATGCGCGATTAGCAGTGTCAACGCACGCAGTGGTTCAAGAGTGATGGACGCTTCACAGAACTGTTTTGTCGCTGGATTTGCCGGCCATTCGTCGCCCGGTGGCGACAGTTCGGACGCGTTTCTCTGCCGGTCGGGCACGCTCGTCGCATCGCACCGCTCACGCCCGCTCCCCCGCCACGTACAGGCGCTCGAGCAGCCCGCGGACGGCACTGCGAGCCTGCTCAGCCGGCAGCAGGCCCTGCTCGCTGACGATGCGGACGAGATCGTCGATGGAGCGTTGGCCGTCGACCAGCGCGAGTATGCCGGCCTGAATCCGGCTTGCCTCGGCGGCGAGCGCGAGCGGCGCCAGCCGCGGCACCGGTAGGCGGTGCGAGTCGAACCAGGCAGGGAGTCCGGGCGGGACCGGTTGGCGCGGCGAGCGTGTGCGCCTGTCGGCGGCAAACACCAGCACCTCCTCGAGGCGCGAGTGCCGGCTCGCCGGCGAGCGCATGTAGGGCACCGTCGCCTCGCGCATCTCCTCGACGCTGAAGCCTGCCTCGGTGAGTGCCGGGCCGAGTTCCTCGGGGCTGAGTCGCAGGGCCGGCCGTCGCCACGGAAACGCCAGTGAGCCGAAGTTCACCCAGCGGCCGCCGGGCGCCAGCAGTCGATTGACGTGCAGCGCAATCGACGCGAAGTCGAGCTCGACGATGTCGACGAGCCACGGCGTGATCACGGCATCGAAGCTCTGCGGCTTGAACGGCGCTTGCCAGGCGTCGGCGAACACCAGCTCGAGTCCTGACCGGACCGGGGCAGGCGCACGTAGCTCCCGCCGCACGGCGGCGTCGCCAAGCCGGCGCGGCGCCAGCGGGAACTCGACCAGCGTCACGGTCTGTCCGGCGAGAATCCGCCGCGCCGCCAGCAGCAGCAGTGGATTGATGTCGAGCGCGACGGTGAGCGTCTGCCGTCCCGAATTGTGAAGGTCGTAGGCGAGGCGGCAGGCACCGGCGCCGAGTATCAGCACGCGCTCTCGGCCCGATCCGAGGGCCGCGGCGACGAGTTCGGCGGAGACCTGGTTCTCCTGCGCGCCCCAGCACCAGTCGCGGTGCACGTTGGCGTAGTAGGAGTGCAGGTCCTGCCGCAGCGGCAGGCGCGTCGCGACCGCCTGCTGGGTCGCGTGGGCGAGCGGCGGCATCACGAGTCGCAGCGGCTCGAGCAGGGCAGAGACCAGCTGCAGCTGCTCGCGGTAACCGTCACGGAGCCGCTCAAGCCGCGCGCGCGTCGGGACACGGTCGGTGACCGCCAGATCCGCGTCCGCGGACCGTGCGGCGGCACCAAACTCCTCCAGATACTGAGTCAGCCGATTGCGCCAGTCGCCGAGCGACTGCGCCGGGTCCGCGAACAGCCACGGGATCTGATCCAGAGTCGGGTATTGCACGCCGCAGCCGCGGCAATCCAAATGCTCGGCGGCGGCGACGATGGACGCGCTGCGGCACCGCGGGCACTGCAGCAGGGACTGGAAGATCGTCTCCGACATAGGGCAAGCATGCCGCATCCGGCTGCCCGGCGGACAGCCCGCCCGTCGGTCAGCCGCTGATCGTGCCGTTGACTATCGGCTCGAATACGGTCAGCTGATCGAGTGAGGTCGAGTTGCCGAGCCCTTGGGTGGGGAACAGTTGCGCAAACTGCCCTTGCTGGCCGTGCAGCGCCATGTAGTTGAGGAGCACGGTCTGCACCAGCTGCAGCACGCTGCCGGCCGCCGGGCTCCCCGACTGGTCCACCGACCCGTCCGACGTGTAGTCGCCGATCTGGTGGCCCGGTCCGCCGGTGACCAGCTGTGGCTGCGCCGTCGGGTTGTAGACGAGGAAATACGTCGCGGCAGCAGACTCGTTGTCGGAGATCCACATGAACTTGTCGCGCCCGTCCACTGAGGTATCGATGACGTTGTTGGCGGAAATTCCGCCATCGCTGAAGACATAGATCATGACCGGCTTCTTGGTCCGGGCCGCGTACTCGAGGCACGCCCCGATGCACTGCCCGGCATTCAGGTCGCGCAGCTCGCCGGTCGCCCGCCCCTGGCCGTGGTAGTCATATCCGCCGAGCTCAATCGTGCCGGCGCCCGCGAAGCCGCTGATGACCGTCTTCATGATCGCCGCGGTGGTCTGGAAGTCCGGGTTGGCCTGGTACTCCGCCTGGCCGAAGATGCCGGAGCCGCGGCTCGCGGTCTGATCCACGATCAGCGGGTCGAGGTCCGGGTTGAGCGCCGCCGGGCTTGAATAGGTCTCGGCCAGGTACGCCGTCTTGACGTAGTTGCAGTTCATCGCGGCCTTGACGGCCGCGTCCTGCGAGAGCGCGGTGCTGACGTTCGCGAGCTTCTGGCCGGTGATGCGGGACATCGACTCGAGCACGGAGACCGCATTCGCCGGGCTCGGGAACATCGTGCCGAGGATGCCGGTGTTAACGAGCCCGGTCACATCGCTGGCCTGGGTGACAACCGTCGGCGTCAGCGCCGGGTTGACCATCGACAGCGGCGCCATCGAGTTGCCGCCGGATTGCGTCGGCAGCGTGCCAATCAGCGTCAGCAGGTTGCCATTGGCTCCGACCTGCGCGATGCCGTACATCGGATTGTGCGGGTTCTGGTCGGTATCGTTGTTCGACAGCGCCGGGATCACCGCGCCATTCGTGAACGCCTGCGTCGCCGGCGCGGTTCGCTGGATGATGCCGCGCGCGTGGGCGCTGTCCGCGTGGAACAGGAGTCCGAGGCGCGTCTCGATCTGATTCGGCAGGTTCGGCGTCATCGTGCCCGGCAGGCCGAGCTTCGCGTAGCCCGCAGCCGTCAGGAAGTCCTGCTGCCCGCCCGGGCCGCCGATCAGCACGTTGCTGCCCGCGATGTTGCCGCCGCCGGCAAGGTCGAAGCAGATGAACGGAATCTTGCCGGCACCGGTGGTGATGCCGCAGGCGACCTTCTGTGCCTGGATGTCGGGGTCCAGCGCGAGCGCGGTGCGTGAATTGAGCAGCATGCTCAGGCCGGCCGGCAGGGCGAGCGTGGCCGCGCCGCCGAGGAAGCCCTGGGCCAGGAAATCACGGCGGGTCACGGGCCGCTTGTGTGGCCCCGCGTGCCGAATCGGCTCGTGTAGATGCAGCGTCCGCGGCGGTTTGTTCCTGATGATCATGGTCTTTGCCTCGATGATTGCGTCACTGCATGACCATCGCGGCGCTACCCGCGATCGCTGCACAAGAGCCCTTGACGACGGCTGCGGTCCCGGTGGCGTCCTGCGACACCGCCGGCGACAGTTTGGCGACGAGGTTGCTTATCTCGGTCGTGACCGACGCCGCGCTCGGCTGCGTCGCCAGGAATTTGCCCGCGGCGCTGTTGGCGCTAAGCATATTGTTGATCAGCGGCGTGATCATGGCGGTGAACCCGGCTCCACTCAGTGCGCTCGCAGGCGGCGCGCTGAAGTTGAAGCCCGGGAAGTAAGCGGCCGCCAGCGCCGGATTGCTGACCAGAGCGTCGCAGTACGCGATCGACAGCTGCGCGATCGCCATCTGGTCTGAGGCAACGAAGCTCTGCAGACTCTCCGTGGCCGGCAGCGATTCGTTGACGCTCTGGTACAGCGTTGCGACCTCCGGTGTCGTTATCGGCACGGTCGTTATGATCGACAGCGTGTTGTTGATCCGCTCAAAGGTTCGGACCCCGATGTCGGACGGCAATGGCGCGTACACCGGAGCCGGAGCCACCGGCGTCGGCTCGACGTACGCGTTGGTCGCGCTCCCCAGCTGATCGAAGGTCAGGAAGAACTGGTCGTAGGCCGGGCCCTGCTCGAGCGGAATGACCGTTCCCACGCTCGACAGCGAGACGCTCGTCGTCGCGCTCGTCGTCGGATCAAAGCCCTTGCCACTGACCGTCGTGTTAAGCGTCGCGTACGCCTGCCCGACGGGTTGCGGCACGCCGTTCTCCGCGATGCGCATGCCCTTGATCGTCAGACCGCTAAAGCTCGTACTCGGGTTGAGGCTCAGGAACTGCGGCTTGTTGAACAGATACGAGTAGCTGTCGTTCTGCGATACCTCGAACATCACGTAGGTCTGCGACAGGCCAGTGAACTGGTCGACGTTGAACAGCAGCAGATAGCGCTCGCCGACCCCCGCCGAGAAGTTGGTCTGGACCTCCGACAGGGTCATCGCGTGGTTGTAGACGGCCACCATCTTGATCGTGCCGCTCCACGGCTGCGTGCCCGATACCTCATTGCCGAGCACCAGCGCGAAGGTGTTGTCCCATTCCGACAACGACCCGCCTTTCTGCGGATCACCGCTCGCCGCGAGCGCGCCGTTGACGTAGATCTGGCGGCCGTTGACGGGATCGTAGGTCAGCACGACGTGCTGCAGCGTCGCCTGCACGACCATGTTGGCGGTCGGAGTCGACAGCGGCGGCATGCCATTGGCGTCGGTCGTCGTGCTGCGCTGGAGGAAGTCATAGTTGGAATTCGTNTGGCCGAGCGTGAAGTTGCGCGCGGTGGTGCCGCCCGAGTAGCTGACGATGTACGCCCCGGTCTGGGTGACGTCATCCGGCGCGATCCACGCCTCGACGCTGTACTCGCCGGTCGTGAGAATCATGTCGTGCAGCTTGACGCTTCCGGTCGTCGTGCCCTGGAGCTTGCCGCCGTTCTCCACCTGCACGCCCCAGCCACCCACCCACGTCACGTTGCCCGTGAAGGTAAGGTCGGCCTCGGGCTCGACGCCGCTGGTGTCGTAGGCGATCGAGCCCGTCCCGGTCCTGAAATCGTACAGTGCCAGCAGCCCCGTCTGGACACGCGCGCCGCCGGTGGACACGATGCCGTCGAACATCGTCAGCGCCTTCGAAAGCACGAGGTTTGCGGCGACCTGAGTCACGGGCACCTGGTTGGCAAAGGCCTGAATGGCCGCCAGCATTGCCGCCGCCGACGCCGGGCAGTTCCCGTTCCAGCAATTGTGGAACTGGTCGGCAAGCCGTATGTAGAACAGCGAGAGCGCCGGCGAATTGAGATTGATCTCCGGCTGCGCAGCCAGGTACGCCGCATCGACGTTCGGCTGTGCAAAGTACGGCGACTGCGGCACCACCGCTGCCGGCGAGTGACAGCGCGAGCAGTACTGCGTCAGGATCGGGTAGACCGTGGTCGCGAACAGCGCCGAGCTGGTCGGCAGTGTCCGCGAGCCACCGGCGTTCATGATCGGCGGGGCAACGAGCTTGGTCGCCGCCGTCGACGTTCCGAGCGTGACTCCGGCCCAGTTCTGGATCCAGGTCGTAATCGTATCGGCGCAGGCCTGGTTGCTGGCCAGCCAGCAGTGGTGGCCGCCGCCGACCTTGGAGACGACAATCGAGCCGCCCGGGTTCGATAGATCGACGACCGGCTGGGCGGCCGCGTAGGCGAGGTTCACGTCGTCGCTGCGCGCGAACATCGGCGACTGGTTGCCCTGGACGTGGCAGGCCCCGCATTTGTCCTGGGTCCTGACGTTGTTCCAGAAATTCACCGCAAACGCCTCGACGTCGGCGCTGGCCGGCGCCGGGCCGGTGTAGGTCTGCGTAGACGCCGTCGCTCCCGCGGCTTGCGGATTTGCTGCCGTCTGGACACTCGCGGCACCGCAGCCGGCGAGACTGGCCGTCGCCGCCACCAGGGCCAGCACACCAAGCCAGCGTGGCCTGGAGCGCCGGCTGGCCGTGGTCATTGGAGTTTTCCGGTTGGCAATCGAGTTCATGTTGCTGCTCCCTCAATTGCCCATGCAGTAGGCGCCGGTCTCCGCAAAAACCTTCTTTAGGGAGTAACCCTGCTTGAAGCTGCCCTTGATCTGGCTCACCTGGCTGAAGTCGGCGGCGTTTGACGGCGGGCGCAGACACACCGTCTGGAATACCTGCGTGACCGCGCACTGGGCGAACTGGTCGCTCGCCGCAATTTCCTGACCCAGCGACTTGGCGCCGTTGCCGGACCCCGGCAGGGTAGGATCCCAGCCCATCAGCGAGTTCGGGCCCGAGCGCCAGCGGTTGCTCCAGCTGTCGTCCGGCGTCACGAATCCGGGCGCGAAGGACGCATTATTGTGGAAGTACTTGGCGACCACGGTGTTCGGCGTGTACTGGATGGAGCCGACGGTCGGGTCGGTCGCGTATACGAAGTCGTAGTGAGCGAAGGCCTGGGCCATCGGATCCATGCCCGAGTGGCAGCCGACGCAGCTGTCGAAGAACACGCGGCTGTCGCCGCCCGGGCTGCGGCTCACGTCCTGGCGGATCCGGTCCGTCGGGCGTGTCGTATCCATGACCGTCAGCAGGTCGGCACACATGAAGTTGATCATCGTGAAGCGAAACATCGCGCGATTGGTGCCGAGGATGAAGAACGCCTGGGCCGCAGCACGCGTCGTGAGCACGCCGGCGGTCGCCGCCGCCGGCAGGCCCGTGACGGAGGACTGCGTGGACTGCGTCAGGCCGGTCATCAGGTTGACACCCTGGGATTCCATCTGCGCGTAGTGATCATTGCCAGTGGTCGAGTACGCCGGCAGCCCGAGGCTGCTCTTGCCGATGTACAGGATGTCGGCCGACAGCACGGTGTTGAATGGCACCTCGTCGCGCACCATGCCGATCACGGTCGCGGTGTAGTCGTTGAGCGGCGCGAACGCCGTCTGGGCTCGATTGGTCCACGGCATCACGAAGTTCTTGAGGACGACCGAATAGAACATGCCGTTCGGGTCGTCGATTGCGAGCAGGGCCGCGCCGACCGGATTGTTCCCGTCGATGTCAGCCTGCATGGCGTCGAGCATCGCCTGGGTTGCCGGCGTGCCGTTCAGCCGGTCGTGCAGGCGCATCGCCTGCTCCCGCGAGCCCGCCAGCGCGGACCCGGCCAGCAGCATGGCGACCGCCAGGCAGGCCGCAGCCGCGAGCCGGCCGCGCCCGGCGAGGGGAGCCCTGCGCGTCGGCCTCAACAGCGTCGATGCTTTCATGGCAGATAACCCGCGGCCGGTGTGTGAAAGGTCGCCCGGACTATATCGGCGGCCGTCACCACCAGTAATGTCTCAGGACGGCGACAATGGCGGAGCCGTGAACTGCGTCCCGATCGCATCGTGAGTCGCTGGCGCGCGACATTTCCGGCGGGCGAGCGCGCGGGTTAGTCTGGCAGTGTGTAGGACTCTGCGAAGCGCGCCGAGACGCGGCGCCGCCGAGCAGCGCCGCGCAACGAGGCTTGTGAGCGTGTTAACAGAATGCGGCGTGAGCGGACGACATCATGGGCTTCGCCTCGTGCGCGCCGTGGATTGCTGACCTGGTGCGCACGTCGCGACGGAAACGAGGATGCCGATGAATCCGATCGACCCGACACCGCTGTCGCGCGCGCTGCTCGTTGGCATCCTGGCCGTCTGGCTCGCCGCTTGCTCGAGCAATACCGGGCCCGCCGGCAGCACCAACAGTGGCATCAGCCTCGGCAGCGGCAGCTCGTCGACCGACCCGGTGTCGCCGGATTACGCGATCGCGTATATCAAGCGAACACTGCCGAGCGCGACGAATCCGGACGCTACGCCGCTCAACGATGACCTGCGCGTGCAGCGCAACTGGAACGGGCCGGCCGACGTNTGGTTGCGGGAGTCGGCGAGTCCGAGCGCCAGCGAGATCAACATCACCGCATCGGTCACCAACGGCCAGTGGGACGTCCGCGATCTCGACGTGTCCTTCGACGGAACCAAGCTGCTGTTCTCGATGCGCCCGCCGTTGCTACCGAATACCAGGCCCGACGAGCAGCCGAATTGGGCGATCTATGAGTACGCCACTGCGACATCGACGCTGCGCCAGGTAATCACGGACCCGATCGCGGCCAGCCTCGGCCACGACGTCGGGCCGCACTACCTCCCGGACGGCCGGATCGTGTTCTCCTCGACACGCCAGCACGACGCCAAGGCGGTGCTCGTCAACCAGGGCGAGGAGCAGTTTACGGCCGGTATCGAAGGAGATCGCAATACGCCGGCGTTCAATTTGCACGTGATGAACCCCGACGGCAGCGGCATCCACCAGATCTCATTCAACACCGGTCACGACCTCGACCCGTCGGTCCTGAACGACGGTCGCATCGTGTTTACGCGCTGGGACATCGAATCGGGCGCCGGCATGCAGCTCTACGCGATCGATCCCGACGGCGGCAACCTGCAGCTGCTCTACGGGCGCAACAGTCACGACACCGGTACGCCTGGCTCGGTCGTGCAGTTCACGCAGGCGCGCGCGCGCCCCGACGGCAAGCTCGTGGCCCTGCTGATTCCGTTCGCTGGCACGCAATTCGGCGGCGAGCCGGTGCTGATCGACGCCGCGAACTTCGTCGAGAACACGCAGACCATACTCGGGGCGAACGTGGCGGTCGGCGCGACCGGGCAGTCGCCGCTCGTCGTCAATGACGTGGTCACGACGCCGGCACCCGATGGCTCGACCGCCCCCGCGCCGCCCTCACCTGGCGGCCGGTTCTCGAGCGTGGTTCCGCTGTGGGACGGCAGCAACCGGCTGCTCGTCAGCTGGAGCCAGTGCCGACTGCTTAACCAGACGCTGATCGTGCCGTGCACGAGTAGTAATCTTGCGACGCCTGGCGTCGTCCCGGCGCCGACGATCTACGGTGTCTGGATGTACGACCCCAACACCAATACGCAGCTGCCGGTCGTGGCACCGATCGAGGGCATGATGTTCACGGACGCCGTGGTGCTCGCACCGCGCAATCCCGTGCCGACCCCGATTCCGGACGCGCAGCCGAGCACCGGCTCGACCTATAGCTTCACGCTCGCCGCCCAGGGTGTCGGCATCCTCGACATCAAGAGCGTCTACGACTTCGACGGGGTCGACACGGCGCCAGGCGGCATCGTCGCGGTGCGCGACCCGGCGCAGCGCACGCCGAACCCGCAGCGCCCGCGCTTCATCCGGATCGAAAAGGCCGTGAGCCTGCCCGACAGCGAGGTCCTGTCGAACGACGCGCTGCCGGACTACGCGTTCGGCGCCGCCGGCAGTTACATGCGCGAGATGATCGGCTATGCGCCGGTCGAGCCGGACGGATCGGTGCGTGTCGAGGTGCCCACCGACATCCCGTTCCAGATCAGTATTCTGGACGCCAACGGCCGCCGGCTCGACGGCGTGTTCCCGCGCCATCTCGCCTGGCTGCAGATCCGGACCGGCGAGGTCGTCACCTGCAACGGCTGCCACATCGAGACGCAGGCCACCGCCGGCGTCCCGTCGACCTCGCACGGCCGCGCAGGGCTGTTCCCGCTGGTCAACACCGGTGCGCCCACCACCGGGCAGGCGTTCCCGAACACGGCGCTCATGGTTCTCGACCAGAACGGCAACATCGTTCCGGCGGCGCGCGAGCCCATCGCGGGCGAGACCATGGCCGAATACCGAGCCGCCGTGCAGGTCAACTGCCTCGATCCCGCCTGCGCCGCACAGCCCGACGTGGACCTGCAATTCAGCGACGTGTGGACCGCGCCCGGCGTCGCCACCCCCGACCCGTCGTTCTCCTGGGCGAACTCTCTGCTCGCGACCGCCCCGCCAGTGCCCCAGAACTGCGAGACGAACTGGGCGGGGAACTGCCGCGTCGTGATCCACTACCCCGTACACATCGCCCCGCTGTGGCTGACGCCGCGCAGCTCGATCACGGCCGTTGACCCGAACACGCTGCTGCCCTACCAGACCTGCACCGGCTGCCACAGCCCGACGACCACCGCCGGCGTGAAGCAAGTCGCCGCCGGCCAGCTCGATCTGTCGAGCAGCCCGGCCTCGACCGCGCCGTGCGTGCAGCAGGAATTCACATCCTTCTGCCAGTTGCTGTTCCCACATCCGAAACTCGACCCTGTTACTATGCTGCCAGTCGTCGTGCCCGGGCCGATAGATCCCGCCACCGGACTGCCGACGCAGGTAATCGTGCAGGTGACTCCGCCGATGAGCGGCGCGGGGGCGAATGCGTCAGCGGCTTTCTTCAGCGAGTTCGCCACCGGCGGCTCCCATGCCGGCTGGCTGAGCGGATCGGAGCTCGAGTTGCTGTCCGAGTGGCTCGATCTCGGCGGCCAGTACTACAACAACCCATTCGCGATCCCGCCGGCCAACTGACCGAATGCGCACAGTCCTGAAGCTCGCCACCTTCTTCACATTGGCTGCCTCAGCGGGACTTGCGCACTCGGCGGACGCCCCCCGCCAGTTCGATCGCGACGCGGGGCGCTACGTGGAGGTCTCGGTCGCGGACCCCTACCTCGAATTGCATACCGGTCCCGGACGAGGCTACCCCGTATTCCGCGTGATTCCGCGCGGCGAGAAGATCGAAATCCTGTTCCGGCGCACGGACTGGTTCAAAATCCGTGACGAGCACGACCGGGAAGGCTGGGCGAATCGGCGCAATATGCAGGAAACGCTGCTCGCGACCGGCGGCAAACTGCCGCTCGAGGACTTGAGCCGGCGCGACTTCGACAAGGAGCCGTTCGAGCTTGGCGCGATGACCGGCAACTTCGGTGGTGGCAATGTCAACACCCTCTACCTCGGCTACTCGCTGAACGAGAACCTCGCCGCCGAGCTCGCCGTGTCGCAGACGCTCGGCCACGCCGACAATGGCGAGACCTTCCTGCTCGGACTGACGCACGCGCCGCGCCCGGACTGGCGCCTGGCGCCGTTCGTCGAGCTCGGCACCGGCGTCATTCACATTCTGCCCAAAGCGACGATCATCACGCCGCCGGACCGCACCGAGCAGCTCGCCTATTACGGGCTCGGCGCGAAGTGGTATCTGTCGCGACGCTTCATACTGCGCGCCGACTACCGCAGCTACATTATTTTCACGAAGGCCGATCAAAACGAGGCTCGGAACGAATGGAAAGCGGGATTCGCGTTTTTCTTCTGATCGTCTGCGGCGCGGCGGTCAGTGCCTGCTCGATGTGGCCGTTCCACAGAAAGCAAGTCGAGGAGCCGCTGCCCGCCGAGACCTCGTCGACGGACGGCACCACTCCGGCGGTGGTCGAGCCGGAGGTCGTGCGCCGCAAGGTCAAGACGCCGCGGATCAAAAACTCGAATTTTGAAATCGGTCCCTACGTCGGGACGTACAGTGCCGAGGACTTCGGCGTCAACCCGGTATACGGCATGCGGCTGGCGTACCATATCAATGAGGATTTCTTCGCCGAGGCACTGGTGGGCCGGACCAACACGGGACTCACCAGTTACGAGCGGCTCTCCGGAGCCGCCAACCTGCTGACGCCCAGCCAGCGCACGCTCACCTACTACAATCTGGCGTTCGGCTACAACCTGTTCCCGGGCGAGGTGTACATCGGTCGGGGGCGGGCCTTCAATTCTGCATTTTATGTGACGGGCGGCGTCGGCTCGACTCACTTCGCGGGCGATGATCGCTTCACGCTCGCGATGGGCGCGGGCTACCGCCTGCTGCTGAACGACCGGCTGGCGGCGCACATAGACGTTCGCGACCAGCTGTTTGACATCGACCTGCTGGGCTCGAACCAGACGTCGCACAACCTCGAGACGGGCCTGGGCGTGACGGTGTTCTTCTGACGGAGGGTGCATGAGCCTCAAGATTCTGCGCGTCGCGGCAGTCCTGCTCGCGTTTATTGGCCAGACAGCCGCGGCCGCGGCGGCCGACGCGGTCGGCCAGCCCGCCCCCGCGTTTACTCTGCCGCTTCGCGGCAGCAGCGCACCGCTCGAGCTCGGCAGGTTGCGCGGCCANGTCGTGATGGTGAACTTCTGGGCATCGTGGTGCGGACCGTGCCGCGAGGAGTTTCCTCTGCTCGATCAGATGTACAGGAAGTACAAGGCTCTCGGCTTCACGATGCTGGGCGTCAATGTCGAGCCGGATTCGAACGATGCCGAAGGTTTCATCGCCAAGACGCCCGTGACGTTTCCGATCGCGTTCGACAAGGACAGCACGGTGAGCAAGCTGTACCGGGTCGCGGGCATGCCGAGCACCGTGCTGATCGACCGTCAAGGGGTGCTGCGCTGGGTGCACCGCGGCTACAAGTCGGGCGACGAGAACGAATACCTCGACCACATCCGCGCCCTGCTGCGGGAGAAGTAGCCATGCGAACGTCGCGCCTCAGCTTCGCCCTCTGCGCGCTGCTCCTGGTCACCGGCTGCGGCCGCGTCCAGCCGTGGGTCAAGCCCTACGAGCGTGAGCGCCTCGCGGACCCGGTGATGATCTGGGACCGCGACGCGATCTCGACGGCCTACATCAACCACGTCCACGAGAATCGCGAGGAGGCACGCGGCGGCACCGGTTCGACCGGCGGCGGTTGCGGCTGCAACTAGGGCGTCCGCCATGACCGGAGCGGCTCCGCTGACTCGCCTGCTCGGCTGCGCGTTGCTCGCGCTAGGTGCCGCCGCGCACGGCGACGTGCTGCCGGACGAACGCGCCGACGTCAGTTGGAGGATGTATCAGGGCGGCGGCATCACGGTCCAGGGGCCGTCGATGCTCGTGCGCACGAACTTCTCGGACGATATATCGGTGACCGCCGGGTTCCTGGTCGACCAGGTGACGGGGGCATCGATCGACATGATCGTGCTGGGCGCAAGCCCGCTGCACGAAGTGCGCAAGCAGAAGAATCTGGGCGTTGACTACCTTTACGGCAAGACGACATATAGCGTCGGCATCGAGAGCAGCATCGAGAACGACTACGACGACAGCACCCTGAGCGCCAGCATCGCCCAGAACATGTTTGGCGATCTCACAACCGTCACGCTGACCGCCAGTCGTGGCTGGGACATCATCACGCGCGTAATCGATGCGGAGGGCGACAAGCAACCCGGATTCCGCAAACGCAGCGATCGCACGACGTGGGCACTCGGCGTATCGCAAATCCTGACGCGCAACATGATCGGCGGCTTCGACTACGAGGCGATCACCGAACAGGGTTATCTGCAGAATCCGTACAGAGCTTACCGTTATCTGGCCGCGCCTGGCTCGGCGATTTACCTGACTGCGCCCGAGATATTCCCGGGCACCCGTACCAGCAATGCAATCGCGATGCGCCTCAAGGACTACCTGCCATGGCGCGCGTCGCTGACCGGCAAGTACCGCTACTACTTCGACACCTGGGATGTCCGTGCCCACACGGCCGAACTCGACTACACGCAGCCGCTGTTCAAGGATTCGGTGATGGCCGACATCACGTACCGTTACTACCGGCAGAACTCGGCTTCGTTCTACTCGGACCTGTTTCAGTACGCCAACGAGTTCAACTACATGGCCCGCGATCGGGAACTCGCCTCGCAGATCAACAACACAATGGGCGTCGCCTTCAGCTACGACTTCGTCAAAACCCAGCACTGGTTCGTCAAGAAGGCGAGCGCCTCGCTGCACTACGACTACATCATGTATCGCTACCTCGATTTCCGCGACGCGACTCAGCGCCAGTACCCGGCCGGCCTGGAGCCCTTCTACCGCTACAACGCAAGCGTCATCCAGGCCGTGCTGTCGGGTTGGTTCTGAACCCGCACGAGGTGCGCACGCCTGCGACCGGCCGCATCACTGCTTTGGCGGCCTCAGACCCTTCGAGTACCAGATCTTGCCGTTCTTATCGACGACCACGGCATCCATCTGCGGGTACTGCTCCATCAGCCGCAGTCCCTCGACCGGCCCCTTGACGAAGACCCCTTTCGACCAGCCCTCGGTCTCGGTCGCGGTGGGCCCGATGATCGTCACGCTGCGCACTTCAGTCGGGCTGCGCCCGGTCTTCGGATCGATGATGTGGTGGTAGCGGATCCCGCCCTCGTCAAAGAAACGCTCATAGTCCCCTGACGTGGAAATTCCAACGTCTTGGAGCGGCATGCTGAGCACCACCCGGTTCTTGTCGTCCGGGTGGCGGATCCCGACCATCCACGGCCGGCCGCGCCGATCGCCGAGCAGCCGCGTATCTCCCCCTGCCGTCACGATCGCGTGCGCGATCCCGAAGCCTTTCAGTATCTCCACGCCCCGATCGCAGGCATAACCCTTGGCGATGCCACCGAGGTCGATCCGCACACCCTCGCGTGCGTATTTCACGGTGTGGTGCTCCTCATCGAGCAGCAGATTGCGATAGCTGACGGCAGGCAATGCCGCCTTGATCTGCGCCTCGGTGGGACGGACGTGCCGCGGATAGTCGTACAGGTAGCCGACGCTCGCGTAGGTGATGTCGAAGGCGCCCTCGGTGATCTCGGAGAAGTGGATCGAGGTGCGTATCAGATCGAAGAGCTCCGGATCGACGGCGACGGGTTCGACCGCGGCACGCGCGTTGATCTGCGACAGCTGGCTTTCCGGCCGGTAATGGCTCATGAGCGCATCGATGCGACGCATGTCTGCCATCACCGCATCCAGCGCCTGCTCGCCCTTGACAGGGTCGTCGTGCCAAGCTTCGACATAGATCCGGGTACCCATGATCGCCTCTTCGCGGCGGACCCAATCCGCGCGGGCGACAGTGACTGCAAACACCGACAAAAGTGCGACGAACAGGCGAGCGGCGGGACGCATCAGAGACCTCCTCGGGAGCCCGTTGCCGACCGTCGCAATGCCGTGTACAGCCTCGAGCAAGCCTCGGCTATGATAGCGGCAGCGGACCCCGCGAGGGATTCCGCGGTTCCAGATCGACTCCATCCGCAGGGGATCAAACAATGACGGCGCGACGCATCCTGTTCATGACAGCGATTCTCCTGGTGGCGCAAGCGGGACTGGCCGGCCAGCGCGAGGAAGCGCGGGTCCTCGAAGCCACGCAGGTTCTCGAGGACACCCAGGCGATGCCCGACCAGCGCATGCCCGACTGGCTGCTGCAGCGCGCGCAGGGCATCGCGATCATGCCGAGCGTCATCAAGGGCGCGCTGATCTTTGGCGGCCGCGGCGGCAAGGGTGTGCTGACGGTTCGCGATGCGCAGGGTCACTGGAGCAATCCGGCGTTCGTCACACTGGCAGGCGGCAGCTTCGGCTGGCAGG
>JGI12269J14319_10002277_pt1 | contig 18585 bp, 18 predicted proteins | sample PeaSoiSIISIP2007_FD_14319 | JGI IMG/M metagenome (IMG submission 14319) | reverse complement strand
AACCGGGGCTCGCCGAGGCGGGCGGCAAGGCCGCCGAGGACGAGCGCGATCCCCGCCAGTCCGTCGTAAAGGTCGAAGCCGGCGCCCACCGGCGTCAGCCGCACGCCGCCGTCGAGGAAGGGGTAGAGCCAGCTCGCGCGCCCGCCGCGCCTGATGGCGAGGCCTGAGAGTCGCTCACCGATCCCGCGCGCGGCGGCTTCGATGGCGTCCGCATCCGCCGCCGGCGCCGGCCGGATCGGCGGCTTCGCCAGCGGGGTCTCGAAGCTGGTCAACGCCATCCGCGCAACCCACACCTGCCGCGCTTTGTCGTCTGCAGAGAACCCCGCCAGCCGCCGCCGGCAGGCGCGCCCGCCGCCAGCTGCGACCCGAACACTGAAATAGGGCACGTCGCCCCCGATCAGCGCGCGCNGTTCGATCGCCCGCTCGGCCCGGGAAGGACGGAGGCCAGGCTGCGGGGCGGCGAGCTGGGTGCGAACGTCGGCTTCGAGCGCCCCGAGGTCCGCCGCGAACCTCGGGTGCCAGCTGCGGTCGAGCAGCCGCACGTAGGTGGTGGTCGGCCTGAGCACCCGCCTGGCCACGCCGGATCGGAAACCCGCCAGCGGCCCATCCGCCGCGGCCAGGGCATCGCGATGGGCGAGCAGGAAGTCGTAGACGCTGGAGAAGCCAGCGACGATGTCTTCGACGTGGGGTGCGGCCGCCACGCGTTGGCGGCCAGCTCGGGCAGGCAGGTCGCCGCCGGCATGGCGGCCCTGACCTCCGGACAAGAGCTTCCGCTCATCGGCGACCCCGAGCTGCAGCACGAGCGTGCGGGACGCGGCTTCGAACAGGCGCGCGAACAGGACGCCCTCGAGGCTTTCGACCAACCCATCGCGCGCGGCCGCCTCGCTGGGCGCGACCGGGCAGGCGGCGATGGCGGTGCGGACGGCGCGGCGCGAGGCTTCGGCGAGCGGCAGGACGGCGGCCAGAAGACCCCCGGGCCCGGCAAGCGCGTCGCCCGACACCGCGTAGGCGTCCGCCAAGCCTCGCAGCGATTTGATGTTCTCATCCATCCAGTGATGGGCTTAGTGTCAAATCGGGCTGGAATCGACCTGACGGAGACGCTGCGATGGCGAAGTCCCGTAAGCTTCCTTGGTTGGGTGCGCTCGTCGCCACGCCGGCTATGACCGCCAGCGTCCAGCCGGCGGCGGCGACGCCGACGCCGCCCACCGCCGCCGCTTCGGACGCGTCCGCGCCCGCTCAGGCGGAGGCTCTTCGCGCCGCCCTCAAGGCCGAGCTGTTGTCGATTTCTCCCGCGGACATGCTGACCATCGCGGGCGATCGCATGGGTCCGGACCCTCTGCTGGAGCCACTGCCGCTGGCTGTCGGGCTCGCCAAAGGCGCCGGCGCGGTTCGCCTGGCCTTGACGAACGGGCCGACCGCGCCCACGGCGAGTGCCGTGGTGGTCTGTGCAAGCAACGGCTGCAAGGTACAACGGCCCATCGCCGTCGCGCGAGTCGTTCATCACCAGCGGACGGGCGCCAAAGCCGGGATTTGCGTCCAGGCAACCGCCCCGAACCACCACGCGCTCAAGCAAATAACGCGCTAACGAAGAAGGCCGGAGGCGCAATAGCAGTTCCCGGTCGGCGTGGCGGCGCGTACCAAGCCTCTGCGGAGACCGGCGCAGAAAGTGGTGGCGGACAACATCGGCGCGCCAGGACCAGGCCGCCTCATCTAATGAGGCACAAATAACGGTCAGGAATGCACGTGCCGTTGCAGCGATATTTGCCCTTGGGGCAGTGCTTTCCGCCGTTGACGGGCGTCAGATACGCTGCCGGCATTTTGGTGAACGGGGCCGATGCGTAAGATTCGGCGGAGCCGGTGCCGATCACGATGACGACGACAAGCATAAGACCGCGGCGCATGCGGAGCTCTCCCAATGGCGGAACCGCAGACTGGAGCCGATCCCGCGCGATGTGAAGTCCGAGAGCCTCCCTTTCGCGGTCTACAGGGCCCGGACCCACCTCCAACGTCCGCTTTCCGCCCCGGATCAAACTTCCGCTTATGACCCGAAGCGGACATTTGGGGCGGGTTCTGGCCCTCATGCTTTTGGGGGGACCGGGCGAGACAGTCGCAGGATCACGATCACGACGAACGCGCACGCCAAACCGAATGTAATCCACTCGCCCGACCTCCCAGAAAGGGCCAGAAGTAGAGCCCCGAAGGCGCTGACGGCGGCGAGAACACCTGCGACCGCTAACAGCCAATTCCACCAGGGCCAATTCGGTATCATGGCCCATCGATAGCCGCGGCGGCGATCGGGCGCCATGCTTGTCGCCGGCGGCAATCTCGCCCCTGCCCGAGGGTCCGCTTCCGGGGAACTTCCCAGTGTCTGCTAACGACCCATAGCGGACATTTTGCTCAAAGCCTCGGGAGCCCAACCCCGGCCGTCGATCCAGGCCTCCATCCAGTAGTGGAAGTAGGGGCCGCGTTTTCGTCGAGCGCGTAGCTGTCACGCCGCGGCCTTTGCGAGGCGCGAGGCGCGCGCGCTGACCTCGAGGCAGGCGCGGCCGTTGTGATAGGGACACTTCCAGAGGTGCGCCTTGGGCCATGGCCCGGTTCGCCCCTCTCCCGGCGGATCGATGCGCTCGCGCCACTCGCCGGCGACCGGATCGACCACGACGCCCTGGACGAAGGCCCAGAGCCGCTCGACCGCATCCAGGAACCGGCCGTCGCCCGACCGCTCGAAGGCGTCGAGGAAGCCGACCAGGGCCTCGGCCTGCACCCACCACAGCTTCCCGCGATCGAGCCGGCCGGAGGCATCGATGCCGGCGATCATGCCGCCATCGCCGTCGACCGCGCCACGGAGCACCCGTAGCGCGACACCTTCGAGCGCGCGACCGGTCGCTAAGGCGACGTCGGGGCCAAGACGGCGGGCGACGGAGGGCAGCAGCCAGCTCGCCTCGATGTCGTGCCCATGGGCGCCGCCTTCGTCCAGCGGCCGCCAGTCGGCGTCGAAGAACTGCATGAAGGTCTTGCGCCGACGGTCCAGGGCGGAGCCGATCAGCAATCCCAGCAAGCCCTCGGTTCGCGCGCGAAGGCCCTGGCTAGGCGCGACGGCGAGCAGTGCGTCCAACGCCTCGAGCAGGTGGAAGTGGGCGTTGAAGGTCTTGGCCGCCTCGCCCCGCTCCATCAGGTCGTTCGCGACCGGCGACCAGTTGCGGGAGAAGGCTTCCAGGAAGCCTGGATGGCCGGGGTCGGCGGCTCTTGCCAAGGTCACGTCGAGGATTTCGAGCGAGAGCGTCCTGGCTTCCGCCGAGCCAGCGGCGCTGTAGGCAGCCAGACCAAAGATGGCGAAGGCCTGGGCGTAGAGGTGCTTGCTCGCATCCGCCGGTCCGCCCTCGGCGGCCACGCTCCAGAAGACGCCGCCGTGCTCGGGGTCAACAAGGCGATCGGCGATGAAGCGGAACGCCGCTTCCGCTCCCTCGAGCAGAGCCGCATCGGGCCACCGCGCATACGCAGCCGAAAAGGCCCAGAGGATGCGCGCTTGGAGAACCGCGCCCTTAGGCGCCGAGGGCAGCGGCCGCCCGCGGCTGGTGGCGGCGCCGTAGAAGCCGCCACGCTCTTCGTCGCGCAGGTGGAGCCAGAACGGAAGGATGCGCTCGCGAAGCTCCCCCTCCGCCTCGCGCGCCAGGCGGGCGAGGCGGGCCCTCTCGGAGTCGGGTTGGTCGGTCGCGGCGGGCCTCGTGAACTCGAATGGCGGACGTGTCGGAGCGCGCCGAAAGCTGTAATGCGACAAAACAGGACCGCCAACGTTCGAAGAGAGGCAAGGGCATCGGTGCAACCGAGCGGGTGCGCGAGGCGCTCAGCGAGGGAATCCGGGCGGCGGGCCTGCCGGGCTCTGCGGCGGCGGCGCGGATGCCAGACGGCGAGGTTGTCGTGGCGGCGGTATGCGCGCGGCCTGGACCTGCTTTGATGTCGAGCGGGCGTACGAAGTGAAGACATCGGACATGCCGTGCGCCCCACCCCTGGCCGCGAGCGAAACCCTAGCTAGGCGGCGAAGGCAGGGGCAAGGGAGAGCTGGCTGGACGGCCGCCCGTGCCAGCTGCCGAATGTCCGCTCACATGGGCATGTTTGAGGGCAAGGGCGGATGTTCTCTGGCGCTGAGAGCAGATACTCCCGATCCTCGTCTGTCTGTGGGCCGCGAAAAGGACATTGCGGACGAGCGCTCCCGACGTTCTTGAGGGCCAACGCGGCGGCCGCTGGTTTCCAGGCGACCACTGGTGAATGACGCGGCGGCGGGGACATCGACACACGGAGATTCGCAGCGCGGCTTCTGCAAGGCTAACGTGACGACGAACAAGCACACCCGTCGCGGAGGCGGGATAGGTCGAGCTGGCCGGGGGCGGTGGGAGTGAGCGACAGCCAAAAGGTCGGGACCACGACCTTCCTTATCCTGTGGCGCCAGCCGCTCGTCTTCGTGATTTCGGCGGGATGGGGCTCGGTCTGGGGCGTCCGGATGGCCCTGCAAATTGCTCAAGGGCGCGAATGCCACATCGTGACCCGCCCCTCCAACCGGATGGAGGTCCTCCTGCCGGAGATCGCGGAACTCAACGTACGGCTCCGCAACGAACATCCGAACGCCAGGCTCTGGTCCCTGGCTGCATCCGAGGACGACGCCGCGCTGGTCCGAGCGCTGGGCGTCGGGGCCATCTGGGCCACGATAACGGCGTTCGTCGATGAGCGGCTCTACTTCCCCGAACTGGAGCAGCCGAAGATCTATGATGCCGTTCACACGGCTCGAACGGACTCGTTCAAGCGCCACGAGCTGGCGCACGGGGTGAACAATCTAGCCCTGATCACCTACACGATCTTTGGGAGCACCGACTCCGTCGCTCAGGTGGCTCGAGCGTATCGGGGACTGCGCTACGTCAACTACACGAATGAGGGCGGGCTCAAGATGCTGGATGCGGCCGGCATTCGACGCGTGCTCAGCCGGTCGCGCTGTGGCCTGCTTCTCTCGGCGACCGAGGGCGCCAACAACGCGACCGTGGAGTATTTCCTCTGCGGACTCCCCCTGGTCACCACGCCTTCCCATGGCGGCCGCGAAGAGATGTATGACCCGAGGCATGCCACGGTGGTCGAGCCCTCTGCGTCGGCGGTGGAGGAGGCGGTCGCCGCCTACCAGAAGACTGCCCCCGACCCCTTCGAAGTCCGCGGTGCGGTCCTGGCAAAAGCGCGGCCGCATCGCGCTCGGTTGATCGCCTGGCTGTCGGAGGTCGCCGGCCGCGACCTCCTGCCGCTCGCCGACGGCAATCTTTGGCTGCCCCAGTTTCACGACAAGCTGCGCCAGGTCTGGCGGATCGACGCCCGCCCGGACGGCCGGTGGGACGCTCGCCGGGAGATCGTCCCAGAATAACCCCGTCAACGTCGAGGCCTGCTGGCCGATCGGGAATCCGGCATTGGAGCGCCGCTCGAATGTCCGCGTTCGAGCAGCTCAGCGCCGGACGGCGCGCTCGCCCATTCCGTGGGGAGACCAACGGATTCTTGCGGACATCGCTGCGCAAGCTTCATGCCCGTTCTCGCCAGCGCGGTCCTCGTGAATTAGTACAACGCCTCCATAGACCGGGGCGCGGGCAAGAGGCGCAATTGAAACGGCTTACCCTCTTCGCGAAGGGCAACCTGGACCTGCGCGACACGCTGCACGCGCTCAGGATCGGGCGCGAGGTGGTCTGGAACGGCATCGGCGAGGTGGTCAGGGCGCGCCGCCCCGGCTGGTCCGTCCGCGTCCGGCACGAGACCCTGACGCGGCCCGACGCGCTGCTGGCGGCCACCGGCGTCGTCCCCCCCGAGCTCGCGGAGCGCAATCTCGACCTCGGCGCCTACCCGGCCGAGAGCCAGTTTTCGACCGCCTTCTTCGAGGCCGACTGCGACGCCGTCGTACTCTCGATCCAGCCCAGCGTGAAGATGTCGCTCTGGCGCCGGCGTGGCGCGGGATGGCTCTTCATGCCGGAGAGCTGGTCCCTGTGGTCCAAGACGGACCAGACCTGGCTGCGCGAGAACTTCGATGACCTCGGGCCGGCCGGGGTGGAGCAGGCGATGCGCGATCTGGCCGAAGTCGTCGCGCGACGGCGCGAGACCAGCGCCGCGCCCATCCTGATCTATAACCTCTGCGCGGCAATGCCAGGCGAGCACCTGCACGTCCACGCCGGCATGGAGGACATTCTCTCGACCCGCGTACGACGCTTCAACCTTGGCCTTGTCGAACTCTCGCAAGCCACCGGCATATCGGTCATTGATGTCGATGCCGTGCTCTCGCGGGCGGGGGCCGACCGCTTGAGATACGACCCGATGCACCTGAACACCGAGGGCTGCCGGCTCATGACGGAGGAGGTCGCCGACGTGCTTGAGGACCTCGGACTGTTCGAAGGCGATCCGGGGGCGGCATGAGCCTGAGCATTGTCATCCGCTCGCGCGACGAGGCCGACCGGCTGCGCCTGGTGCTGGCGTCGCTGACCGGTCAGACCGGGCTCAAGGAGGTCGTGGTCGTCGACGACGGGTCGACCGATCAGACCCCGGCGGTGCTGGCCGAGGCGACTGGCGCGCTGCCTCTCGTCGCCCTGCGTCATGCCGCCTCCCGCGGCCGGTCGGCCGCCTCGAACGCAGGCGCGGCCGCAGCGACGGGCGACATCCTGCTCTTCTTCGACGGCGACACGCTGGCCGCTCCGCAGCTTGTCCAGCGCCATCTGGCCGCCCACGCCGAGGGCCGGCGCCTGATCGGGCGGGGCGAGGTCTTTCACCTGCGCTGCACCCGTTTCCTCGAGGACCCGGAGGCAGCTTCGCCGAAGCCCGGCGAGGAGGCCCGGCTCGCCGGGCTTCCGGTGGTCGAGATCGAGCGCATGCGCGTGACCCGCCGCCAGGTGCTGGACGATTTCGCCGCTATCGAGCGACGAGCCGAACCCGCCATCTACCCGGGGGCCGGCCCGCGCCGGCTCAACGCGCTGGAGACCGAAGCGCTGCGCGCCGAGCCAGGCCTTTCCGTGCTTTGGGCAGCGGCGACAGGCGCCAACCTGTCGGTGTCCCGCGCGGCCTTCCTCGATGCGGGCGGCTTCGACGAGCGCCTGGACATCAACGAGCATCGCGAGCTTGCCTTCCGCCTCTACGAGGCGGGCCTGCGGATGCGCCTGGTCGACGGGGCAAGCAGCTATCACCTCACCCATCGGGCGGGCTGGCGCGATCCCTTGGCCGAGACCGGCTGGGAGGCCGCCTTCTGGCGCAAGCATCCGGTGAAGGCGGTCAAGCTTCTGTCGGTGTTCTGGGCCTGCCTCGCACCGGGTTCGCGACTGCCGGCCGAAGCGCGAATCGCCTCGTTGGTCGAGCTCGAGGCCGCGGCGCTCACCGAGAACGGCGTGGACTACGACGCGGCGCGCCGGGCGCTCGGCCTGCCCGCCCTCCCGGCGCCGGCCGCGGCCGCGACCTCGGCTCCATGAGCGCGCGCCAACTGCTCGAGGCCATGATGCTGATCCGCGCGTTCGAGGCCGCGCTGGCCGCGCGCAGCGACCACGGGTTCCAGCTCTTCTCGTCCGGACAGGAGGCGACCGCTGTCGGCGTCTGCGCCGCGCTCGAGCCAGGCGATGCGCTGCTCTCCAGCGGGCGCGCTATTGCGCCGGCGCTCGCCCGCGGCCTGGATGCCAATCGGGTCATGGCGGAGATCCTGGGCAAGGCGACCGGTTCGAACCGGGGCAAGGCGGGCCGGGGGCACATGGCGAGCCCCGACGAGGGTTTCTTCGGCGCCCACGCGGTGGTGGCGGGAAATATCGGCATCGCCGCCGGCGTCGCGCTCGCCGAGCAGCTGAAGGGCGAACGGCGCATCGTCGTCTGCATCTTCGGCGACGGCGCCTGCGGCGCCGGCATCCTGCACGAGACGCTAAACATCGCGGCGCTCTGGCGGCTGCCGCTGCTCCTCGTCTGCGACAACAACGAACTGTCGATCGCAACCCCCAGAACCGCTGCGCTCGCGCCCGAGGCGCTGGCCGACCTTGCGGCGCCGTTCGGCATCCCTGCCGCGACGGTCGACGGCATGGATGTGCTGGCGGTGCGCGACCAGGCCGAGACGTTCGCGGCGCGCGCCCGCGCCGGCGACGGCCCGGCCTTCCTCGAGTGCCTGTCCGCCCGCTTCTTCAGCCACTCCACGGCGACTCGCGAGACCCGCTCCGCCGCCGAGATGGAGCGCCTGCGCGCGCGATGCCCGATCCGCCGGCTTTCCGCGACGCTCATCGCCGACGGCGAGCTCGACGCCGCCGGCCTCGCGGCGCTCGAACGGGACGCAAGCGCCCGCGCCGCCGAGGCGCTCGCGTTCTCCGACGCCTCGCCCTATCCCGACCCCGCCGAGGCGCTGGCCGATGTCGGCTGAGGGCGGGCATATCAAGCGCTTCTTCCGCGAAGCGATCGCACGCGCCGTCGGCGAAGCGATGGCCGCCGATCCGCGGGTCATCGTCTTGGGCCAGGACGTTGGCGCGTTTGGCGGCCCCTACAAAGAGTTCCTCGGCCTCTACGCCGAGTTCGGTGCCGCGCGCGTGCGCGACACGCCAGTGGCGGAGGCCTCGATGGTGGCGCTCGGCGTGGGCGCGGCGGCGGCGGGCTTAAGGCCCCTCGTCAGCATCACCTACATGGACTTCCTGATGCTGGGCTTCGACGCGCTGGTGAACTACGCCGCCAAGGCGCGGTTCAAGACCGCCGGGCGCATCACCGCGCCGGTCGTGGTGAAGACCACCGCCGGGGCGAAGGGCCAGGGCGTCGCCCACTCCCAATGCCTGGAGTCCTGGCTGATGGGCGTGCCCGGTCTGACCGTGGTCGCGCCGGCCACGGCCGCTGAAGCCTACGGGCTGATGAGATCGGCGCTCAGCCACGACGGGCCGGTCGTCTTCGTCGACCACAAGCGGCTCTTTCCGACCGCCGGAGACGTTCCCCTGGCGCCTGTCGCCACCCCGATCGGAAAGGCGCTGGTGCGCCGCCAAGGGCGCGACGTCACGATTGCGACCCACGGCTTCATGGTCCGCGTGGCGCTGGAGGCGGCCGAGCGGTTGGCGCGGGAGGGCGTGCATTGTGAGGTCGTCGACCTGCGGAGCCTCGCCCCGCTGGACATCGAAACCGTCGCCGGGTCGGTTGGGCGCACGGGCGCGCTGGTGACTCTAGAGGAGGGTCAGATCACCTGCGGGGTCGGCGCCGAGGTGGCGTTCCGCGTGCAGGACGCCCTGGGTCCGGTGCGCGTGGCCCGGGTCGGCGCGCTGGCCGCGCCGGTGTCTTCGAACCCGGTGCTCGAAGCGGCATGTATCCCCGATGCCGCGCGCGTCCTCGCGGCCGTGCAAAGGGTGCTGGACCTTGCTCCGCCAGGCGCCGCAAAGGAGGTCCGATGATCTACGAGCTCGCCGTTCCCGGTCCGATCGAGGAGGTCGAGGAGGTGCGCGTCCTGGAATGGCATGGCCCTGAGGGCCACGCGTTTGCGCCCGGCGAGCTGGTCGTCGAGCTCGAGACCCACAAGGCGCTAGTCGAGGTTCGCGCCGGCCAGGCCGGCGTGCTCCGCCGCATCGTTTGCGCGGAGGGGGCCTGGCAGGACGTGGGCAAGACGCTGGCGGTCTTCAGCGACGCGCCTGCGGAGCCGCTACCCGCCTCCAGCGAGGGCCTCGGCGCGTGGGCGGTCGCGTTCGAGGTCAGCTGACCACGGCCGGCCGCGCGCTCAGGATGAGCGGCCCCCTGGCGGCTCGAGCGGGCCAAGCGTCAGCAGAACCTGGGGTCAGCCGACGCTCCAGATCGATTGGAACATGATCGTCGCGATGGCCACCCGCGCCATGCGTCCCGGCGCGGCGTGCAGCGGTTCGTCGGGATCGGTCGAGAACAGGGCCAACGGCGCGCCGACGGCCGGCTCGTCGCCACGTTTGACGTAGAGTCGGCGCAGATGGGCCTTCTCGCGCAGTACCATGCGGTAGTGCGAGATGGGCGGGCAGTCATGCGGCGCGGCCAGGCTAAGGTCGACGGTCATGTCGAAGAGCTTCGCGCCGGGCGCCAGCGCCTGGCCTTCGTGGGCGTGCGCGGTCTCGATAGTCGTTGATGCGAGGAACGTTCAGGTTCAGCAACAGTGACGATAGCTCCGCCGGAGGCCTGATGGGCCGAGAATGGCCAATTCACGCGCATGGCCCCGCGCGCCCCGTCAAGGGCGCAGCGGGGGGGGGCCTGATGCGCCGCCTGGGCGTCACGCTAGGCCCGTGGCGGCGAAAAGCCAGCGAGGCGGAGGCGATCGACTTCCTGCTCTTGCAGGGCTGGCGCCCGGCGGTCGTGACCGAGCGTCGCGCCGAGGTTGAGCCCGAGGCGCGCGCGGTGCTCGAGCGGTTCGTCACGCTCGGTCTGGGCTTCGAGCGTACGTCCGGCGGCGCCCGCCTCTTCGATCCGAGCGAGCTGGCGAACTTCATGCAATGGAGCCACACCGAGCTCGGCGATCCGTTCTGGGGCGAGCAGAACCTGCCTCTGGCGCGGAGCGTCTTCTGGCTAGAGCACGGGCTTGAGCCCCGCGCGGACGTTCGACCGCCGCCGCCGTCGAAGCTGCCGCCACGCCGGTTTCGCGTTAGCCTGCGACGGCGGTTCGATCTGTCCGACCGCGAGGCGGGCTCGAGCGTCCGCCTGCGTCTGCCGCTGCCGATCGAAGATGCCGCTCTGAGCGGCCTCGAACTCGCGATCGACCCGGCGCCGGGCGCGGAAATCAACATCGCCCCGGCGCGGCTCGACGTCAGGGTCGCCGTCCCGGCCGACGGCGCGGTCGAGCTGGGGTATGTGGCGTCGTTCGTCGCGCGTCCGACCTGGCGGGATGCCGCCGCACCGGCGCTCGGGCCCGCGGACGCCGCCCTCTTCACCCGGCCGAACGAGGGGCTGGTCAAGGTTACGGCGGAGACCCGGGCGTTGGTGCGCGAGCTGGCCGGTGGCGCGCACGATCCTTGGACGCGGGTCGAGCGGTTCTGGCGCTTCGTGATGGAGCGGCTTCGCTTCGGGGTGATCAACTACGAGGAGCTGGATGCGGCGCGGCCCTTGGCCTGGGCGCTCGACAACGGCTGGTGCGACTGCCAGCTCGGCTCGGCGGTGCTCACCACACTGTGCCGCGCCGACGGAATCCCGGCGCGGATGCTGAGCGGCTACGCCCTCGACGAGGATACGCCCTATTTCCACTACTGGGCGGAAGCCTGGATCGACAGCCGGGGCTGGGTCCCGCTGGACACGGTCAGCTGGTCTCTCTCCCGCGGCGGACGAGATCCGCTGTGGGCCGACTACCTGTTCGGCGAGGTGAACTATCGGATGACCACCGAGCGGCTGCCGCGGCTGTTCAACGGCCCGGGCGCAGTGCGCTTCCCGGCCGCGGTGATGCGGCTCGGCCGCATCCGCGATGGCGGTCTCGAGCAGGGCTACTACGACGCTGATACACGGGCGCTGCTCTTCGCCGACCACGTCGCCGTGCTGGAGTCCCACCCGCTCTGAGCGCGCTCAGCCGATCACGAAGGCCGGCCCGTTCGAGCCCTGAACGGTCACCGGATCGGGGCCGAAGTCGAACGGCGCCAGCCCCTCGCGCAGCGCCGCCTCGCGCCGCCCGAGCAGCCCCTGCGTGATCGCCAGCCCCAGCAGAGCCCGATGATGGGCGTCGTCGTAGGCGTTCTTGCCGTGGCTGACGTAGACGTAGAGGTGCGGCGCGTCTTCGAGCACGCGGAAGCGGCCGCGCGCCTGCAATTGCTCGAGAACCACCATGTCTTCGCCGTGCTCGGCGATGAGGCCGGCCTCCGGATAGACGATCGGTGCGGAGCGCCAGCACAGCAGGGAAGCCGGGAATCCGCCCGCCGCCGTGGTACGCCAGTTCGTGCAGTACAGCAGCCGCTCCCGCGGGAAGAACTGCATCACGTGCGCCAGGCAGAGGCCCTCTGCGTCGCTCTCGGCGAGCGCCACGACCTGGCGCGACACCCGCTGGGGATGGCGCATGTCGTCGTCGTCCCAGATGCAGAGGAGATCGCCCTTCGCTTCCGCCAGGCTCACGTTGCGCAGCGCGCCTAGCGACGCGGCCGCCGCCGGCGCGACGACCCGGATGTCCGGTCGGCCGAGGCCGGTCACATGGTCCTTGATCGCCTCGGTCGTCCCCGCCTCGATGCGCGTGTCGGCGACGATGATGAGCTCGCGCCGCCCGTGTGTCTGGCGAAGATAGTCGGCGATGCTCCGCTTGAGCCCCGCCCACCGATCGGGGATTGGCAGCGTGACCATGAGGCAGCTGACGAGCGGCTCATCAGCCAACTTGCGCCTCCTGGATCACGAAGGCCGGACCGTTCGAGCCCTGGACGGTGACAGGGCCTGGCCCGAAATCGATGGCGGCGAGACCGGCGCGGAACGCGGCCTCCCGCCGGCGGAGGAGGCCTTGGGTGAAGCCGTGCCGCGACGGCAGTACGCGATGGTGCGCATCGTCCCAGCTGTTCCCGCCGTGGCTGACGTAGACGTAGAGGTGCGCCTGGTCAGACAGGACCGCGAAGGCGCCTCGCGCCTTCAGTTGCAATGCGACGGCCGTGTCTTCCCCGAGCCGCGCGGCCGGGCCGGTCTCTGGATAGTCGATCGGCGCGCGCGCCCAGCACATGATCGAACCAGCGAACCCGCCCTCCGGGGCGGAGCGGAAGTTGTCGCAGTAGAGCAGGCGTTCGCCCGGGAAGAACTGCATCACCTGCTCGAGGCAGATCGCCTCGGCGCCGGATGCGACGAGCGCCGCCGCCTGCTGCTGCAAACGCTCCGGATGATAAAGGTCGTCGTCGTCCCACTGGCAGAGGATCGCCCCGCCGGCTTCCGCTTTGGCGATGTTGCGCAGCGCGCCCAGCGGTCGCTCGCCCACGGGCTCGACGATGCAGATGTCGGCGCGGCCGAGGTCGGCCACGTGACTCCTGATTACCGCAGCGACCGCGCGATCGCCGCCGTTCAGCACGATCACCAGCTCGCGCTCGGCCCAGCTCTGCCGCAGATAGTCGGCGACGCTCCGCTTCAGCCCCGCGAGCCGCTCGCCGACCGGCAGGGCGACCATCAGGCAGCTGATCAGCGGCTGGTTGGGCATGGGCTGCCTTGCGGCGACAGTGACACCCGACTGCCATGCCCGTGTTAGCATGATGCTGACAAGGTCCTTGGCCCTAGGTCTTTCGCTCCACCAGGCGTCGCGCAAAACACACTTGTAGAGCTTGCCGGTCGGCGGCCCGGGCGATTCCTCGCTGAAGTCGATCGGGCGCCGGTTGCGGACCAAGGTCGGGGGATAGGTCGTGTTGCTTAAGACGCTTCGCGCGGCGTAGGTCCGGGCGTGACCCCGGGTCGTGCAACAGCGCGCGCTCGGCTTGACAGGGCGAGCGCGGCCATGCGCATGAATCGGTCGCCGTTGACGTATTTCGGTCCCCGCGGAGCCCTTGTCTTTGTTGCTGACGCTGAACCTTCCGCGCATCAACGACTACATGTCGACTGCGATCATCGAGGCGGTCTTCGCTCACGAGGGCGACGAACTGGCTGTCGGTGCGAAGTTGTTCGATCTAACCGTGGACCTCAGCTTGGCGGCCCCGCACGACTGCCCACCCATCACCCACTATCGCGTGGTCACGCGAGAGCGGGCTTGGCTTCGCCGACTGTGTGTTCAGGGCAGAGATGAGCCGGTCGTTGGGGCGCCGTTGGCGTTGCTCGCCACCGAGGCCGACGAACCGGTTGATGCGACTACCTCACGGCCGGCGCGGTTCGCGATCGCAGCGATTATGCACCAGGCGGTCTGGGGCCGGCGTTGACCCCGATTCCGCTGCGGCTCGGCCCATTCGCCGTGCCTGGTTTTGTGTTGTTGCGATCGGTCATCCGCTGGCTGCGCGAGGACGGTGCTGTGGTCCGACCGGGCGAGGCAGTCGGCTTCTGCAACGTTGGCTTGCTGACCATGACCCCAACGGGCGCCGCCAGAGCGCGATTCGACGATGAGTGGCTTGACGTCCAAGCGGTCATTGCGCCGCGCATCGGAGGAACGCTGCGGCGCGCGCAAACGAGCTCGCGCGGCGGATTTCTCGAGCAGCTTGAACACTTTCAGCAGCCATGGACGCCGGAGTTTGAAATCGGCTCAGTCGAGCCAGACGGCGGTCCGGCGCTGCCCGGTCCGGTCGACGAGGTCGAGCTCTTCATGACCGCTGGCCGACGGCAGGCGGATCTCGCCGAGGGCCGGCACGGCCTCCTGACCGGCTGGCACGATCGCGTGCGCGCATGGCGGGCCGATGGCGATCGTCCGGCCGGCGCCGTAATCAGCCTCGGCATCTGCGAAATGACTGGGGTGCTGCGCGGCGAGCAGCTCGCCTTTCTCGAGCTGTTCGAGCAGCTCGCCGGCCCGGCGCATGTGATTCAGATCGCCGACGAACCGCTCGTTCATAGCGCTCCGATCGTCGCCGAACTCGGGGCCCGGACAGATGCCGAGCGCGACACGATAAGCGCCGACCTGATCGAATACTTCGCGCGCGCCAAGGCCCGCCCGGCTGAGTGGGTCTTCGCCGGCGCGCTGATGAAAGCGCTGCATAGAACGCCGCTCAGCGAAGCCTACGATTTGCTAAGTCGTCGGGGCGTACGCCGTGTGGGTCCGGCCGACGCGGTCGTTCTGTCGGCAGGTGGGGAAGGAGCGTTCCTGCGCCACCGCAAGCTTGGATACGCCATTAACATAAACGGTTTTCGCGTCGTGCGGGCCGGTCCGACCGTAGGTGCTTGGCTTCGAGAGGCCTTCGAGCCCGTGCATCGAAGCATCGACGACATCGGGCGAGACTACCGGAAGTTATTCAGCGCCATTCGAGCCAATCCTGGCGCGCGACCGAAGCACTTACTGATTGTCAACCTGATGTCGACGTCGGGCGACGATGACGTCCAGAACTACCAACCCTTCGATGCGCCGATGGCTGAGACGCTGAGCGGCGTGCGCGCGCGCGACATGAATCTGATGCTTCATGACCTGGCGCGCGAAGACAGTGATGTCGCCATTATCGACGTTGATGCGATCGCCGCCGAGACGGGTGCGCGGCACAACCTGCCCGACGGCGTGCATTCCAGCGGCGCTCTGCAGGCCGAGCTGCGCGCCGAGATACTCCACATCCTTTGCCACCGGGGTCTGCCGGGGTTTGCTCGGGCGCGCCTCGGCTGACCTCGAACGCCACCGGCGACGACGCTGGCGTCCGGTCAACCGGCCGCTAGGCGGCGGCGGACCAGGGTGTCGATCTCTCGCAGCGAACCGTGATGGGTGCGGGCACGCTCCTGGACTTGGACCGGGATGGTGTCGTCCAGCCCGAGCGAGAGCAGACTGAGCGCGAAGGTGTGGCCCGCGACCTCTGCTGCGACCCGGCCAGCGAGGCGATAGTCGGTCGCAAGGGCGCGTGCGCCGATGTGAGCGAACGCGCGATCGATGTCGACGACGGTCACTCCGATGTCGCGCGACAGATCGAGCGCCATCCGGTCCAGGCGGCGGATCCGCTCGAGCAGGTGTTGGCCCTTCTCGGTTCGCCGCCCGGACACGGCGCGAAAGACCGTGAGCAACATCACGATCGCGCCCTCGGCGGCAAGGCCGTCGGTGCGCCGACGCCAGCGCGCTGCTGTTTCGGCGAAGGGCTCGTCACTCTCGACCTCGCATAGCAGCGAAAGGACTACGACGTTGCCCGCCGCCGCCCTCAGGCGGCGAGCGCCCCAGAACGTCAGCTGGATTGGCCAATCGACGCCCGACGCGGCGCGCAACGCTTCGGCCAACTGTTGCGCCCCGTAAAGCACAGCCGGCCGCTCGCGCATGTCGACCTCGGCGTGGATGGTGATCGGAGCGAGCGGGCTCATCGCGCAACGGCTCGGCGAGAGCCAAATGCGGCGGCCGTCCGCGGTCCCCCAGAAGCGTCGAGGTCGTGTCTAGGCCTCGGCAGGACCATCGCCGCTCGCGCTGATCTCCAGCTCCACCAATCGCACCTTCCCACGTCGCCCGTCGCGACACCAGGAAGGCTACGTTGGGAGATCGGGCACGGCAACGAATGTCCGCTTTCCCCCCATAGCTGACTCTCGGAATGTCCGCTTCCCGGCAGTCTAACTTGGCAATTTTCGACCGGACGCGACGTGTCCACGCTAAATAGAAATGACACTCGTTCCGCCAGATAGAGATGACACCGAGGGCGGCAGTCGGGGGTCGGGCGGGCGCGGAGCCCCCACGTAGCGCAGAGCCCGACCGACCCCCGCACCGCAGCGTTGGAGTCAGTTGGCGCGGATCTCGCGGGCCGGTCTGATCGATCTTCTAGGCTTGGCGCCAGCGTCGCGGCGCTGCTGGTCTTCGCGGATGATCGCCAGCAACGGGCCGAAGAACTTGTTTTGCACAACAGCGGCCTGGTCGACGCGGCGGTTCTTGTCGAACAGCCGGTAGGGCAGGTCGGCGCCGTTGTGGCGCACGACGATCCGCCCGTCAGGATACTCCACCACATCGGCCGCCTTCGCCGCGGCGGCCAGCGCCTGCGGCGTCTGCTCCAGGATGTAGATCATGCGGTCGTAGTGGAGCGTCAGCGCCTGGGTGACCTTGCGGGTCTCGCGCCAGGTGAAGGTCTCGGTCAGATCGTCCCTGGGGCCGAGCGGGCGGTGAAGATCCTTCTCGTTGGCCGGCGCCCTGGCGAAGCGGGCGTTGTGCTGGGCCATGAAGCTCGGCAGGAAGGCGTTCGCCGCCTCGATGTCGTTGACGCCGGCAAGCCGCAGCTCCTTCACCAGACGGTCCTGCAGTGTCTTGTGGGCCCGCTCGACACGCCCCTTGGCCTGGCTGGAGTGGGCGCAGATCAGATCGATATTGAGCGCGTGCAGCGCCCGGCCGAACTGGGTCATGCCATCGCCCTTCGGCGCATCGACCTTGGCGACCCGGAAGACAACGTGCTTGTCGGTGTAGAACGCCACCGGCTTGCCGTGCGTCTCGAGATACTCTCGGACCGCGGCGAAGTAGGCGAACGTCGACTCCGTGCGCACGAAGCGCAGCTGCATCAGCCGCGACGTGGCGTCGTCGATGAACACCAGCAGCGTGCACTGGCGCCCGCGATCCTCGAACCACCAGTGCTCGCAGCCATCGACCTGGATCAGCTCACCGACGCAGTCGCGCCGGTAGCGCGGCTGGTGCGCCCGCTTCATCCGGCGCCGGCGATCGAACCACAGACCGTCCTCCAGCATCCACTTGCGGATCGTCTCACGGCCAAAGGTCATGCCGTGGAACTCGCGCAGCTTCTCGGCGGCCAAGGTGGGCCCGAAGTCCGAGTAGCGATCGCGAATGATCGCTAGCGCGGCGGCGCGCTTCGCCTCGGGTGTCCGACGATTGCCGCGGCGGCCACGCTGCTTGGAGATCAGTCCGGCCGCACCGTCCGCGCGATAGGCCTTCAGCAGCCGGAACACCTGGCGTCGCTTCAGGTCCAGAAGCTGCGCCGCAGCCGTCGTCGTCAGGCGGCCGTCCTGCAGATCCCGCAACACTTCAAGTCGACTGAGCTCCCGATCGCTCATGACCACCACCATCCCCGACTCCCCAGCTAAGCTGAGGGAGTGTCATTCCAATCTGGCGCGGGGGTGACATTCTCATGTGGGCGCTACACGACGCCTTCCGATAAAGGGGGTTAGACGCAGTCGGCTGCGGGGCGTCTTCGTTCGACACGCGACGCGGAATGCTACTCAGAGCACCGCGGTGCCCGTAGCACGCGACGGATGGCCAACGGACCGGCCTCGTTCTTGGATCAAACACGAGGACAGCAACGCACCGGACGTCAGACCGAACCCAAGGGTCGTCTGTGGGCCTCGAATGCTCACGACCGGGGTCAGTCATCCGTGAACTCGAAGTCAGAGTCTTCGATTGCCTCGTGGGCTAGAGCGGTCATTCGCCGCTCGAGCCTTGATATGACCCGGCTGATGTCTGGGTCGCCGATCCTACCCTCTGCGTCCTTCAGTTCGGCGATGGCAATGTCAAACGTGTCCGACCGGCCGGTGAGCTTGGCTGTCTCAATGCCCACCTCGCAGTACGCCGTCAGGATTGCCTTATTCATGCGGTAGCGAGACGCCGCTCCTGCCGCTATTTCGCGAGCGCGCTCAATCAAGACCACTCGATCTTCGAGCAGGAGTCCGGGAGACCTGACTGCCCGCGCAGTGGCAAGGATGATCCGATACCGTACCGCTGGTCCGTCCAACCCGAAGTCGTTCTGGAACAATCTGATCTCTGTGTCAGCCTGGTCGAATTGCCCCAGCTCGATCAGGTTTCGGATCAACCTGTGCCGCGGCACGCGCTCCCCAGGCGCCACGGAAACCATTCTTCGCAAGAGCACATTCTGGCGAGCCCGATCGGCAACGCTAGCAAGTCCACTTTCAGCATTGCAGAGTTCTCTCAGCGTCCGAATCTCGATGTCATAAGTCGGCGATATCGCGTTTATGACCTTGTCAAAGAGATCATACCTCCTCTCCGTATCGAAATATTTGTGATCAGGGTGCTGTCAGACTAACGGCAACTCGTCTCCGGTGTGACGCAGGGCGCCCAAAACCCAAGCGGCGCTTACCCCATGACTGACCGCCACT
>JGI12269J14319_10002273_pt1 | contig 18594 bp, 15 predicted proteins | sample PeaSoiSIISIP2007_FD_14319 | JGI IMG/M metagenome (IMG submission 14319) | reverse complement strand
GGCACGCCATTAGTTCCAGGAGCGAACGGCGCAGGGATGCCGAATGCGGCGGCGTTCAATACTGGCTTGTTCCCGTTCACGCCAGTCGTGCCCTGAAGTATGGGATTGCTCGCCGTAGCCCCAACCCCTCCAACCGGGACGATCGGATTAGTTATGGCGTCCTGGCCTCCGCCCCAGTAGATGCTGGCGGCGCCTCCGCTGAAATCGATCACGCTATAGGGCTGGCCACTTTGCAGAACGGTTACGCCGTTGAAGCCCCACCCGTTGGCAATCTGCTTCACCCATGCATTCCCATTCGCGATCGTGGGCAGCTCATAGTGGTAGCTAACGGTGAAGACGTGAGTTCGGTCGTAGTCCGAGTTGCCGTAAGAAGTTTCGGGATTGTTGGGGTCGTTGCCATTGTAGAAAAGCCCCAGGCCGCTCTGTTCATCGAGAGTGTGCGAATACGTGTAGGAACCGGTTACCTGAAGGCCGTGGCTGAAGCGCTTGTCCACGTGGACTTGCAAGGCGTCGTAGTTGGAGATGCCAATGGTACGATTGAAATCCGAATTTGGATCGTACCCCAGGAAAGGCGCGCGCAGAGCTGCGTTGCCCGTGGGGAAGCCGTCGACCAAAGCGAAGACGTTCTCACTATTGCTGACGTTGTAGCCGTAAGAATAGATCTGTTCGTTCGGCCCACCCGCGAGAACCGGATGCTGGGGCGTGGCGATCTGAGCCTGGTTGAACGGAACTGGAATGGTGTCGTGTACGCCGTGATTGCCCACATAGCCCAGAGTGAACACCAGTGAGTTTTTCGGTTGCCACTGCAGGTCAAGAGTCCAGTTCTCGGAATAAGGAAGCGTGTTTCTGGGATCGTAGCCGCCAAAGAAGAATGGGCCACATCCGGTTTGGTTGGTCGCCTGGCAGAAGTTCGTGGTGTTGTTGATGAGCTGCGTTGCATTCGGAATGAGCTCCTGAACCGAAGACAGATTCGCCGGTGGAGGCGGCGGAGGCGCGGTTCCGAACGGCGTAGCAAGTGTTGCACCCTTGACGGGGTAGAACGGTGTAACAAAAGGCTGTTCGACGGTCACGCCGAATGGGCCGCTGATCCCGCCACCTGCCGGCGGAGAAAGTTCCGCGAAGTACTCCCCGCGGTCGTAATACATCCCGAATCCGCCCCGGACAACCACATTCATAGATGGGCTGTAGGCAAACCCAATCCGGGGAGCAAAACCCCACTGTCGGCCGGTCAGCGTCGAGGCGCTCACACCTCTGGTGCCGAACGTGGGATTGTTCCCGGCTACGACCAAACCGATGTTATTTATCGTGTCGGTGGCCACGTTGTAGGAGTAATCCTGCGGGTAGAAGTTCGTGAGCATTCCGTTCTTTTCAGAGAGCGGACCATCCCAATCCCAGCGCAGACCGATATCCAAAGTCAAATTCGAGGCCACGCGGATATCGTCCTGCACATAAGCACCGGCCTGCTTGGTGCGATAGTAGCGGTTGCTGGCGCCATTCAGGAGTTGCGATACATCCTGCCCGCTGCAGGTGACCGTGTTCGGTCCACAAATCTGGCCTTGCAGAAAACCGGGGAAATCGGCGAAGGTGACTCGCGCCACCTGGTTCTCTTTGTTGATTACATTCAACTGCGTGTAGTCGAAGTTGAATCCAGTCGAGATCGATTGCTTTCCCCGGACCCACTTGAGGTTGCTGGCCCCTTCAAAATTGTTTTGAAAGATGCCGGCATTGGCGAAGTTATTCGTGGGACCAATGGACAGAGAATCAATCGCGTTGGGATTGTTGTCCGCGTTGCGGATGTTCATCTGCGGGAAGAGACCAATCCCCAGCAGATTCATTCCCACGGCTGACGGTCCTATGAATTGGCTGGTGCTCGAGTATGCCTTCTCGCGAATGAAACCGAAGCGCTGCTCCCAGGACAAATTGGGCGTCAGAGCGGTTGTGTTGTCGATGGAAACTGTCTGGCTTCCCGCCTGCATGGTCTGCGGGAATCCTAGAAGTTCGCTCTCGGCGAAGGGAGTAACATTCGGATCCCGCTGATAATAGTATTTCGACGATAAACGATCCTTAGCGCTGAAGTTGTAATCCAGATTGCCGTTTACCTGATCGGCGGCGAACCTGGAGCCCGGCCCTTGGACTACGGTATCAGCGTTCTGAGTCTGCAGAGTAGCTAGCTGGCTGCCGGTAGCGGCGTTCGGTACCCAGAAACTTCCGTCCGGCGCCTTCATCTGCATAATGGCGAGCGCCTGGGGTGTGATTTGGCTCGCGGTAATAGGCGGCGGATTTCCGTTTTGTCCGTTCAGATCGAAATCCGTGTTTGCCAGATTAGCCAGCGTGGCGGCGCTCCGATCGTTGGTCAAGCCGGGTGGAACAGCTACCAGGGAAGTCGCCAACAACTGATCCGTCACCCGCTGTCCCTGATACGAGCCGAAGAAGAAAAGCTTGTCCTTCTTGATGGGTCCGCCCACGTAAGCACCGAAAACATCGCGGTGCATCGACGGCCGACTCAACTGGTTGTGATCAAAGAACCACTGATTGGCGTTCCAACCCGTTTGCTGATGAGTTTCGTAGGCACCGCCGTGAAGATCGTTCGTCCCTGACTTGGTCGTGACCGCGATCTGTGCCCCGCTGTTGGCTCCTTGCGACGCATCGTACATGGAAGAATTAACGTGCATTTCCTGGATGGTTTCCGGCGGCGGGCTGGGCAGGGCCTGGCCGATAGCGCCGTAAACCGAGGTGCTGGTCACGATCTCGCCACTGGGATTGTTGCCATTTCCGTTTTGCCCGATGTTTACAGCCACGCGACTTGACGTAACCTGGCTGGTGGATTTGCCATTGAAAATGTTGTTCGCCAAGATCCCATTGACCGAGAAACTATTGCTGGTGTCGCGCTGTCCGTTGGCCCAGATGGCCTGATTGCCCAAGCCTGCATTTGTGCCGGCGGTGTTCAGAAAGTCGGCGCTGACACCGGGACTCAGAATGGCAGCCTGAGTAAAACTGCCCGTCCCCAGCGGTATTTCCGCGATTTGCTTGTCGTCAAGCGTGTAGCCGGTCGTGCTGTCGGTCACGTTGAGCAGCGGTGTAGCCGCGACGGTAACCGTAGTTGCGACGGCGCCCGGCTGAAGCTTGGCGTTGACCGTCGCCGTTCGATCGCCCTGTACGAGAATCTTGTTGTAGATGGCGGTCTTAAAACCATCCCGGGTAAAAGTGACTTCGTAGGTCCCAATAGGAAGATCGGAGAAGCTGAACGAACCGTCGTTTTTCGATTCCGCAGCCACTTCGAGATTGGTGGCCAAATTGCGAATCTTGACCGCAGCTTTCTGTACCACGGCGCCGCTAACGTCCGTCACCGTGCCGTTCAGCGATCCCAGCGTCTGTTGCCCAAATGCCAGGTGAGGCAGAAAGGTGAAACTCAAGAGTGCGGCCAGGAGCGGAGCTAGAAGCTTTGAAGGACAAAGGGCTAGCGACAGGCGACGAGGGTTCATTGGGGGAAAGCCTCCTGTAACGGGAAAGTGGCTTTTATAGCACAGCAATGTAACATTCCCGTTAGAATTTGTTATGGGTGTCCTGTGGAAAACTGGACAGGAAGACTTGAGACGAAGGACGCCCTCAGGCCTGATCCGGTGATGTACGCGGGCGTATTCTGAGGGGTTGGCCATGATCTCTAAACGGAAACTGATCGCGCTTTCGGTTCTCGCGCTGGTCGGCCTTGCTGTCTTCGTACCTGCGATTCTGCAGCGTTTGCTTACGGTCTATCCCACGTCCGAAACGGAGAGCGCGTTCCTGAAAAACTACACCCCCGAGCCGGCCGTCGATCAGTTCCACGTGAAAGAGAGCTATGGACAATGGGGTAGCACCGTGACCGCCGGAGCGGGAAGGGAATTCGCCAGCCATCAGCACAGCTTCTCTGGCCAGATTGCGATCGACCCCAAGGACTGGGTGTCCCTGATGTCCTCTGTGAGCGATGACCTGTCGGCCCAACTCTCCCGCTACGGCGCCCAGATTCTCGATCAGAGCGGCGATGCGCGCGACGGCTTTTGCGTGAACTACAGAGTGGGCAAGACCCTCGGACAGGTTGTGATCTCGCCTCTAAGGGTGGAAAAGGTCCAATCCGGATTCAGCGGCAAACTGCAGGTATCCCTCGATGTTTCAGTCGAGGAAAAATGGTTCCGCAAGGAGCCGGGTTTGATCATGGTCAGGGTCGCCGACCGCGCGCGTTAGAGAGCGGAGAATGAGAACCGAGAAAAGACGCAAAATAAAGAATGGCCCAGACCCAAATCGCTGACCCGGGCAACAATGGCGGAGGGAGAGGGATTCGAACCCCCGGTACCCTTTCGGGTACAACGGTTTTCAAGACCGCCCGTTTCAACCGCTCACGCATCCCTCCGGCCCGATCTTTATTAGTTTACATCGCCGCTTGGACCGGTTCCGAAAGGTTTATCCTTAACGTACCGGAGGTAAGCTAGCTCGGAATTGCGAAACTGCGGGGTGGCTTATTGAGAAGAATCATGAAATCCGATCATTTTCTGCGGGCCGTTCTCTTTGTCGTTTTACTGACCCAACTGGGTGCGCACGCGCAAACCCAGGGCGCCGACGGATCTGCCGATGACGCCAACAAATCCTGGACGTCCACGACCCAGCAGCAACTGCCCGGCAATTTGAATCCGATCAGGACATCTGAAACTCATACCGAGTCTGCTGGGCGCGTTGTTGATAAGCAAAGCGTCGAACACATGGGGGTGGACGGCCGTTACGAGCCTTATCTGGATGTGCAAAAGGAAACCGTAAAAGTGAACGCCAACACGGTCCGCACAGTTGAGCGGAAATTCGCTCGTGATCCCGATGGCCGGCAAACGCTGGTTCAGGTTACCGAAGAAGAAAAACGCAGCTTGCCGGGAGGCGAAGTGAAGGTCGTGCGCACGACCTCCAATCCCGACGGCAACGGCGCTTTGCAGATCGCGCAACGCGAGGAGCAAGATACCCGGCAGATCAATCCTAACGTGCAGGAGACGAAGAGCACGCTGCTCACGCCCTCGCCGAATGGCGGTTTGACCGCGTCGATGCAGACCACTGACCGCGAAACGAAAACTGGTGAGCACAATGTTGAATTTCGCAAGTCCACTCTTTTGCCCGACTCTAACGGCAACTGGCAACTCAGCGAAGTCCGGGAGGGCACGATCAAGGACGATGGCAAAGATCGCACCAAAGATGAGCGGGTGCTGCGAACTGGCACCGACGGGAACTTGTCACTGGTTGAGCGGACGGTAAGCAAGGAATCGCAGAATGCCGCCGGCGACAAACGCAACACCGTGGAAACCTACTCCACCGATCTTCCGGGAACTCCGATTGACGGGACTTTGCGCCTGAACCAGCGGGTTACGACGATTCAGCGCAAGGACGGAAACGGCGCGCAATCTACCGAAAAGCAGGTGGAACAGCGAAACCCTGCGCAGCCGAGCGATAGCCCGCGGGTTACCGAGCAGGCCATCGACATTGTCCGACCTGGGCTCGGCGGTGTCACTCGTGAGACCCAGACGCTTCGATCGCTGGATTCCAACGGCAGCCTCGGGGTGGTATCAGTCGACACTCGAAAACAAAACAGCACACCCGCAGTCCAGGTTGACATTGCGCCGGCCAAGACCACTCAGCCCGCGCCCGCCCACTAATTGCAACCTATTTCGTGATCACGCCGCAGGCAATGCGATCGCCGGAGTTTCCCGACGGATCGGTCTTCATGTCGTCCTCTTTGGCATGAATGACCAAGGCAGTCCCGCCGTTACTGAAGAGCGAGTGGCTATTGGTTCCGTCTCCCAGGCCGACGTCGCTGTCAGTCAGCTTGAGCTTGGCTTTGCCTTTTGCGTCGACGGTGAAGTTCATCATATCGCCGGCATGGTGCCCGTTAGGATTCTCGAGGCCGTGCTTCTTTCCATCGGGATTGAAATGCGGTCCCGCGGACTTGAAATCCGGGCCATCGCACTTTGCGTTCTGATGAAAGTGGATGCCGTGTGTTCCCGGCGGCAGGTCATGCAGGTTAAGGTCAAGGCCCATGCCCACGCCCTTTGCGCCCATCCTGCTTTCCTTCAGAGTGATGGTCCCCACGCTCTTGCCTTGGGCATCTTTCATCTCAACCACAGTCTTGGCGGAACTGGAGAGCGAAAAGAAAATGATCGCGGACGATACCGCTGCAATGAACAATGTTTTGTATTTCATAGCCACAGATTATAACCAAGCTTTCGTCGCACCGGCTATTTCGCGCCGCCGATTTCACAACTGCTCCACAATCCTCTGTAATTTCCGAGCAATCCATTCGGGATCGCTTCCGGGTTTGAATTGAACTGGGACGCCGATCTTTACCTTCACGTGACCCGGCCGGGCAAATTTCTTTCCTGCCTGCTTCAGTTCGAACAGTCCGTCAATGCGCAGGGGCACGATAGGAATTTGCAGGTTGTTCGCCAGAAGGCCAACACCGGAGCGGAAGGGAAGCAGATTGCCATCGGTAGTGTGACGGCCTTCAGGAAAAACCAGCACGTTGTAGCCGCGATCCACAGATTCGCCGGCATAGGCAAAGCTCTCGCGGAATCCTGCCTCACGCGGCAAGGGAAAAAGATTGAGCAACGACACGCCCAGAGTCCACTTCACAAGGTCGTAGGTTCGTGCCACGACGCTTCGAGTTGCTGGCGGAGTGCGCAGGAGTTCGAGCGCTTCGCCGCCCGTGGCGATTGCCAGCTTGTGCCACAGACGAGTGGGAAGAGCGGTCAACACGAATCCCGGGTCGACGTCGCTGATGTGATTGCAGATCACCAGAACTGGCCCGGCCGTTTTGTGCAGATTTTGTCTGCCCTCGACGTGCGGCGATCCCAAGAAGAATACCGCGGGGCGCAAAAGCAAGTAATGAACGGCTACGCGCACCCAAGCGACCGGCCAGCGCTGTGCCCACCGCGGATAGTGGTAGGGCGTTCGCGGCGGACGCGAGCCTTGCAGCATGCGCTCGAGGTCACCAACCGTGTTCACGGCCGCGAAGCGCGTCTCGCTGAGATCGATCTGATAGCGGTCTTCGAGCGCGCTCAATAGTTCCACCCGGTCGAGCGAACTAAGGTTTAGCTCAGATTCGAGATTCGCATTGGGCGAGAGCCGAGCGGGCAAACGCCCTGTTACTCGCGCAATCAATTCTGCAAGGGGACTCGAAGAGATCTGGCTGGGAGATTGCTTTGCCAACTGTGCCTGCACCGACTGCTGAATAACATTCCGCAGCGGCTTCTGCGTAGAGGTGCGCGGGAAATCTTCCTCCGGCCATACGACCCAGTTGTGCAGGCGCTGATGCTCGGCCAGAGATTCGTTCGCTCGTTTCACAATGGCTTCGGGATCGAGGTCAGGGTCCCGCAGAATGATCGCCGCGCAGGGTTCTGCATTTCCGTTGCGCGGAAGCGGGACCACCACGACATCTTTCACCTCCGGCTGGAGCCGGAGAGCACCTTCCAGATCATCGGGATAGACGTTCATTCCCGCAGGCGTGACGATGACGTCTTTCTTTCTTCCTTTGAAGTAGAGATTCCCTTCGGCATCGAGTTCGCCCACATCGCCGGTACCGCACCAGCCGTCTTCGCCGGCGAGTGGGAGCAGATCTTTTCCGTTCCAGTAGCCGGCGGCGACTCCACCTCCGCGTACCAGAATTTCTTTATCGGGAGCCAGTTTGATCTCACGTCCAGCGAGAACTTTTCCAATCGAACCTTTGCCCAGCCGAAAAGGATGGTTCACGCTAATAAGCGACGTAGTTTCAGTGAGGCCGTAGCCTTGAATGGCGGCGTACCCGAGGCGTCCCCAGAATTCTTCGGTGTTGCGATCAAGCGCGGCGCCGCCTGAGATGAACGCCCAGAACTTCCATCCGAACTGACGATGGATGCGGCGGAAAACCCACCAGCGGTGCAGAAAGTGTTTGCCTTCGGCGGTTCGAAAGGTCTGCCGGAATGGTTCGCGATGGCCCTCGTCGTCGAGATCGCGCTCGATTTTCTCTTTGAGCGATTGCAGCATGCGCGGCACCGCGACCAGCACCGAAACGCGCTCGCGATGAATGGTTCCGATCACATCGGCGGGCTTGAATGTGTCCTGGAAGATCACCGTTCCGCCCATCAGTTGCGGCAGAAAAATCCCGAGAAATTGCCCGAAGACATGGCTGAGCGGCAACAGATTCAAGAAGCGAACGGGATGCACCCAGCGTTCGTACTTGAGATATTTCCGAATCTCCAATTCCAGGGGCGCGATATTGGCAAGAACATTGCCATGGGAAATCACGACTCCCTTGGGCTCGGCGGTGGTGCCGGAGGTGAAGACGATCTCAAGAGTGTCCGCAGGTTCGAGTTCGACGGATTGGTAGGCCGACGGCGAGTGCTCTGCCAATGTGTTCGCCAAATCCTCTAGGGCAAGGGTTGGAATCGACTGCCGCACGTGTTCTCGCGAGCACACTACCAACTTGGCTCCGACCTGCTGATGCACGCGCCACGCAAAATCCGGCGTGGCTACGTCGTCCATGGGGACGACCACGACGCCGCGCAAAACGCATCCGAGAAATACTGCGACCCACTCGGCCGAGTTCGGCCCCCAGATCAGAACACGATCGCCCTTGGTGATCCCGCGAGCATCCAATTCGCGCGCAAACTGAAATGCAGTGTCGGCGACTTGCCGATACGACCAGCGCACAGTGCGATATCCCTGGCGCTGCACGTACGCAGTCTCCTTGCTCCCTCGCAGAAAATGTTCGAGGTAGCCGACAATTGAGCAAGGTTCCACATATCCGATATTAGCGCTTTGCGGGCTTGAGCTTCTTAGTTAGAGCAGAGGACGATGTTTCCAGCGGGTAACTATTCGCGTCCCACGCCGAGGGCGTCGGCCACGCGATTGATGTAGTTGAACCAGGACGCGATCAGCGTGATCTGCAGGATTGCTTTATCGTCGAATCCAACTGTGCGCAGGCACTCGTGGTCATCTTTCCGGATTTTGGTCGCGTCCCTGGTAAGTTTCACTACGTAGTCCAGCATCGCGCGCTCTTGCGCGGTTATAGGAGCAGTGGTGTAGTCCTGCTTTAGTGCTTCGACGAGAGGTTCATCCAACGTTACGCGACGCAGAAACTCTGCGTGAGAGTCGATTCAATAAACGCACCGGTTGGTGACGGATACCATGGTCGTGATCATTTCGTGTTGGCGGCGGCCGAGCGGCAAATCTGGTGACATGAGAACGCCAAAGGTCGCGAAGGCGTGGTAGAGCGCTCGGGGATAGGCTGTGGGAAGCAACAATCTGAGAACCGCCGCCCTCGACCGGATGCACCGGCATCGCGTATTCCTTGGGATAGAGCAGTTTCTGGTCTTCCATGGCCTTGCGCAGCTGCGCATTAGCATCGGTGAGAGGGACGGTACGAATCCAGGTCATAAGAAACTTGCCTTCAATCGCCAGTTTTGCCGTACACTTCGTGGCCAGTAAGTATTTCTTGAGACACGACGTAAGGGCCGATACCCGAATTGTATTACGGTGGCTTGAACAACACAGTCACCCAAGCCTAGCCGAAACTTTAGCGCGAGGGCCGAGACACAATGCCGGTGCATGAAGAACTTCTCCGCGAATTTCAAGATTTCGCTCGAACCGCTCCTGCGGCCAAGTCCGTCATGGAGCACATTGCCCAGAGTCTTCACGAAAAAATGACGCGCTACAACTGGGTGGGATTTTATCTGGTCGATCCGGCGGACGCCGGCTTCCTGCTGGTCGGACCTTTCGTCGGCAGCTTTACGCCCAACGCTCGTATTCCGCTCAGCAAGGGACTCTGTGGCGCCGCAGCCAGCAGCGGGCAGATCGTAGTCGTGCATGATGTTTCCGCAGACCCACGGTATCTTGCAGGCTCACCCATGGTGAAGTGCGAAATTGTTGTGCCCATCTTCGTGAACAAGAAACTCGCCGGGGAGCTCGATGTCGAGAGCTATTTTGCCGGCACATTCACTGAAGCAGAGCAAGAGTTTGTTGCCGCCTGCGCAGCCCTCGTCGGAGACTTCTTAAGGAAACGATAGTCGGCCATGGTCGCAATTTTTTTTTTTTTTGTTCAGGTTCATATTATGAAGACCCGCCTACTCCTCTGTGGTCTTGGAATCTGGCTCGGCGCCACCGTCGGTTTGCGGCTCGCGGGACAGCATCTGCTGCATCCTGGTAATTGGAAGGGAACGCTCATCCTCTTTGCGGTCAGTTTTCCCCTGATGGCTTGGTTAGTTCGGCGTCTGTGCAACCGGTTTCGGTTGCCGCCGGAGCAGTGGCCGGCGGGCGCGGTCTCGATCGCGCTACCGACGCTGTTGCTCGATCCATTTTCCAGTGCATTTTTTCCAATTGTGTTTCCGAACATCTCTCCTGAAGCGTCCGGGCTATTTGGAGGTTGGATGCTTTGGTGCTGTGCCGGCGCCCTGGTCGGAGGTATTATCCGTCCAGGAAAACGCTCGTGAATGTGCGTCCGAAGCTGCTAGCCGGTGAAGACCTTCCACCGGAGCCGCAGCAGAAGCGGAGTCTGGAGAAACGCGCGCGATTGAAAGCCGCCGGGCTTTCGCTGTTTGGCGAGAAAGGTTACGAGAGCACTTCGGTCGACGAGATCGCGCGGCGAGCGAAGCTCGCGGTGGGAAGTTTCTACCAGCACTTCCGCTCGAAGCGGCAGTTGTTGCTGGCGCTCATGGATGAGTTGTTGGAGAAGTTGAGCCAGCTTGAATTTCGGCCGGGGAATGCGTCCGATGTTCGGGCGGTTGTCCATGATTTGTTGTCGCGCGCTTTCTCTCACGATCTCCAGTACCTGGGAGCTTATCGTGCATGGCAGGAGGCCGCGCTTTCCGATCCAGGCCTGGCGCAAAAGCAACTGGAGATTCACGATTGGACGACTGGCCGAGTCACGACTGTGTTTCAGCTTCTGCAACGATTGCCTGGTGCGCGGCCCGGAGTGGACGTTCCTGGGCTGGCGCGGGTGATGGATAGCTTCTTCTGGAGCCTGCTCGCGCGGGCCGTGAGCATGCCCGCGTTGGAGTTGAATCAGTGGATCGATTCGGCTACGCACCTTATTTATCACGCGATGTTTATTGACCCTCCAAAGACAGAGAAGCGGCTGAAGCCGAGTTGATTCGAGCGTGCTTGCGATATGGCTGAAGCATATCCCGACACGAATCATGAGATTGTATGAAGTCTGAGACGTAGCGAGCTACGTCCCTACAGCTCGAGCGGAGTTTTATCCATCTAACACAAATGCCCGGCGGTTACCCGGTCGTACACTCCCTTTCGGTAACCCTTAGTAACCATACGATTCTGAGTACCCAGCCGTACAATTACCCTTGTCCTAAAGACCATCTCCTGACACCCGGCGCAATGCCGATGGAATGGTCAATTTGGCCACGGACTCTCGTGCGGGAGAGAATGCTTTCCGGCGAGAGACGAAACCGGAGTTGGAGTCCGCACTTTTATGGCGTTTGGTTTTGGCTTCAATAAGCAGAAGGTTCTCAGTGCTGCGGAGAAGTTTGTCCAACAGGGCAAATTGCCAAACGCGATCACTGAGTACGAAAAAGTCCTCAAAGCCGACCCCAAGGATCTCACGGTGATGAACACCGTGGGCGACCTCTACTCGCGTCTCGGCAACAGCGAAAAAGCCGTGGAGTGTTTCAAAAGCGTGGGCGATGCTTACGCCTCGCAAGGCTTCACGGTCAAGGCGATTGCCATGTACAAGAAACTCAGCAAGCTGAAGTCGTCCCTGGAAGGGTCGCTCCGGCTGGCCGAGCTTTACACGCAGCAGGGTCTGTTCAATGACGCGCGGGCTCAGTACCTGCAAGTGGCGGAAGAATTCTTGCGTGAGGGGCAACTGGAGCAGGCGGTGCGAATCTTCCAGAAAACTCTGGAAATGGATCCCGAAAACGTCGCTATGCGGACGCGGTTGGCTGAAGTTTACGTCCGCTTAGGCAAAAAGACTGAGGCCTGGCAGATTTTCTCCGCGGCCGCCGAGACTTTGCGGGCCAAAGGTCAGCTGGGTCCAGCAGAAGAAATTCTGCAGCGCATGATGACCCTGGATCCAGGCAATGGTTATGCGTTGCTGATGCGCGGACGGAATGCATTCGATGCCGGGGATATGGCGGCTGCGGTTCAGAGTCTGGAGAAAGTTGCGGACCTGGATAGCCATCCCGACGGATTGCGAACTCTGCTGCAAGCCTATTTGCAGACCGGACGTTTGCCCGAGGCGGGCACGCTGGCGGCGAAGTTGTTCTCGGTTCACAATGACATCGGTGCTCTCCTGTCTTATGCGGACGCTTTGATCGCGGTCGGCCAGTTTGAGGACGCTCTGCATCTGTATCAGCAACACTCCGATCGGCTCCTGGCAGCGGACTCCGCGAAAATACTGGATAACCTGCATTCCCTCATCGGGCACGTGCGGGAAAATACAACCGCGCTGGAGATGCTGCTCGATCTGTTGACCAAGGCGGGAGACAACACCCATCTTACCGAGGTCTACGAACTGCTAGCCCACGCCTACGTGCAAGCGGGTGAACTGGAAAAAGCTCGCGACTACTATCTCAAGCTAACGCAACTTGAGCCTGAGAATCAGTTGCACGCCCGCAACTATCAGCAAGTGGCCGGCCGGCTTGGCACTCCCTCCGGTTCGCACCTGATCACTCCCGAAGAAGGCGCGGTTTTGGTCGACGAACTTGAGGCCACGGCGCCGTTTATCGATCAGCGCTACCCCGATGATGTAGCGCTCTTCGTTCGTGCGGCTTTGACCGATGCCGAGCTTTTCATTTCCTACAACATGCCGTCAAAGGCGCTCGGGCCATTGCTTTCCGCATTGCCCCAGGCGCCGCGCGACCTGCGCGTCAATCAGCGGCTTGCCGCGTTGCACACGCGAGCTGCACGATTTACCGAGGCTGCCGTTTGCTGCCGCACCTTGGAAAGCATCTACCACGACGCCGGATATCCCGATGAAGCAACTCGTTATGGAGAACTCGCGGCCAAGTATGAGGAACGCGGTTCCGCAGGCCCAGCGGAGCATGGACAGCCTGCGGTAATGCACGTGGAGCCGAAGGCGGTAGCGCCTGGGGCCCTGGTCGACGAGGCTATCCCTGAAGCTCCGATTGCGGCGGATGCGCCGGCCGATGTAGATGTAACAGAAGCGCCCGCTCCATCGACGACCCACTCGTTCCATGCTCCTGCAGTGGCGGATTCTACCTTGGATGCAGCGGAGCCGGCGGAGTTTGAAATCCAGTCTGCGGCAGCGCAAGAGAAGGAAATCGATCTCTCGGCAGAGTGGGAAGGTACTCTTTCGGACGAACCCGAACCAGCTTCCACGCCTCAACAGCATGCAGTCGAAGTTGCCGCACCCAGTCACCAGGAAAGTTCCACATGCAGTCGAAGTTGCCGCACCCAGTCACCAGGAAAGTTCCGCCGATCCCGAGGCGATCAAGGACGCGGTGGAAGAAGTTCGCTTCTACCTCTCGAATGGTATGCACGAGGAGGCTCGCGCAGCTTACAGCAAGCTGAAGCGAATGAAACCAGAGCCGTCGTTGTTGTCAGCTCTGCACGACGAGATCGAAGCTGCTTCCGCTAAGCCTCCGGTCGCAGCGGTCGAGGCGGTTGAGGAAATTTCCGCTGAAGACATCCCTGCGCCCGAGGAAGAAGTCGCATTAGTTCCCGAACCAAAATCCGGGGTGCTGGATGCGCTGGTCAGTGACCTGGAATCTTCGCTGGGAGATGGATTCCTGCCGGAAGCTGCGGCGCATGAAGTAGCCCCGGAACCGGAGCCCGAACCGCAGGCAACGGAACCGACCGCCGCCTCTGCCGCTGCACATCATCCTGTACGTCATCCTGAACCTCAGTCGGAGCCTCAGCCGGCTGGCAAGCTGAGCAGCTTCGTCTCGGACCTTGAAGCATCCCTCGGGGACAGTTTCCTGGCGGAAGCGCCCGTGGCGAAGGCCGAACCTCCAAGTAAGCAGCGCGTGATCCGCGATCCCGAACCCGAGGTAGCTTCGGCGAAGGCCCAGATGCCCATCCCGGTCAAGTCCGCGCCGGCGCAAGTTCCGGCTGCGATGGCAGCGGCGGCGGCAACCCAATCCGTTACGACCCAGGCCGTTCGAACACCGCCTGGGGCAGCGCAGGAGCCAGCGAGTGCTCCGCCCACTTTCACTTATCATCCTTCAACAGTTCGGACTTCCCCTACGCACGCACCGGGCGCGACACCACCGAAGTTCGACTCCGGCCCCGGCGTGGATCTTGCCGACATGTTCGGCGAGTTAAAGCACGAGCTTGAGGAAGATTCAAACGCTACCGACGAGGATCCGGAGACGCACTACAACCTTGGAGTCGCTTTCCGCGAAATGGGACTTTTGGACGAGGCCATCGGAGAGTTGCAGAAAGTGTGCCAGGCAGTAGATCGTGGTCATCCCTTTCCGCACATCATGCAGACGTATACGTGGCTGTCGCAGTGTTTCCTCGACAAGGGCATTCCGGAAGCCGCCATCCGCTGGTATGAACAGGCGCTGAAGTTGACCACAATCGACGCCGACACTCGCACCGCGCTGCACTACGAGCTGGCATCTTCTTACGAGATTGCGGGGGACAAAGCTTCAGCCCTGAGCCATTTCATGCAGGTGTATGGCAGCAATATCGATTACAGGGACGTGGCCGAGCGCATTAAGACCCTGAAGTCGTAGAATGTCGGAATGGGTTTTCACACTCTGACGCTGGGCCCGTGCATTTGCAAAACCAGGCCCGCAGTGCTCGGGCTTTTCGGGTGCTCGCGGTGACGGCGGATCCGAATACACCCCAGACAATTCCATCGGGATCGTTGGGGGCGAAGGTGCCTTCCTCAGACGGCGGCGATGCTTCTGCCACAGTCGTGCAAATACCTCCTCGACATCCCGAAGTTAGCCGCTACGCGGGATTAGAACTCTGGCTGCATCGGGCGACGGTGTTGATGTTCGGGTTGGTCTGCGCGGTGGTTGGCGTGCTGCTGGTGATTCTTCCCTGGCGGCCGGAATGGACCGACAACTATCTGCTAATGGCTTCCCCGGGATTGCGGACGTTCGTTGCCAACGGTTTTGTTCGCGGAATCTGCAGCGGGCTGGGTTTGCTGGACATCTGGATTGGATTCTCGGAAGCACTTCACTACCACGAGGAAAAACGCTCCTAAAACAAAAGCCTCCCAATCATTCCGCCTGGCATGGCGGTTACTAAAGCCCGACGGAATCATGGAAAGACGTGACTATGAATGACGGTGTGAAGCGTGCGCCGCTGGCGTACGAAAACGAAGCATTTCTGAACAGCCCGGACGGGCGCATCCTGCGCATCCTGTCCGAATATACCGAACCGATTTCCCGCTTTCGTCGCGAACAGATTCAGGACACGGTTGTGTTTTTCGGCTCGGCGCGATTTCACAGCCGCGCCGCCGCGAAGGACAAGCTGGCCGAATTCGAATCAAGCTGCTCGCAGCTTTCCGGCAGTCAGCTTGAGACCTCAAGGAAACGTGCGCTCGCGGCGGTGGACATGGCGCGTTACTACGAAGATGCGCGTCGCATGGCTTTTCTCTTGAGCCAGTGGTCCATTCAGATTCCGGCGCGCCGGCGGCGTTTCGTGGTCACGACTGGCGGAGGGCCCGGCATCATGGAAGCCGCGAATCTAGGTGCAGAGGAGGCGGGTGCGAAGACAATAGGCTTGAACATTGCCCTGCCGTTCGAGCAGAGCCCCAATCCCTACATTACTCCGTCGCTGAATTTCGAGTTTCATTACTTCTTCATGCGCAAGTTCTGGTTCGCCTACTTGTCCAAGGCATTGGTGATTTTCCCCGGCGGATTTGGGACGTTCGACGAACTTTTCGAAATTCTCACCCTGGCGCAGACGCAGAAACTGGCCAAGAAAATTCTCGTCGTCATTTATGGAAGCGAGTACTGGAACCGGCTAATCAACTTCCAAACCATGGTGGATGCGGGAACAATTTCTCCCGAGGATTTGGAACTTTTCAAGATCGTGGACTCGCCAGAAGAAGGTTTTGAATTTCTGCGCGACGGCCTGACGAAACATCATCTTGGGCCGGAACCGAAGCACAAGGGCGAGCGAGTTCCAGAAATCGCGAAAACAAACCCATAACTCTTGCTTCTTTTCTACATCACCGACTGCGCCCAGTTTCCCGGCGACGAGAACGCGCGCCAGCGCGCTCTACTCGCGAAGATCGCGGAAGCAACTCGCTGTGGCATTGATTTCATTCAATTGCGGGAGAAAGATCTCTCCACTCGCGAACTCGAAGCTCTCGCCCACACGGCGGTCCGTATCATTCGCGAGAATTCTCTATCAGGAACTGAGAAGCGGGAACCGGCAACTCGCGTCCTGATTAACTCACGAACTGACGTTGCTGCGGCGTGCGGCGCGGATGGTGTGCACTTGCGCGCTGACGATATTTCGCCGTCGGAGGTGCGGAAGATTTGGACGCAGCCCACACCTCCCGCCCAGCCGCTGGTTAGCGTTTCCTGCCATTCCGCTGCTGACGTTGAACGCGCGGCCTCTGAGAGAGCTGATTTCGCCGTTTTCGCTCCAGTCTTCGAGAAGAAAGATGTTCCAGGTGCCAGCCCGGCTGGCCTCGATGGACTTCGAGAAGCTTGCCGGCAGAGGATTCCCGTCCTCGCCTTGGGTGGCATCACGCTCAAGAATGCCCGTGCCTGCCTTGATGCGGGCGCGGCTGGCATTGCCGCGATCCGCCTTTTTCAGTTGAATGATGTCGCCGAAGTAGTGCGACGGTTGAGGGGCTAGCCCGTCCATTTCTTGCCAGTTTTCAGGATATCCATGGCCTTCGCGAGACGGCGCAGACGCGTTTCTTCCTGTTTGGCTCCNCTGATCGAAGCAGCGATCTCTTTCTGATTCGTAAACGAGAGCCTTTGCCAATTAGCTTGNNCGGTCTTGCTCTTGGCCAACTCTTTCTTCAAGAGTGGCGGCGCTTCAACCGTTCGCTTGTCTTCATCGCGCTCCATGACAACGCTCACGGTATCCCCGGGTTTGACTCCAGCTCCGTCACGCAAGGATTTCCGCACGGGCATCATGTGTGAGGAACTCGGCTTCGAGGAGTTTCCCTTTTCCTGCAAACAGTCGCCCATCGGCATCAACGAAGAGCGAAAGGGGTAGCCATTGATGGTGCCTCGCACGGGTACTCGCGCGCGAGTCCCGAAGACTTCGAACACGTCAAACGGCGGGGTAAGTGCCGCGACCACGCCGATTTCTCTTCCTTCTATTTTAGTGGTGAATTCGAGTTTCTTCATTTTGTAGCGCTCCATTGGCAACTAGCGGAAAAACTATAAGTGTGCGGTCCGATTAATGCAAGCCGCAAAGGCTTGCACACAACCCGAAGTGGAAATCGATAAAATAATGAGTGTCTGGGCATTGTGCTACGCTCATCAACCAGATGAGCGATTCACGATCGACATCTCTAGCCACGAAGGATACGGCGCCAAACCTGGTGCTCATTCCCGCTGGCTGGTTCCGCATGGGATCGGACGCGGGCCAAGAAAACGAGCGTCCTGTGCACCAGGTTTGGGTCGATGCTTTCTACCTGGCCGCTTGCCAAGTAACAAATGCGGAGTACTCTCTTTTTCTGCTCGCGACCGCAGGCGATGCGGCTCCATTTTGCAATGATCCGAATTTCAATCATCCCGAGCAACCAGTCGTCGCCGTGTCGTGGTTCGAGGCCGTCAACTACTGCGAATGGCTCAGCGGAATTGCCGCCCGCAAATATCGCCTTCCCACCGAGGCTGAGTGGGAGCGGGCTGCACGCGGCGGAGTGGAAGACAAACTTTTCCCCTGGGGCAACGACCCGCCCCAATCATTGCCCAACTACGGAGAGCGCTGGAAGACGGGCCCTGAACCAGTTGGCCGCTCAACGCCCAACGCGTACGGCCTTTACGACGTCTGCCAGAATGTGCACGAATGGTGCAGTGACTGGTATCAGCCCGGCTATTACGCCGTCTCGCAGGATCGCAATCCGCGCGGTCCGGAAGCCGGCGAGCGCCGTGCTTCTCGCGGAGGTTCGTGGCGACATCACATTAAGGTTACGCGTTGCGCCGCGCGCTCCAGCATTCCTCCGGGGTTTCATTATGCGGATTACGGATTCCGAGTGGCCTGTGATGTGGACTGAACTTTATTCCGGGCTAAGCCCGTTTCTGCCTGGGTGAGAGCAGAGCGAGAATTTCGCGGAGTCCTTGCCGGATTTGTTTCAAGTCAGGCGCAGCCCGTTCTGGAAAAGGCAGCGGAGTTTGTTTCTTATCGACCTTGTTCTCCGAGCGTAAATGTTGCCGCGCGCCGGCAATGGTGAAACCTTCTTCATACAGAAGCTTTTTTATCCGCAGCACACTTTCCACATCTTTGTGGCGATACATCCGCTGTCCGGTGCTGCCCTTGACCGGTTTGAGCTGCGGAAACTCAGTTTCCCAGAAACGCAGGACATAGGCTGGCAAACGGCATAGCTGGGCAACCTCTCCGATGCGGAAATAAAGTTTGTCCGGGATCACCACGTCGGTGGTCTTGGCAGATTTGGACGCGGCTTTGTTGCGCGAACTCATCAAGGTTTCAGAA
>JGI12269J14319_10002271_pt1 | contig 18602 bp, 17 predicted proteins | sample PeaSoiSIISIP2007_FD_14319 | JGI IMG/M metagenome (IMG submission 14319) | reverse complement strand
ACCCCTTCACGACTACCGTGACCCCGCCGGTGGAACGCGAGGAGGACAGGATGCTGGCGGGGGTGCTCTACGACCCCGCCGACCCCGAGCTCGTGGCCAAGCGGGCCCGAGCCGGCAGCCTGACGCGTCGCCTCGAGGCCGGCGACGCGCAAACCCTGCGGGAGCTGTTCGGGTCCGTCGGTTTGGAGGTCGAGATCGTGCCGCCGTTCTTCTGCGACTACGGGAGCAACATCTTCGTCGGCTCACGCGTGTTCATGAACACGGGCTGCGTGATCCTCGACTGCGCCCGCGTGGACATCGGCGACGACGTGAAGTTCGGCCCGGGCGTGCACCTGTACCCCGCCACCCATCCCCTCGACCCCGCCACGCGCCGGGCCGGCCTCGAGCTGGCGGCGCCCGTCATCATCGGGTCCGACGTGTGGCTCGGGGGTGGGACCATCGTGTGTGCCGGCGTGCACATCGGGTCGGGCACGACCGTCGGGGCCGGCAGCGTGGTGGTACGTGACCTGCCGGCGGGGGTGGTGGCGGCCGGAAACCCGTGCCGCGTCGTCCGCCGGCTCGACGGGGACGACCCCGGGCAGAGCGACTAGGGCTCGGGCGATGATGGCGGCGACGGGTACCGGAGGAGCGACATGAGTCACGTGGCGATCGTCACGGGTGCGTCGTCGGGGATCGGCGCCGCCTACGCCCGGCGGTTGGCCGCCGACGGCCGCGACCTCATCGTGGTGGCCCGCCGGGCCGAACGTCTCGAGGCGCTGGCCTCGGATCTCCACGCCGACTACGGCGTCGCCGTCACCGCCGTGCCCGCCGACCTCGGGGACCTCGACGACCTCCGGCGCCTGTGCGGCACCGTCGAGGAGGCGGAGCCCGACCTGCTCGTCAACGACGCCGGCCTCGCCCACTACATGCCGTTCGCCGAGCTCCCCGCCGACCGGGCCCGTGAGCTGGTCGACGTCAACGTCCTCGCCCCCGTGCTCCTCAGCCGGTCGGTCCTCCCGGGCATGCTCGATCGGGGCCGGGGGTCGATCGTGAACGTGGCGTCGTTGCTCGCCTTCAGCGGGACCATGGCGGCACCGCACATGCCCGTGCGCGCCGTCTACGCCGCCACCAAGTCGTTCCTGGTGACCTTCAGCCAGATCCTGGCTGCCGAGGTGCGGGACACAGGTGTACGGGTCCAGGTGGTGTGCCCCGGCATGGTGCGCTCGGAGTTCCACAGCCGACAGGGGCTCGACGTGAGCAACGTGCCCCGCATGGAGCCCGACCTGGTGGTGACGGCGAGCCTCGCCGACCTGGATGCCGGCGTCGTGACGTCGGTCCCCGGCCTCGCCGACCCGGCGTCGCTGGCACGACTCGACGCCGCCGCCCGGGAACTGCTGAGCGCCAGCCGCAGCACCGGGCTCCCCGAGCGCTACGGGCCCGACGGGCTCTGAGACGGGCGGTCCGCCCGACCGGCGGGCCGACTACCGTGGGCTCGTGGGATGCCTCCTCATCGCGTTCCTGCTCGGGGCGCTGGTGTTCCTCGGCTTCGGTTTCCTCGTCCACCTGCTGTGGATCCTGGCCGCGGTGTTCTTCGTGTGCTGGCTGGCCGGGTTCGCCTTCGCCCGCGGCACGCGCCGGGGCGGGCGCCGCCGCTGACGGTCCTCACTGGTCTGTCGGCGGTCCGATCAGTCCGAACTCGTAGGCGAAGCGGACCAGCTCGGCCCGTGTGGGTCGTCCGAGCTTCTGGAGCAGGCGGGCCCGGTGCGTCTCGACGGTGCGCAGGCTGACCCCCAGGAGCTCGGCCACCTCGGCGTTGGTGTGCCCCACGGCCACCAGGCCGAGCACCTTCACCTCCCGGGGGGAGAGCACGGCCCCGCCCGATCCCTCCACCCCCGAGCTGGCGTCGCGCCAGCGCGCCAGCTTCACGCCCAGCGACGGTTGCAGGAAGGTCCCCCCGCCGGCCACCGCCCGGATGCCCTCGAAGAGCTCGCGCGCCGTGCCCGTCTTCGGGAGGTAGCCGTTCGCCCCCGCCGCCAGCACCTGCTGGACGAAGGCGGGGTGGTCGACGGCGCTCAGGACGAACACCGACGCGCCCGGGAATCGCCGCCGCAGGCCGGCCACGACGTCGTCGCCGCGGGAATCGGGCAGGTCGAGCGTGGTGAGCACGACGCGGGGCTCGACGTCGAGCTCGGAGGCGCCGCGCAACGACGACGCCTCGCCCACCGTCTGCATGTCGGCCTGGGCGTCGATGAGCACGCGCAGGCCCTCGCGCACCACCGTCTGGCTCTCGATCACGGCCACGGAGATCGGCGCCACGGCCGGGCGGGGGGCGATGCGCTGGCCCCCCGGACCACTGAAGGTGTGGCGGGGTGCACCGCCGGGGACCAGGCGCGCCGCTCCACGGGAGAGGCCGCCAATGAGGGCCGGCTTACCGTTACGAACACTCATAGCCACCGCCCCGTGCCACCATCGGGTCGTGCACGAGCTTGGGCCACGCCGCACGCGTGGTCCCCCCACGCTCACCATACGGCCGTCTTCGGACCAGAGCAACGGGTTTGAGCCGCAACAATGTGCGGCCCTCTCCCATCCTCATTGCACGTGACGCGGCTGCACCCTCTCCTACAGCGGTCACGCGGCGGGGCTATGCGGTCTGAAACAAAACAGGTGTCACATCGGCACCGTGGACCACACTGTGCACCAATATCTCACGGTACGTGAAAGTCCCAAGGGCTCTTGCCCACTCCGCGCAGCCGTTCGTACGCTTGGCCCCATGGGAGCCCCGGTCGGCATCTTCGAGGGCACGATGCCCGACCTGGCGCCCACCATCTGCCGCCAGCGCCTGGTCATCGAGGGGACGTGCCACAGGCCCATCTCGGGTGCGGCCGTGCGGGGCTACCTGGTCGAGCTGTCAACGGTGTGCGACATGACGGCACTGATCGAGCCCGTCACCCACCGTTCCGACCGCTACGGATGGGCGGGCTGGATCCACTGGGAGGCCTCGGGTGCCCACGTCTACGCCTGGAACGCCCCGGAGCTCTTCTTCAGCGTCGACATCTACACCTGCAAGCCCTTCGACGTCCCGAGCGTCATCGAGTTCACGGACCGCTTCTTCGACGCCCGGCGCGTCGTGGCCAAGACGTTCTGACGTGGCGCTCCCCCGCGAGCTCCGACAAGGTGATCCGGACCAGGCGGAACTGCGGCGGCTGGCCCGGCAGGTGCAGGCGCCCGACGCCACCGCCGCGCTCGGCGTCTACCTGCTGCGCGCCGACGACCCGCGCTCGGCCCTCGCCCGCCACGTCGAGACCACCGTGTTCCTGGAGACCTTCGGCAACTCGGCCGAGCTGCTCGACAAGGAGTACGGGCCGTACGAGGCGTCGAGCATCTTCTTCTGCGTGATCGACCACCTGCGCAACCTGCCGGCCGGCACCATGCGGGTGGTACTCCCCTCCGACGCCGGGTTCAAGACCGTCGACGACACCGCACCGGTGTGGGGCGAGCCGCTCACGGCCATGGCCGAGCGGACCGGCCTGGCCCTCGACCTGGCGAGGACGTGGGACATCGCCACCCTGGCCGTGGCGCCCGAGTACCGGGGCAAGGCCACCATGGGTCTCGTGAGCATGGGCCTCTACCAGGCCCTGGCCCTGACCACGCCGCGCTGCGGCATCGACTGGCTCCTGGCCATCCTCGACGTGCCGGTACTGCGGCTCATCCGGTGGCGCCTGCGCATGCCCATGGCCGGCTTCACCGGCGTCCCGCCCCTGCCCTACCTGGGCTCGGTGGCGAGCCTGCCGGTGTGGTGCAACGTCCCCGACACCGAACGCCGGATCGCGCTGTCCGACCCCGATGTCCACGCCCTGTACTTCGAGGGCGTGGGCCTCGAGCCGGCCCTGCGACCCCTCGACGTCGCCGGTGCCGTGGGGCTCGTGGCCTAACGGGTCCCCTCCATCACCGGGCCCCACAGCGCGTTGTCGCTGCGCCGCCACAGGGTGGTGATGACGTGCGGGAGCGCGTCGGGCTTGACCGGCCGGGAGAAGAAATAGCCCTGTACGGCGTCGCACCCCAGCTCCACCAGCCGCTGCGCCTGGCGCGGCGTCTCGACGCCCTCGGCAATGGTCGAGATGCCCAGAGCGTGCGCCATGGCGACCACGGCGGCGATGAGGGTGGCATCGGCGCTGTCGGGCTCCTCGAGGCTGTCCACGAACGAGCGGTCGATCTTGAGGCTCGTCACCGGGAAGCGCTTCAGGTAGGCGAGCGACGAGTACTCGGTGCCGAAGTCGTCGATGGCGATACGGACGTCGAGCTGGCGCAACTCCGAGAGGACCTGCGCCGCCGCCAGGTGCTCCTCCATCACCACCGACTCGGTCAGCTCCAGGCACAGGGCACTGCCCTGCAGGCCGAAGCGGGCCAAGCTCTCGGCCACCTGCGCCACCAGCCGGTCGTCGTGCAGCTGGACGGCCGACAGGTTCACCGCCACATACAGGTCTTCGAGCCCTTCGGTCGTCATGCGCCAGCTCGACAGCTGGCGCAGGGCCTCGTCGAGGACCCAGCTCCCGATCTCCACGATCAGCCCGCTCTCCTCGGCCAAGGGGACGAACCGGGCGGGGGCGATCACCCCGAGGGTGGGGTGGGCCCAACGCACGAGGGCCTCCACGCCCTCGACCGGTCCGTGGGGGATGCGGATGATGGGCTGGTACACGAGGTGGAGCTGGCGCAGTTCCACCGCCCGGCGCAGATCGTGCTCCAGTTCGACGCGCTCGGAAACCCTGGTGCGCATGGACTCGTCGAAGACCGCCACGGCGTCGCGGCCGGCGTCCTTCGCCTGGTACATCGCCGTGTCGGCGTCGCGCACGAGCACCTCGGCGTCGGTGGCGGGATCGTCGCCCGAGGCGAAGGCGAGGCCGATGCTGGCGGACACGTAGAACTCCATCCCGTTCACCATGAACGGCACCCGCAGGCACGCCCGGAGGCGGTTGGCCAGCTCCAGGGCCTGCGACACGCTCACCACGCGCCCGAGCACGATCATGAACTCGTCCCCGCCGATGCGGGTCACCAGGTCGGTGGGTCGCACGTGCTCCTGCAGGCGCCAGGCCACCGCCACGAGGAGCTCGTCGCCCTGGGTGTGCCCCAACGTGTCGTTGACCAGCTTGAACCGGTCCAGGTCGAGGAACAGCAGCGCCACGTGGGTGTCGTCCACGGCCGCCTGGTGCAGCACGTTGGTGAGGTGCTCGTGCATCATCCGGCGGTTGGGCAGCCCCGTCAGGCTGTCGTGCATGGCCTGGTACGCCAAGCGCGCCTCGGACCGCTCGGCCAGGCGGAGGGCCTGCACGATACGCATGACGGCGGCACCGGTGAGCATGACGACGATCACGGACAGCGCCACGCGGTCGCGCACCGTGCTGTAGGGGTGTTGCAGCACCACGACGGCCGGGACGAGCAGGCCCACGGCCACCAGCACGACGCGCCCGGGCGACGTCGCCAGGGGCCGGCGCCCGGCGGGCTCGGTGAACGCCCGCATGGACGGATGCAGCGCCATGGTGCCGGTGGCGACGAAGGCCAGGCCGTAGGGGAGGTCGAGCAGACGCCCGGCCACGTGCACCAGGTCGATGTCGGCGAACATGTACAGCGTGTCACCGGCGAACATGCACGTCATGGCGGCGAGCAGGAACCAGTACGAGGGGACGCGCTGCTGCTCGGGGCTGAAGGCGATGCGGATGGTCACCACCACCAGGAACAGCGACACCGCCGGGTAGCAGGTGAGGACCAGGCGGACCGCCAGAGGCGTGGCGTGGTGCGACAGCACGGGGTCGATGACGTAGACCCACGCCACCGCCAGCAATGCCAGGGCGGCGATCACGCCGTCGAGGACCACGCCGTAGTGACGGTGCGGGCCGCGGTGCCGGGCCCGGGAGAACCCGAGCAGCCCGACCGCCCCCAGGCCGTAGCCGGGCAGGGAGACGAAGTCGGGGACGAGCGAGCGGCTGGCACTGATGTTGCCCAGCGTGTTGAGCTCGAGCCGCAGGGCGCCGCCCACGATGAACAGCAGGACCGACCCCGAGATGGCCCACCACGGCCAGCGCAGTGCCGGGCGGTGGCGCACCACCGCCAACACCAGGGCCGCCAGGGTGCCGACCCCCAGGGCGAACATCGACGTCGGCTCGAGGCCCGCCAGGACCCCCGACGCCCCGAGGCCCAGTACCACGAGGCCCAGGCCCAGGAACCAGGACCACGTCCGTTGCCGGGCCTGGCCTGCGGGCGCTTGGGCCCCCCCGAGGGCCGGCGGGGACGGCATGGCTCCCGGTCCGGGTGGCGCACCCGGGCCGGACGAGCCTGCATCCCCAGATATCACCCTAAGTGCTTGCACTGATGACATCAGTGGCCATACTGGCCAGGATCGGGCCCCATTACAAGGGAATGCCGGCCCTTTTTGCAGCGGAAGGTGGTGCCGTGACCTGCCGAAGTGGCAATTCTTTCAAAGTGGCTGTCTCAACGTGGCAATTGTCGGATCCGACCCAGGCGCCCGGACAACCCGATGCTGGGGCGCCGGAGCGCCACGTACAGCACAGGCAGGACGGCCGGGAGGTGGGGAACCCGCCGATAGTGCCGGACCAGGGCGGCATCGATCCGGGTGCCGACGGCGGCGTCCGAGGGCGAGGGGCGCAGGTCGAGGGCATCGAGCAACCGGGGGTCCACGGTGACCAGGGCGAGGGCCCGTTCCAGCCGCACCACGGGGGCCGGGACGCTCCAGTGCCGGAACCACAGCACCTGCCGGGCCACGCGCCGGCTCACCTCGCTCGTCCCCAGCGCCCCGCCGCCGATCACGTCCTCGAGGTAGCGCCCGAACTCGGTCCGGCCAGCCGGCAGCATGGCGTCGGGGATGCCGAGGAACCGGGCGAACGACCGCATCTCGGCGTAGAAGGCGTCGGCTTCGAGCGGGCCGAAGGGCCGGACCCAGCGGGTGAAGCCGGTCTCGGCCGTGTCCACGAGCGTGGCCCACACCCAGGTGAGGAGGGTGGCGTGATGGGCGCTGTACCCGGCGGGCGCGCCCGGGGAGCCGGGCGCGGTGTCGCCCGGTATGTCGCCGTGGATGGCGTCGTGGACCCGGTGGATCTGCCGGACCGCGCCGCGTGCCACCTCGTCGCCGCCGAAGAGCAGGCGCACGGCGGCGTCGGCGGTCACCCACGCCCGACTGAGCGGGTGGGCGCGGAACCGGCTGTGGTGCTCGACCGCCGCTGCCACGGCGGGATGGGCGACCTCCATGACGAGGGCCCGCTGGACGAGCAGGGTGGTGACCGGGTTCGCCACCACGGTCCGCACCACGCTGTCGCGCCCGAACGGTGCGGGTGCACCGGGGTCGAGCGCCTCCGACGCGGGCGACGGGGTGGACATCGAGGTGATGGTACGCGGGTGCCCCGACACGTCGAAAACCCCCACCTTCCGGTGGGGGCTCTCGACGTTGGGGATGCTGGAGTGTTGGGGTTTGGGACGTAAGGTGTCCGAGGAAGTGATCGTCATCCCGGGGGAGAACTTGAGCCCTCCGGGGCCAACGCCGCCACAACAGCCGCCGATCGGGCACCGCCGTGCCGTGAGCGGATAGGAATGGGCACGTGGAGCCCGGCGAGCTGAAGGTCACGCGCTACGACACGGACGGCGCCGTGGCCACCGTCACCCTCGACCGCCCCCAGCGCCTCAACGCCTGGACAGGGCGCATGAACACGGAGTACCGGGCGCTCCTGGCCCGCGCCGCCGCCGACCCGGCCGTCCGGGTCATCGTGGTCACCGGGGCGGGACGCGGGTTCTGCGCCGGGGCCGACACCAGGGCGCTGGCCGGGCACGTGGAGCGGGGGGCCTACGACCCGGGCACCGGGCCCGGTCTCGCCACCCCCGGCTACGGGGTGCGGCCCGAATTCGACGCCGAGTTCGCCTACCAGTTCGGCATCCCCAAGCCCATCATCGCCGCCGTGAACGGGCCGGCGGCGGGAGTGGGGTTCGCCCTGGCGTGCTACTGCGACCTGCGCTTCGCCGCCGCCGGCGCCAAGCTGACCACCGCCCACGGCCGGCTCGGGCTGCCCGCCGAGTTCGGGTTGTCGTGGTTGCTTCCCCGGTTGATCGGCCTGACCCGGGCCGCCGACGTGCTGTTGTCGAGCCGCGTGCTGCTGGCCGAGGAGGCGGTGCAGATCGGGCTCGTCAACCGGGTCACGCCACCCGGAGAGCTCATGGCCGCGGTGTACGACTACGCCGGGGCGCTGGCGGCCGAGGTGTCGCCGGCGTCGCTGGCCGTCACCAAGCTGCAGCTCTACACCGACCTGCACCGCGACGCCGCCGCATCGGCCCGCTACGCCGAGGAGGCCATGCGCGCCATGATGACCGGCCCCGACTTCGCCGAAGGCGTGGCCGCGCTCACCGAGCACCGGGCGCCGCGGTTCGCCGACCGGCCCCCCGGGCCGGTGGCACCGGGACCGGTGGCATAGGGTGACGCCGGTGTCGGAACAGGGGCGTCCGGGGACGGCGCTGGCGGCTCGGCTCCTCGACCCCCGGGTGTACGCCACCGACCCCCACCCGCTCTACGCCCGACTGCGGGCCGAGGCCCCCGTGGCGTGGAACGAGGAGCGGGGATTCTGGGCGCTGTCGCGCCACGCCGATGTGTCGGCGGTCGAAAACGACCACGACACCTTCTGTGCCGGGCGGGGGATCCTGGTCGACGAGATCGGCACCACCTACGCGTCGCCTCCCACCATGATGCATTCCGACCCGCCGGTGCACACCCGCTACCGGCGCCTGGTGCAGCCCGGGTTCAAGCCGTCGGTGGTGCGCGACCTCGAGTCGGTGATCCGGGCCCGGACCACCGCGCTGGCCGAGCGCATCGAGGCCGGCGCCGCCACCGACGTGGTGGCCGACCTGGCCGTGCCCCTGCCCCTGCTCGTCATCAGCGAGATCCTGGGGGTACCCGAGGACGAGTGGGAGCGCTGCTACCGGTGGTCCGAGGCGGTCATCCCCGGTGCCACCGACTGGCCCGAGGAACGCCGTGCCGAGCTGCTCACCGAGATGGTGCAGTACCTGGTGGGCTCGGCCAAGGAGCGCCGGGCGCAGCCGCGCGACGACATGCTCACCCGGCTGGCCCGGGTCGAGGTGGACGGTGAGCAGCTGAGCGACGACGAGCTCGCCATGTTCCTCGTGCAGCTCCTCGTCGCCGGCAACGAGACGACGCGCGACCTGATCGCCTCGGGCCTGCTCGCCTTCGCCGACCACCCCGGGCAGTGGCAGCGGCTCCGGGCCGACCGGACCCTGGTGGCGGTGGCGGTCGAGGAGATGCTGCGCTGGACCTCGCCGGTGGTGTCCTTTCTTCGCACCGCCACCCGTGACACCGAACTGGGCGGGGTGGCGGTGGCGGCAGGCGAGCCCGTCCTCATGCTGTTCGCGTCGGCCAACCGCGACGAGGACACCTTCGGGGCCGACGCCGGCACCTTCGACGTGGGGCGCAGCCCCAATCCCCACCTGGCGTTCGGGCAGGGGAACCACTTCTGCCTGGGTGCCCCCCTGGCCCGCCTCGAGGGCAGGGTGGTGCTCGAGGAGCTCCTCGAGCGCTTCGCCGACGTCGAGCGCGCCGGCGACGTGGAGCGCACGCCGTCGTCGGTGGTGAGCGGGCTGCGCCGGGCCGAGCTGCGCTTCGTGCCGGCCTGAACCCGGGGTGGGGGTGCCTGCCCCACCGCCGCACACCGGCTCTCACCCTTGGGATCGGGCCAGGCGGTCGGTAGCGTGCAAGGAGAGTCGATCGGGGAGGCGCCGTGCGCATCGCATCGTCCGTGACGTCCATTTCGTGGATCCCGTCGGAGGCGGTCGGCGGCGCCACCAAGCTCCCCTTCGAGCGGGGCATCGCCCACTACGACCAGCCGCCGCCCGACGTCCTCGACGACCTCGGGGAACTGCAGCGGGCCGGTCGATTCCGCTTCGCCAACCGGCTCGAGGGATGGATCGAGGTGGAGGGCGGCCGCATCGTGGGCCACGGCCAGTCCGGGGGCGGGCTCATCTGCTCGACGCTGCTGTCGATCGGGAAGAAGGAGGCCGTGTTCGAGGCCGTCGCCCTGCCCGACCTCACCCCCGCGCCCGAGGCCGGCGCCACCGAGGTGACGTTCGTCCAGACCGCCGGCGGCCGCACCGGGGTCCCCGCCCCGCGGCGGGTGCGACGAGCGCCGTACGTGCAGTTCGCGGCCCCGCTGGCGTGGACCACGCTCGCCCTCACGCTGCGGTCCGACGGATCGTCGTCCTACGCCCTGGCCGGCGCGAGCAGCTTCCCTCGGCACTGGGTCTACGGCGGCGACGGCAAGCTGGCGGCCAAGTCGGGGATGATCGACTTCTCCAACTGGTACCGGCGCGCCTTCGGCAAGCACAGCCCCTGGGGCGACCAGGATTCCGAGGCGCTCACCACCGAGGTGGAGACGGCGCTCGAGCGCCAGCTGTCGGCCACCTTGATGCAGGGCGGCGCCAAGCCCAAGGTGCGCACCTACAAGGCCGGCGCCGTCGTCACCGAGCAGGGGGCGGCCGAGGACGACATCTTCCTCGTCCTCGACGGCGTCGTGCGGGTCGAGGTGGACGGCACCCGGGTGGCCGAGTACGGGCCGGGCTCCATGCACGGCGAACGGGCCGTCCTCGAGGGCGGTCGGCGCACGTCCACCGTGCGGGCCGTCACCGCCTGCAAGCTGGCCGTCGCCCCCGCCGACCGCATCGACACGGCCGCCCTGACCGAGCTCAGCACCGGGCACCGGCGCGAGGAGACGCGCTGAGGTTGCCGCCACCAGGCCGGCGCGCCTAGGCAGGCCCGTCATGGACGACGTGGACGCCGTGGTCATCGGCTCGGGCCCCAACGGCCTGGTGGCGGGGGCGGTGCTGGCCCGCGCCGGCTGGCGCGTGACCGTGCTGGAACGCTCGGACACGCCCGGCGGGGCGGTGCGCAGCGGCGAGCTCACCGTGCCCGGCTACGTGCACGACACCTACTCCGCCTTCTACGGCCTGCTCCACTGCTCGCCCGTGCTCGGCCAGCTGGGCCTCGATCGGGCCGTGCCGTGGGCCCGCTTCGACGCCCCCGTGTCGGCCGCCGTCTCGCCCGAGGTGGCGGCGACGTGCCACGCCGATCTCGAGCGCACCACCGGGGAGCTCGGGTCCCGCGAGGCCGCCGACGGCGTCGCCTGGACCGACCTGTACCGGTGGTGGCGGGAGGTCGGGACCGCCTTCCTGCGCCAGATGCTCGGACCGGTCGGTGCACCCGGTCCGGCCCTTTCCTTCGCCCGCCGGGCGCTGCGGGCCGGGCTCCTCGACACCACCCAGCTCCTCCTGCGCCCCCTGGACGCACTGGCCCAGGAGCGATTCATCCACCCCGCCGCCCGGGCCCTGGTGGCGGCAGGGGCGTCCCACGCCGACGTGGCCGTGGACAGCCCCGGAAGCGTCCCCGCCGCCCTCATCCTGGCCATGGCGGCCCAGCAGGTCGGCATGCCCGTCCCGGTCGGGGGGGCCGGAAGCCTGGCCGCCGCCCTGGTGGGGGCGGTCGAGTCCGCCGGCGGCCACGTGATCGCCGGGGCCGAGGTGACGCGTGTGGTGGTGGAGCGCAACCGGGCCGTGGGGGTCGAGGTGGCCGGCGGCCGCTCGGTGCGGGCCCGGCGGGCGGTGCTGGCCGACACCGGGCCGCTGGCCCTGTTCACGCGCCTGGTGGGCACCGAGGCGCTGCCCCCCCGCTACCTGGCGGGCCTGCGGCGCTTCCGCTACGGGACCGGGATCTTCAAGGTCGACCTGGCCCTCGACGGTCCGGTCCCGTGGAAGGCGCCGGGCCTGGCCGGTTCGGGCGTTGGTGCACCTCACCGGNGACCTCGACGACATGGCCCGGGCGGCGTACGAGGCCCGCCACGGCATCGTCCCCGTCCGGCCCATGCTGATCGTCGGCCAGCAGAGCGTGGCCGACCCCAGCCGGGCCCCCGCCGGCGGCCACACCCTGTGGGTCGAGACCCACGTCCCCCCCGTGCCCCGCGCCGCGGGGTCGTGGGAGGCGGCCCGGGCCCCCTTCCTGGAGGTCGTCATGGCCATGCTCGAGGCCCATGCCCCGGGCCTCGGTGCCCGGGTGGTGGGCAGCGCCGTGCGCACCCCCGCCGACCTCGAGGCCGAGAACCCCAACCTGGTGGGAGGCGACCTGGGGGCGGGCTCGACCGCTCTCGACCAGCAGCTCGTTTTCCGGCCCGTGCCGGGCTGGTTCCGCTACGCCACCCCCGTGCGGGGGCTCTACCTGTGCTCGGCGTCCGCCCACCCCGGCGGGGCGGTCCACGGCATGGTGGGCCGCAATTGCGCCCGACGCGTCATGGGCGACCGGCGCCGGCGCCGCATCTGACGCCGGCACACACCGGCTGGCACCCCCCCGGGGCGGAGGCGCGCACCCTTGACCGTGCACCGGTCGCCCGGGCCAAATAGGGGCAATGACGGAGGGGACGATCAGTGTGTTCCTGGCCGACGACAACCTCATCGTGCGTGAGGGTGTCCGGGCCCTGCTCGCCCTGCAACCCGACGTGGAGGTGGTGGGAACCGCCGCCGACTACGACGAGCTCGTGACCGGCGCCGGGAAACTCGCACCGCAGGTGGTGGTGACCGACATCCGCATGCCCCCGACGTTCAAGCAGGAGGGCATCGAGGCCGCCCACGAGATCCGCAAGCGCCACCCCGGCACCGGGGTCGTGATCCTGTCGCAGTTCGACGACCCCGAGTACGCCATCTCGCTGCTGCACGAGGGCGCGGCGGGCTGTGCCTACCTGCTCAAGGACCACGTGGCTGAGGGCGACCAGCTCATGCGGGCCGTCCGGGCGGTGGCCACCGGGGGGTCGGTCCTCGACCCCACCATCGTCGAGGCCATGGTGCACCCGGTCACCGACACCGGCGAGCTCACGCCGGCCGAGGAGGACCTGCTGCGGCTGGTGGCCGAAGGCCGCCCCATCAAGGCCATCGCCGCCGTCCAGGGCACGACGCCGGCGGCCGCCGGTGAGGCGGTGGAGAGGTTGTTCCTCACGATCGCCCAGCAGGCCAGCTCGGGCGGGCAGCATGCGCTGCGCCGCCTGCGCATGCTGCACGAGGCCATCGTCAACCAGAAGGACCAGGGCGAGACCTTGAGCCGTCTGCTCCCGGGCGGGGTGGCCGACCTCCTCGTCCGGCAGGGCCGGCGCGTGGGGGAGACCGAGTCGCTCGTGGTGACGGTGCTCATGTCCGACATCCGGGGCTACTCGACCATCGCCGAGCGGGCCGACCCGAGCGCCCTGGCCGGCCAGCTCAACGTGCACCGGGCCGAGATGAACCGGGCCATCCTCGACGCCGGCGGCACCGTCATGCAGTTCGTGGGCGACGCCGTCATGGCCGTGTTCGGCGCCCCCGTCCCCCTGCCCGACCACGCCGGGCGGGCCGTGGTGGCCGCCCTCGACATGCACGCCGCCCAGGAGGCCGTCAACCGGCGCTGGGTGGAGACCGGCCTCCCCCCCTTCGAGCTCGGCATCGGCGTCACCACCGGCCCGGCGGCGGCGGCCCTGCTCGGATCGGAGGAGCGCCTGGAGTACACGCTGGTGGGCGACACGGTCAACCTGGCCCAACGGCTCCAGCAGTGGGCCGAACCGGGCGAGACGGTCCTGAGCGAGGCGACCTACCACGCCATCGCCCACCCGCCGACGGCCTTCGCCATGCCGCCCGCGCTGGTGAAGGGCCGCGAGACCCCGGTGTCGGGCTGGAAGGTGCCGGCGGGCACGCGGGCACCGAAGGCGGCGGGCGGCGCCGGGACCGCCGGGAGCGCCGGGACCGCCGGGAGCGCCGGGAGCGCCGGGAGCGCCCAGACCTAGACAGTCGGCAACCACGGGCGCCCGTGTCCACGGGGCCCATCGAGACAGGAGCAGGCATGCACGTCATGGAGGCACACGGCGTCCGCAAGACCTACGAGGCCGAAGGTGCACCGGTCCGCGCCCTGCGGGGCGTCGACGTGGCCATGGACGAGAGCGAGTTCGTGGCGGTGATGGGCCCCTCGGGATGCGGCAAGTCGACCCTGCTCAACCTGGTGGCCGGACTCGACACCCCGACCGAGGGGGAGATCGTGGTGGCGGGCGAGTCGCTCACCGACAAGGACGAGAACGCCCTGGCCCGCATGCGACGCGCCCACATCGGCATCGTCTTCCAGTTCTTCAACCTGCTCGAGGGCATGAGCGTGCTGGAGAACGTGACGCTGCCGGCGGTGATCGCCGGCGCCCGCCGGCGCCAGGCCGAGAGCCGGGCCCGGGACCTGCTCGACATGCTGGGGCTGGCCGACAAGCACGGTGCCGCGCCCGGCGTGCTCTCCGGTGGCCAGCGCCAGCGCCTGGCCATCGCCCGGGCGCTCGCCAACAAGCCCACGCTGCTGTTGGCCGACGAGCCCACGGGGGCGCTCGACTCCGAGGGCGGCCTGGAAGTGCTCGAGCTGTTCCGCCGTCTGCACGCCGGGGGCCAGGCCATCCTGCTCGTCACCCACGACGACACCGTGGCCGAAGCCGCCACCCGCATCGTGCGCATGCGCGACGGGCGGATCGAGGACGACGGCCTGGGCGCTGACGGCGACCGGGGGGCGGTGGCGCAGACACCTTCGGCCACGCGGTGAGCGTGCAGGTCGCCACGCAGCAACCGCTCGTCGTGCCGGCCGCCGAGCCCCAACGGCGGCCCCGGGCGCCGTGGGTGGCGGCCGTGTTGGCCGTGGGCGGGCTCGCCCTGGCGGCGTACGCGCCGGTCCTCGGCCGCCACGGCAACGTGACGACCGAGATCTTCCGGGCCGCGCTCATCGCCGTCTTCGCCTTGTCGGGCGCCTTCGCCGTGGCCCGCCGGCCCTTCGAGCGCCAGGGGCTCATCATGCTGGGCGGCACCGCCGTGGCGGCCGTCGCCGCCCTGGGGGCGGCCGTGGTCGAGGCGCACGCCCACGGCACCGCGGTGAGCGGGACCGCGCTCGCCGTGGCCCGCTTCACCGAGCCGGTGGCCGTGGCCCTGCTGCCGGTGGCCGGCATGCACTTCCTGCTGGGGCTCCCCGACGGGAGCTGTCGCCTGAGCCGGGCCGCCATCGCCGTCGGGTACGTTCTCGGTGTCGTGCTGGGCGTCGTGCTGTGGACCCGGCGCCCGGCGCTGCCGCTGTGGCCGGTGGCGGTGGAGGCGGCGGTGGCCGGCGCCATCGGCGTCGTCGGGTCGCAGCGTCGCTACGTGCGCTCCCGGGGGGTGGAGCGCCAGCGCATGCAGTGGTTCGGCTGGGCCGTCGCCGTCGGGGCGGAGATGCTGGTGGTGGCGCTCGCCCTGCACGTGCTGTGGGGCTGGCCGCATCATCCCTGGCTGGTGGTGATGGTGTCGAGCGTCCCGCTGGCCGTGGCCCTGGCCATGGGGAGCTCGCGCCGCCTCGCCGGGCGCATCGACCGCATCCTGGCCCACACCGTCTCACTGGCCGGCCTCACCGGCATCGTGGTCATCGTGTACCTGGTCATCGTGGTGGGCCTCGGACACACCCCGGACCACAACGAGCGGTCCCTGTTGGCCAAGTCGATGGCCGCCGCCGCCGTCGCCACCTTGCTCTACGGCCCGGCCCGTCAGCGCCTGACGCAGTACGCCAACCGCATCGTCTACGGCGAGCGCGAAGCCCCCGACACCGTGCTGCGCACCTTCGGCAGCCGCCTGTCGCGAGCCATCCCCATGGACGAGCTGCTGCTGCAGGTGGCCGAGTCCCTGCGCAAGACGCTCGGTCTGGCGTCGGCCGAGGTCTGGACGGGGTCGGGTGGGCACCTCGACAAGACGGTGTCGGTGCCCGACACCAAGGTGGAACGCCTGGTGCTCAGCCCCGACGAGGAGACCGTGGTGGCGAGGGCGGGCGTCACCGGGACGGCGTGGGTCGAGATCTGGCTCCCGGCGTTGCTGCAGGGGCGCGAGGACTCGGTCATGCGGGTGGCGCCTACCACCCATTCGGGCCAGGTCCTGGGTTTGATCGTGGCGGCGCGACCCCCCGGGAGCGAGGCCTTCACCACCGACGACGACACCATGCTCACCGAGCTCGCCCGTCAGGTGGGCCTGGCGCTGCACAACGTCGAGCTCGACTCGGCCCTGCAGGAATCGCTGGACGAGGTTCGCCGCCAGGCCGACGAGCTCCAGCGGTCCCGGGCCCGCATCGTGGCCGCGTCGGACGCAGCCCGGCGCCAGATCGAGCGCAACCTCCACGACGGGGCCCAGCAGCACCTGGTGGCCCTGGCCGTCAACGTACGCCTGGCCCGCCAGCTGGCTCAGACCGACCCCGAAGCTTCGGGCCAGATCCTCGAACAGCTGGGCGTGGGGTTGCAGGAAGCGGTGCAGGAGCTGCGGGCGCTGGCGCACGGCATCTACCCCCCGCTGCTCGTGGACCGCGGCATCGCCGAGGCGTTGCGCTCGGCGGCGGGCCGGGCCGCCCTGGCCACCGAGGTGGAGGCCGAAGGCCTCGGCCGGTACTCGCCCGAGGCCGAGGCGGCCGTCTACTTCTGCTGCATGGAGGCGCTCCAGAATGCCGGCAAGCACGCCGGCGAGGACGCCACCGCCACCGTGCGCGTGTGGCAGGACGACCACAACCTGTCGTTCGAGGTGCGCGACACGGGCGCCGGCTTCGACGCCAACGGGAAGTTGTCCAGCGGAGCGGGCTTCGTCAACATGAGCGACCGGGTGGGGGCCATCGGCGGGACGGTGACCGTTGTGTCCGCCCCGGGACAGGGCACCACCGTGGCCGGGCGCATCCCCGTCGGCGCCTGATCAGCCCGGGCGGGCGTCGCTCACGCGCCGTGGGGCGCCACGTCCTCCCCCGACCACGTGCGGGTCAGGACGTCGGGGCCGAACTGCTCCTTGTGCACGTACCCGACCGCCCCGCACGTGCGGGCGTCGGCCGGAAGGTCCTCGGCGTCGTAGGTCGACAGCAAGATGACCCGCATCCCGGGATGCGCGGTGGTGATCCGCCGGGTGGCCTCGATCCCGCCGATGCCGTCCATGTTGATGTCCATGAGGACCAGCCCGGGCTCGAGGGCGTCGGCCTGCGCCACGGCGTCCTCGCCCGAGTTCGCCTCGCCCACCACGGTGAAACCGGGCGTGACACCCACCACCGACCGGGCCGCCATCCGGAACGGCAGCTGGTCGTCGACGATCAACACCGAGACGCCCTGGTCGGCCACGTCCCTATCCTGGCAGCCCACACCGCTCTGTTCCCACACTGACAGCACGAGGAGGCCGGTGGTGGCAGCACCCCCGCCGCCCGCCGATCCCGCCGCGCCGCTCACCGGGTGACGGGTGGCCGCCCGGCACAGCCCGGTTGCGCCCGGCCGGGCCCGGTTCAGCCCGGCTGTGCCGACAGGAAGAGCAGCACCGCCTTGACGCGCCGGTGCACGTCGGGCTCCTCGGACAGGGCCAGCTTGGAGAAGATGGAGTTGATGTGCTTCTCCACCGCCCGCTCCGACAGCACCAGCGACGCCGCCACGGCGGCGTTGTTCTTGCCCTGGGCCATCTCCGACAGGATCTCCTTCTCACGGGCGGTCAGCCGGTGCAGCGGCGAGTCTGCGGGCTGGGCCCGGGCCGCCACCAGGGCGTCCACCACCACGGGGTCGATCACCGATCCGCCCGCCGCCACCTCGCGGATGGCCGCCGCCAGCTGGCCGATGTCGGACACCCGCTCCTTCAACAGGTAGGCGCGGCCCTTGGACCCGCCGTCGAGGAAGGACATGGCATAGGCCGGCTCGGAGTACTGGCTGAGGACCACCACGCCCATGTCGGGGTGGCGTTGGCGCAGCACCGACGCGGCCCGGATGCCTTCGTCGGTGCCGGTGGGCGGCATGCGGATGTCGGTGACCACCACGTCGGGCCGCTCCTCCTCGGCGATGCGCAGCAGCCCGTCGTAGTCGGCGCACACACCCACCACGTCGAGATCGGGCTCCGTCTCGACGAGCTTGCGCACGCCCTCGCGGACGAGGTAGTTGTCCTCGGCCAGCACCACTCGGACCGCCATGGCCGAGAACACTAGTAGGGCTTGGCGAAACCCTTGGCGAAACCCGCAGCCAAAATTTGGCTTGGGGTGCCCCGTGAGCAGGGTGTCCTGGGTCCGGCCATGGTGGGAGGGCAGCGGTCAACGATGGCACTTAGTGTGCCTGCTCATGACTGATGGATACGAAGCCCCCACCTTGGGTACGGACGGGTTTAACTGCCCCACCTGCACGATTTGGGCACACCAGACGTGGTTCGATGGCAGGGCGCATTCGATGAACCTTCCAATCCAGGCCACCACCCCGCCCGTCCGATTCTCCCGGTGCGCACGTTGCAAGAACTTCGCTGTCTGGGTTGACGGGGAACTGGTGGCTCCCGCCGTTCTGACCGCCCCCCCGCCTCACCAGGACTTAGCCGATCCGGCGCTGGCGAGCTACACGGAGGGGAGGGGCGTCTTCAATGCGTCCCCTCGCGCCGCCGCGGCCCTTTTGCGCCTTTGCTTGCAGCAGCTCGTTGGGATGCTTGGGGCTAAGCCTTGATCCACCGATCGGCGACCTGACCGGGGGCGGAATGACATGACCGGCCGTGCGCCCGTCGATTGACGGCGCGCTGAGTTGTTCAGCAGCAAT
>JGI12269J14319_10002269_pt1 | contig 18609 bp, 17 predicted proteins | sample PeaSoiSIISIP2007_FD_14319 | JGI IMG/M metagenome (IMG submission 14319) | reverse complement strand
CCGCTTCTACAGGGAGATGCCGGCTAGCCTATGTTAGGAAAGGGCGGAACGCAACAGGCGAGCCGATAACAAGCGCGAAATCGGGAGCAGCTCAAGGAAAGCTAAGGCGTTGTATATGCCAAGAGGGTTTTCTTACTGAGGTGCCGGAGAAAAACTTATGCCTAACTCCTGATCAACCCTTCCTTAGGAACCTTGCCGGCTGCCGAAGTCGAACTTCCAAATTCAACTGGGAAAAATTTCAGCGCTTGATGATGGACTTGAACCCTTTGGCTTCGAGTTGCTGTCGCGCAATTGTCGCGGACTGGTTATCCGGATACGGTCCGACCTGAACGCGAAATAACTTGTCGGCGCCGGGCGGGATGACGAACGCGGGGAATTTTTTCTGCTGCAAGGCTTGCGCGAGCGCCAGCGCGTCATCCTGGTGGAGTACGGCCGCGACCTGAAGCATGATCGAGCCTTTTGGAATCAGCGGGCCGTCCGTGCCACTCGATGGTTTGGCCGATTTTGCAGGCTTCGAGGGAGCAGCAGCCGGCTTGGGCGCAGCTACGGGCGGCGCCGAGACGTTCACGGATTTCGCAGACGGCTGCAAGTGATCCGCGGCCGCTTGCGGATCGGCGGAGTGATAGAAATCCCAGTCGGAATTTTTCTTAGGAACTTGCGCGTCCTCGGACTCCGTCCGGTTCTTGGATTTCGCTGCTGGAGGACCGGCTGGCGCATCGAATCCCATCGGCACGCCGGCGGCGGCGCGAACTTTGGTATCGTACTGGCTCCGTCCCAGCAAATAGCCAAGCGTGAAGACGACTCCAAAAATGACGACGAGCAGCAGAAACAGTCCGACCAGGTGCCTGCTTTCCAGCACGAAATCGCCGCCGCTTTTTCTCTCTTTGGATGCCATCTACGTTTTTGAACCGAGTACCTTGACCCACTCATTGATGATATCAATCGGGAGCGGGAACACGATCGTGGTATTTTTTTCGACGCCGATTTCGGTCAGCGTCTGCAAGTAACGGAGTTGAATCGCGGCGGGCTGCGTTTCGAGCACTTTCGCGGCCTCGGCCAGCTTCGCCGACGCCTGCGCTTCACCCTCCGCGTGAATGACCTTGGCGCGCCGCTCGCGTTCCGCCTCCGCTTGCCGGCCGATGGCGCGCTGCATCTGCTCCGGGATATCGACCTGCTTGACTTCTACCTTCGTTACCTTAATACCCCAGGGCTCGGTATCCTGGTCAAGGATCACCTGCAGTTTGCTATTTACTTTTTCGCGCTCGGCGAGGATTTCGTCAAGTTCAAATTGCCCGACGATGCTGCGCAGGGTGGTTTGCGCCTTCTGCGACGTCGCGTACAGATAATTCTGCACCTGGGACAGCGCGAGATTCGCGTCCACCACGCGGAAATAGGCGACCGCGTTCACCTTCACGGATACGTTGTCGCGCGTGATGATGTCCTGCGAAGGCACGTCCAGCGTCTCGATTCGCAGCGAAATCCGATACAGCGTCTCGATCGGCCAGAAGACGAGCCGCAATCCCGCGCCCTTCGCGTCCGGCTGCATCCGCCCGAGGCGCAGCACCACACCGCGCTCCCATTCCTTGATCACATACAGTGAATTCCAGAACCAGATCAGGAAGATGAACACCGCGATCATGAGCCCGTACAGTGAGAAATCCATTTTCGCGCCCCCAAGAATTCCCTGGCTCAGTAATTTCGCTGACCGGTGGCGCAGGCTTCAGCCTGTGGGGTTTGGTCCTCGCTAGGTCGAACCCCCACAGGCTGAAGCCTGTGCCACTCTTGCGTGCCGTGCGTATCGTACTCTATCTGAAGCCGCCGTTCACGCGTTCGTCGCATGATGGCCGGGAAGAACCACGTGCAGAGTCAGCCCCTCAATGCGCGTGACCTGCACATGCGCGCCGGCCGGAATTTCTTCCCGTGACACGGCGCGCCACAATTCGCCGTGCAGACGCACCATTCCCTGGAAAAACTCGCCGTCCGCATGCCGCACGAGCGGCTCGGTCACTTCTCCCGGCGAGCCCACCAGTTGCTCGCGGCCCGTCGACGGCTTCCACGAACGCGAGTGCAGCACGAGACGCATCAGCAGAATCGTGAGCAGCGCAAACGGCAGCGTCACTCCGAACGCAACGCCCAGGCTCACCCCCGCATGCGTCAGCGGCGAACGCACCAGCATCAACGCGCCCAGCAGCATGGCCACAATGCCGCCGATCGCCAGCACGCCGTGGCTGGTGTACTTCGCCTCCAGAATGAATAACCCCAGCGCCAATAAAATCAAAACAATGCCCGCGGGAGCCACCGGCAAAATCTGCATCGCATACAGCGCCAGCACCAAAGCGATCCCGCCGATCACCCCCGGCGCAACCATTCCGGGGTGCGTGAATTCAGTGTAAAGTCCCAGCACTCCCACGATCAGCAAAATGAAAAACGCGTCGGGCTGCACGATCCGCGAAAGAAATCGCTGGCGGAACGACATGGAGAACGCAACGCTCTGCGAATTGCGCAAAGCAAGCTGGACCGTCGAACCGTCAAATCGCTTGACCGTGCGCCCATCCAATTTTGACAACAGATCTTCCGGAGAGTTCGCAATCAGATCGATCAGCTTGCCGTCGAGCGCTTCCGTTTCCGTCCAGGCCTTGCCGTCAACCACGGCCGATTCCGCAAGCTCTACATTTCGTCCGCGTTTCGCCGAGTAGCTGCGCAGGAACGCCGTGGCGTCATTCAATATTTTTTTCTTCAGCGTCTCATCCACCTGCAGCGGAACTCCTCCAATAGCAAGAAGCGGCGAGGCCGCGCCGGTGTGCGTTCCCGGAGACATGGCCGCGATGTCCGCCGAGAGCAAAATAAAAAATCCCGCGGAAGCGCCGCGCGATCCGACGGGCGAAATGAAAATCGCCACCGGCACGGGCGAGTCCAATATGTGGTGGATGATGTCCTCCATGGAGGTCGAGAGCCCTCCGGGAGTGTCCATCGTGATCAGGATGAGGCTCGCGTGGGTCCGGGCAGCTTCCTCGATGCCCCCAACGACGTACTCCGCCATCACCGGCTCAATTTCGTCGCCGATGCGAATTTCGAGCACTTGCGGCGGAGCTCCCGGCGCCGGAGAAATTTTTGTTTCTTGCCCCTGCGCTCGCAAAGTGAACGCGCCGGTCAGAGCCATCGCAAGCGTTGCCATCGCCAACATCCAGGCATAGCTCGCCGGAGAAATCATCACCGCGCGGCGATTGCCAGACTTCTTCAAGGATGCTCTCCCCTGCTGTCGATTTTGCGAGGTCCCTTCCCTGCCGCCGGCTGCCCTTCCGGAGCTTCGCCCCCAGGGCGCAGAAGCGTGCGATCCAAAGTTCTGGACACGCGCGCCAGCCGCGCAAGCCCATTGCCATCCTGGAGGTTCGGCTGCGGCGTCTTGTCGGCGCTATCCGTAGACTCGGCGCGAATCGCCGCCGCTTCCGGGTTTCGTCCAAGCGATTCCAATGTTGCAATGAGCAGCGCTTTCGCTCCCTTGTCGTCGGGAACAATTTTCCTCGCGTGTTCCAGCGGAGCGACCGCGGCGGACGCCTGCTTTCCAATAATTTTCACAATGGCGATGTTGATCAAGTAATCGGCTTCTTCGGGATCGAGCGCGGATGCACGATCGAATTCCGTCCCCGCCTCATTCCATTTCCCGAGCCGCAGGCGCGCCACGCCCAGGTTATTGTGCATTTCCGGCAGCTCCGGAAGCGAATCTTTCTCGCCGGGTTTGCGCGTGCGTTCGAGCAATCCGGAAAACGAGGCATCCGCGCGGCCGGCATCGTTGCGCGCCAGATGGCAAACTCCCGTCGAGAAACTTGCCACGGGCCCGTCCGGGCGATTGGGAGGCACGCGCGAATACCACACCAGCGCCGAGTCGCAATCGCGCCTCTTGAAATAAATCTGGCCGAGTTCAAACGCCGGCCGGTCCCAGGCGGGCTCCAGCCGCGCCGCTTCGCGCAGCAAGCGGAGACGTTCCTCGTCTTGCGATCCGGTAAGTCCGCGCACGAAATTTTCGAGCGCGTCCAGACGCAGCGACTGCGGCGGGTCGGAGAAACTCGATTCGTCCCTCGTTGCGCCCTGCTGCGGGCATTGCTTCGGATCGATGGCGCAAATAATTTTCCACGTCAGGCGCGCGTGCGCGCGGAGCAATTCTTGCATGCCGCTCGTCTCCGTGAGCGGCGGCGAAAGTGACGGTGGATTCAGGTGCAGCACACGGGCTTCCAGCGTTGCCGTCTTGCCGTCGGATTGGAAGCGTCCATAGACCACCGCGTCGGCGTCGGCTTCCCCCGCGATCTTTATGATCGTGGCGTGTGAAAAACGGGCGGAATCGGGCAAGCCTATTCGTTCCAGCGTCGCCAGCCGATCCTCCCGGGAAAGCACGTTGACACCCCGGTCCTCGAGACGTTCCGCCGTCAATTCGGATAAACCTTCATCAAGCCAGTCGAGATTGGCCATTCGGCTTGCGTTTTCAAAAGGAAAGACAAGAAGTATTTCGGAGTGGGGTCCGGCGGAAGGAGGGCGAGTCTCCCCCGTGGATTGCGCGGGGCGAGCGCGGCCCGCCATCACGGCTCCACAAAGAGCCGCACCCAGAACGAAAAGCCCGGATCGAAACATTCGCGGGGGCATCGCAGTCACATTGTAACAGAGGCCGCGCAGCGCTTGTTCGCGCATGTCGCGTGTGTCGGAAAACTTACGCGCCGGGGTGCGTCGCGGATCCCTTCTGCTCCGCGGGGGCTACGCGCGCCATCACTTCCTGCACGGCAGGGTCGTTGATGACATCTTTAAATGCGGGGTCCGTCGCGGCTTTGCCGACGTCCTTGTAACCCTCGTCCAGGGATTTGCGGAGGTATTCGGCGCAGTGCGCGGCGTCGCCCTTCTGCGCATATACCTTGGCCATCGTGAAGAAAAACAGGCCATGATTGCTAACCGAGCGGTCCTGCACCATGGTGCCCACCCGGTCATTGCGCTCGAATATGTTCGGGTCAAGTTCGAGCGCCTTTTGAAATTCCGCCGCGGCTTCGGGGTACTTGTTCGAATTGTAGAAGGCAAACCCAAGATTGGAATGAGTCCCCGCCTGGTTCGGATCGATAGCGACCGCTTTCTGGTATTGGCGGATGGCCCCGCCGAAATTCTTTTGGTGGTAATAAACCATACCCAGGTTGTTCACGGCGCTCGAATATTTCTTGTCGGCCTTGGCCGCGCGGGCAAAATACTTTTTGGCCTGGTCGTAATTGGACAGGTCCAAATACGCAATCCCAATCATGTTCATGAAGATGGCGTTCTTCGGATCGGCCTTCAATAAATCTTGATACGACTGAATGGCCGCCTCATACCGTTTTTCCGCCATTTGAACTTTTGCGCGCTCCTCCTGCATTTGTTTGGGGCTGAGCGCAGCGGGGGCGGGCTGTTGCGCGCCCAAAGGAAGTATTGCGGCAAACAGAAACAGGCCCAGGAAAATCCAATCAGGAGTTTTCCATTTCATGTTCATGGCGAACCCCTCCGAAAGACGCCGAATCAATGTTGCTGATCTTGTGAACCTGCCTGTGGCTTGTCGGCGTCTTTCTTGCCTCCAAAGATACCAAAAATCCGCCGCAAGACGCCTTTTTTGTTCTCATCCTCCGGCGGTTGACTATCGGCGGAGGCGGGCGGCGAGGGAGGACGGACGCTTGTGGGTCCGGTCACGGCCGGGTTCGCGGAATCGGTTCCCTTGTCCTTGTCTCCGCCAAAAACATGCGATAGCCAGGAACCCGGAGGAGAATCGTTGGCCATGTGCCCGCCATGCAAAGGGCAAAACTCGGTGGGTTCCGTGCCGTGGATGTAGACTTCCTCGCGCGTGACCGGACATTCCGGTGTCGCGAGCGCCAAAGACTCCGGGTCAATCGTGACTTTCGTGACCCCTTCCGGCATATCGAACGGTTTCACATCGCGATACGCGGGCAACGTCACCGCGCGCTTCATGAAATCCGCCCAGATCGGCGCCGGAGCATTCGCGCCGGAAAGGCCGAGGTCGCGGTTGTCGTCAAATCCCACCCACACGATGGCCAGCAGATTCGAGGTGTAGCCGGCAAACCATCCGTCGCGTGAAGTGCCGGTTTTCCCCGCCGCGGGCGCGGTGAATCCGCGCGCGCGAACGGTTGCGCCGGTGCCATGGTCGATGACGTCTTCGAGCATGCTGGTCACGAGATAAGCAACGCGTGGATCGAGCGCCCTCCTCGACCGGATCGAGTTTTGTTCCAGCGATTCTCCATCGGCGTTCACCACGTTGCGGATGAACATCGGCTCGGTGCGCACGCCTTCATTGGCCAGAATCGTGTACCCCGTGGCAACTTCGAGCGGCGTCATTTCATACGCCCCGAGCGCCACCGATGGCGTCGGCTGAATCGATGGATCGAGCCCGAATTGATGCGCCATGTCCGTGACGCGCGTGTAGCCCACCAGCTCGGCAACTTTCACGGTCGCGACATTCAGCGAAAACGTCAGCGCTTCCCGGAGCGTGACCTGGCCGTGGAATTTTTCGCCGTAGTTGTTGGGCGTATATTCCTTGCCGTCAAAATCGAAAGTGGTCGGCTCGTCCATCACCGTCGTCGCGGGAGTCACGATGGGCTTCACCCCGTCGACCGCGCCTTCAAAAGCCGCAGCATACACGAACGGTTTGAACGCGGAGCCGGGCTGTCGCCGCGCGAGAATGTGGTTGAGCTGGCTTTCGCCGTAATCGCGCCCGCCGATCAGCGCCTTGATTTCGCCGGAGTGCGGGTCCAGAACCACCATCGCGATCTGAGCCTGCGGCGCCGGCTGCCCTTCTTTTTTCCACCGCGCGTAACGTTTCGCAAGCTGGGTGTCGATGCTCTTTGCTCCCAGATCCACTGCGTCACTGGCGACGCGTTGCAGCTCCGGATCGAGCGTCGTATAAACACGGAAACTCTGCGAGAGAAGATCCGATTCGGAAAACTGGTCGAGCAGGTGGTCTTTCACCATGTCCACGAAATACGGCGCCGTGCTGCCTTCGAGCCCGCCGGCCACGATTTGCAACGGGGTTTTCTTGGCGCCGAGCGCCTGCACGGGCGTAATCGCCCCATTCTCGGTCATCGCCAGAAGTGCGCGGTCCCGCGCCTCGATCGCGCGGTCGGGCCGCCGTTCGGAGGTCGAGTAGCGATTCGGCGCGTGGATAATCCCGGCGAGAAACGCGGCTTCCGGCAGCGTCACTTCGCGGAGATCCTTGTTGAAGTACGCGAGAGAAGCCTCGCCAAATCCATGAATCGCGAAGCTGCCCCTGTTCCCGAGATAAATTTCATTGGCGTAGAGCTCGAAAATCTGCTGTTTGTTGAAGCGGTGCTCGAGTTCGAGGGCCACGACCGTTTCGGCAACCTTGCGCCGAAAGGTCCGATCCGTGCTGAAAAAGAAACTGCGCGCCACTTGCATGGAGATCGTGCTGCCGCCTTGAACGCGCGCCCCGTGCCGCAAGTCGGCCCAGGCCGCTCCCAGAATCCGGATGGGATCGAATCCCGGATGCTCGAAAAAGCGCCGGTCTTCCACGGAAAGCACGGCATCGCGCAAAATCTTCGGAATATCGTTGTAGCTGATGGCGCGGCGCTTCTCGCGGGAACTGTCAAACAAGGCCGTCAAAAGTTCCGGCTCAACCTGGGCGGAATCAACAGCGGCTCCAGTATCCATGGAGCGGATCTTCTGGATTTGAGCGCCGTTGAAATCCACGACCAGCCGGTTTTTTGTTCCAAAATACGATTCGCTGGACGGGCGGATTTCGATTTCGTTGCCATGCAGAATGTAGCGGCCCGGCGTCCCTGAAATGTCCAGTTCGCTGTAACCCGCGCGTTGCAGGTGATTGGCCATATCCGCCAAGCTAAGCGATTCGCCCGTATAGATCAGCTGAGGCGCGGCATAAATCTTGGCTGTCGTTTGCTGAATGTGCCCGGAAAGACGCAGATCGATCATCCGGCCAAAGGAAATCCAGTAATACGTCCCAATGCCGGCTACGCCAAGGAGAAGAAAAATGAAAGTCCCAAGAAGGACCAACCCAAACCGGGATCCCCAGAAACCCCGGCCAATTCGAATACGCAAGGTAATTCTCCGTTCCGCCGCGAAAAACCCTATGTGGCCCGCAGTACCCTGTTTATTTAGATGCGCCTTCGGGCCGCACCGGAATAAGTTTACACGCCACAGCGATCGATTTCGAATTCGCCAAACGAGTGGGGAATCATCGCCGGCAGGGGTCGCGCCTCGGTGACTACTGGCTGGGGCTCAGCACGAGCGAGAACCCCACTCTTCCTTGCTCGCTAAAACAGTGAGAGGTTGGTTGCATCCGGGTGGAAGTTCAGCGTCCACTGATAAACTTTCAGGTCCACGGTAACGGAATAATCGACGTTGATGTGGACGTTTCCCGCGCTCCCTTCCACCTTTACGTCTGCGGCTTGCACCGGCAAATCCTCTTTCTGCGCCTCTTCCAATACAGCCTGCTTGACCTGTTCATTATTCTTGCGATTGACGCTGGCATACCGCGCGATGTTCTGAAGGCTGTCTTGAAATTCGTATTCATTAATCAGAACCGGTATCACCATCACGGCTGTATAAACAAACGCCACCAAAATGATTGTCCATATGATTGCCTTGAGGTTTCCCGCGCCCTTCTCACGGCTTCGTTTCTCCTCAGCGCCGCCGCCGGGAACCGCGCGAGAAAAGAGACGCCTGCCTCCCGACCGGAACGCACCCGTTCCATGCGAACTCGGGCATGGGAAAAGTTCCATATCTTAAAATGCTAGCATCGGACCGGAGGGGTGTCGAGAGTGAGTCCGCGCCCGGTTTCGGCACAGTCACTTTCCGCAACAGATTGATAATAAATAAGTTGCTTGTTAAATCGTAGCCGGCGAATGCCCTAGTAAGCCTTCCCGAAGATGGCGAGTTCGTTTGCCGGTTTTCCGCAGTGGATGCAGACCCCTGCTACACCGGGCTGCTCCATGGGGATACATCGCAGAGTGGCCTTGGTCTTTTCCTTAATTTGCTCTTCGCACTTGGCGTCGCCGCACCAGTAGGAACGCGCAAATCCCTGCTCGACTACCACACGGAACTCTTCGAGATTCTTCGGCTCAAAGGTATGCATGTTGCGGAATGCCAGCGCGCGCTCGAAGAGCGCCTTCTGAATCGCGCCGAGTTGCTGCTCGACCGATTCCGCAATCCCCTCCTGGGATACGAAGCTCTTCCCTTCCTTGCCCGGCCGATCGCGGCGCGCCAGCACCACGCTGCCTTTGGCCACATCCTTCGGCCCGATTTCCATGCGCAGCGACACGCCGCGCATTTCCCAGTCATTGAACTTGAAGCCGGGGCTTTGCCCCTCGCGCTCATCCACTTTCACGCGGATGCTTGCCTTCACCAGTTGGTCGCGGATTTTTTTTGCGGCCTCGAACACCAGCGCCTTCTCTTCATCTGACTTGAAGATGGGCACAATCACCACTTGATAGGGCGCGAGCCTCGGCGGCAGAATCAGGCCTTGATCGTCGCCATGCACCATGATGATGGCGCCGATGAACCGCGTGGAAAGCCCCCACGAGGTCGTCCAACAATACTGAAGCGCGCCGGCCTGGTCGAGGTAGCGGATCTCGAAGGCTTTCGCGAAATTCTGCCCCAGGTTGTGGGAAGTGCCGGCCTGCAAAGCCTTGCCGTCGCCCATCATCGCTTCGATCGAATAGGTGGCGTCGGCGCCGGCAAACCGCTCGGACTGCGATTTTCTGCCCGGAATGACAGGGATGGCCGCTTCGTTCACCGCAAAGTCGGTGTAAATATCGAGCATCTGGCGTGTTTCGGCTTCGGCTTCCTCGAGGGTCGCGTGCGCCGTGTGCCCTTCCTGCCAGAAAAACTCGAGCGTGCGCAGAAATAATTTCGTGCGAAGTTCCCACCGCACCACGCTGTTCCACTGATTGATCAAGACGGGCAAATCGCGGTACGACTGAATCCATTTCGCGTAGGCATGCCCGATGATCGTCTCCGATGTCGGACGAATCACCAGCGGCTCTTCCAGTTTTTCTCCGCCGCCGTGCGTGACGACGGCCAACTCGGGGGAAAACCCGGCGACGTGCGACTGCTCCTTGCTGATGAAGCTTTGTGGAATGAGCAGCGGAAACGCGGCGTTTACATGGCCCGTAGCTTTGAAGCGTCGATCGAGTTGCGCCGTAATGTTTTCCCACAGCGCCCACCCATACGGCCGCACGATCATGCAGCCGCGCACCGGCGCATAATCCGCAAGCTCCGCCCGCAACACAAGCTGGTTGTACCACTCGGAAAAATCTTCAGAGCGAGTAGGAAGCTTCAAATCCGCCATGCGCACCGGTCCTTGAAAAATGCCTTCTTATATTCATGCGAACAATTTCGTAATTTCATGTGAACACCCCGCGTCTAAAGCGGCGGTCTACAGCGTCCTGCAAATTGGCGAGGATCAAGAAAAAGAAGCGTAGCCGAGGGTGCCAGAGGTGTCAACCAACTCCGGGAAGCATAGTGGGGCACTTTGCAAGAATAAGAGAAACTTGGCTCATTTGGCTGGTAATGAATATCCGAACCACAACGACGCGTCGATCTGCTACTGCTTGTCATATACCAGCACGACATGTACAGGCTGACCGCTTACGGTCGTTCCAGTAAGCGTAGTCGTTATCACCTTCCCATCCTTGGACAGCACCTGACTTGCTGTTTGAACCACTTTGCCGGATTTCTTTAAAGTCTCCTCAACGGTGTCTGCATCGATGCGCCTGAGGGAAATGGTATCGGGAACTGGTGGCCCGGCCCTGGGGTAGTCCTGTACCTTTCGGGGATAGTCCTTCCCATCGTATTTCGGAGCCTCGACGATTGTTCGATGAATACCGGTCGCGTCTTCCTGCTCAATGGTGTATTTCACCGCGTCGCCGACTTGCTCCCTCGTCACGGTCATGCTCCTTAGAGGCGGGCCGGGATCAAATTTAGATTTCGCGATGTTAAGCTTCCATGTTCCGAGTGTGCGAGGGTCAATCTGAGCGGACGCTACGTGCGGAAGGGCAACGATGAAGGAAAACACGATAAGGAAATAGCCGGCGTCGCGCATTCTGAGTGACGGTAGTATGGTGGCCTTCAAGCTGACCTCCTTCTCCGTAGTAAGCGTTCTTATTTTTTGGCCGGAATTTTTCGGACTTGTACCTCTGGCTAACGCATCGTACGCTCCGCCTGCTTTCCGCGCAAACAAACCTCCCACCGGAGCAGGCCCCAACTTTGATGGTTCTGGCAGCCGAGTCCTGTAGGGACGGCACCACAAACAACCTCCAGTAGCGGCGAAACAGGAGTCTCACACCGACGAAATTTGCGCACAACGAGAAAATGCAATCAAATCAAGTTCACCTCTTTGCGCCCTTCCTCGCTGGCCCACCATCGCGCGCCTTTGTTTTCCTTGGCTTGATCGTGCGCACTCGAAAGAATCTCTCCCGTCGCGAATTGTAAGTGGTCACAACCCCTTTCCCGATGTGATACACCCAACCATGAAGTTTCAAGCTACCCTGCTCCAGCCGCGCGGCGACGGCTGGGTGCGTATGTAGATTTTTGAGCTGTTCGACTACATTCCGTTCCGTGAGTGCGAGCAGAAATTCAGCGTCGCTCAAGCCGCCATCGGATTTCGCAAGGGCTTCGCGTGCGGGCTGGGCATGGCCGAGCCAGGCGGTCACGTTCGCAAGTGGTTTCAACGCCTCCGGATTCAAGACGCCCTTCATCACGCCGCAATCCGTATGCCCGCACACGATGACGTCGGGCACGCCCAGGACACCCACGGCATATTCGATCGTCGCCGAAACGCCGCCAATCGATTCGGGGTAGCGCGGCACGATATTTCCGATCACACGGCAGATAAATAGCTCGCCCGGCTTGGTCTGCGTCAGCAGGCAGGGATCAATCCGCGAATCGGCGCAGGTGATGAACAGGGCCGCCGGCCTTTGCTGCAGCGCCAGCTTCTGGAACAATTCACGGTGCTTCGGATAGACCTTCTTCTGAAAGCGCTTTAGGCCTCGCAGGATATGATCGACTGGCATGACAGGACATTTTGCATGAATTTGAAGGCGCGGTTCTAGTCAAAATGCGGGGCAACCGCCAAGCACTTGTGGTAAGGTATCGCGCTCTCGATTCGAACGCGGGAAGATTCGAAAAATGAGATGGGGTCCGCGCATCAAATTTTCCGATTTTTTCGTGATAAATTGTTCCGATCTTGCGTGCACGAATCACAGAATCGTGAGATAATAGGTTGCGAAATTGTATTCTCTTGACGATCCGATGGGGGTTCAGTGGCTTTGGCAGAGCCTCTCGAGCACACTTTTTTCGCGTTATTCCGTCGAAAGATGTAGGCCTACGCTGTGAAGGTGCGGATCGATGATCCCAGGCTCGCCCCGCGTCCTGCCACGCCGTAACGTACTGAAAAGAAGGGCGTTAAATGGGGGGTCGTTTCGTCACCTCCGCCACGTGACTTAGCACCGCCAATTGACTCTAATACTTAGGGAATCGAACTGAGTCGTGTGTGCATCCAACTGCCGCGCTCCAGGGTTTGAGCAGGGTCTGACGGCCGTATTGAGCTGATTCGTAAGGGGGATAACTGCTTGTCTCTGAATAACCAAGAAGCGGGAGAAGAGGTCCGAAGCATCATCGGCATCGGCAAGGAGCGCAGGTACCTGCTTCCCGAAGAGGAAGAGAATGTGTTGCCTGTCGCCGAGGCCGCGCCGGAGCCGGAGGAGGGCGAACAGCACCTCTCTGGCTTTGAGCAGGCTGGAGTTGCGGCCGATGAGGACATCGCTCCGGCAAACGCCGCGCAAGCCGTCCCGGACGCCCTGGATGCCGAGCACGGCGCTGTCGCCGAAGAGGGCGAACTGGACCTCACGCCGGGGATGCTTGACAAGAATAATGACCCGGTCCGCCTCTACCTGAGGGAGATGGGCACCGTTCCGCTGCTGAAGCGCCAGGACGAAGTGGCTATCGCCAAGCGCATGGAGCGCGGGCACCTGATGGTGCTGAAAACAATTTCCCGTTCTCCCATCGTTCTCAAGGAATTGATTGCCGCCGGCAAGGATCTTCGCGCCGGCACGTTGTCCATCAAAAAAATCATTCAGTTTGAGCAGGAAGAGCTGACCGAAGAGGAAACCGAGAGCAAGACGCGCGATATTCTTCGGATCATCGCCAAGATCGAACAACTTTACGCTCTGGCGCACAAGCAGGCCGCCCAGCTTGCCAATACGCCGAAATCGAACAAGCGGCTCTACCTGCGCTACCGGAATCGTTTGGCCCGGACGCGAGTGGAGATGTCGCAGCACGCCCGGTCGATTGACTTCCACTCGCTCGAGCGGAAGCGGCTCATCGACAAGATTCACCACACGGTCGAGCGCCTGCAATCGCTCGAGCGCGAAATCGTCAAGCTGGAACGCAGGGCCGACGCCTCCAAGGGCGATCATGCGGCGGAAGCGCGCAAGGAATTGCGCGCGCGCCGCAACGAGCTGCGCGAAATTGAAGCCGCCAGCGAAACTGGGCTGGTCGACCTCAAGCGCATGCTCCAGGTGGTGCTCCGCGGAGAAGCGGAAGCGAGCCAGGCCAAGAAGGAAATGGTCGAGGCAAATCTTCGCCTCGTTGTTTCCATCGCGAAAAAATATACCAACCGCGGATTGCAATTCCTGGACCTGATTCAGGAGGGCAATATCGGCTTGATGAAAGGCGCGGACAAATTTGAATGGCGCCGCGGCTACAAATTTTCCACTTACGCGACGTGGTGGATCCGCCAGGCCGTCACCCGCGCCATCGCGGACCAGGCCCGCACGATCCGTGTGCCCGTGCACATGATCGAAACGATCAACAAGCAAGTCCGAACCAGCCGGCAGCTCGTGCAGGAGCTTGGGCGCGAGCCGCGCGCGGAAGAGATCGCGCATCGCCTGGGCGTTCCCGTCGAGAAGGTGCGCAAGACCAAGGAAATTGCGCAGCAGCCCATTTCGCTCGAGACTCCCATCGGTGAAGAGGAAGATTCACACCTCGGCGAATTCATCGAGGACAAGTCTTCCGTTTCTCCGTCCGACGCAGCCATCAGCATCAGCCTCCAGGAACAAACCGAATCCCTGCTGAAGACGCTGACGCCGCGTGAAGAACGCGTGATCAAAATGCGTTTCGGTCTGGAAGATGGTTCCGAGCACACGCTGGAAGAAGTTGGGCAGTCTTTCGCTGTAACGCGCGAGCGCATCCGCCAGATCGAGGCGAAAGCGCTGCGCAAGCTGCGACACCCCTCAAGGTCGAGAAACCTTCGCTCGTTCCTCGAAGATAGTCTCTGAAGAATGTACTGAGCCGGGACGCCGCAGGCGTTCCGGCCGCCTCTTGCTATTTCTCGCTACTTCCTGGCAAGGGGCTTCAGCGCCGTCCACGGCACATTTCGCGTGATGTGCCCTTGCCCGTCCGTCGTCTTGAGGTTTGCCGTCTGCATCAGCGAATTGATGTCGGCAACCTCATACACACCCTCTTGCTGAGCCATGGCCACGCGGTCGCCTCTCTTCGGAGCGATCACATTGGGTTCGGAACTCATCTTGGTCCTCCTGGTTACTGGCAGATAGCTGGGCCGCTTTCTGAAAGGGACGTCCTATAGCAGCCATTTTTACGCCACCTTGCCCGGAATAGCCAGAATTATCATTTTGCGCTTGCGGTTTCGCGCCAGTGTGCCCGGAATGGGCGGGATTCGAGATAACGAAGCGAAGTCAAAGGTAATGGTTGAACTATATTGACCGGCGAACTGAATGGACCAAATCGTTTAGCCGGGCAAAATACTCCCTACTGAGCAGCTTCAACAGTCAATCTCAGCCCGATGGCTTTTGTAACTGCGACCAAAGTAGACAAGCGCGGGTTGCCGCGAATGGATAGTGCGCGATAGAGACTTTCGCGTTCGATTCCGGCGGCTTTTGCGACTTTCGCGATGCCTCGCGCCAATGCCAGGTGGCGAAGAGCAATGAGCAAAACGCGTGGTTCCCCCGAGTCTTCCAATGCGGCCTTGAGATATTCGGCGGCGAAGTCCGGGTCCTTCCGTAGACGGCGTACCACTGCCTCGTCGTGGGAAATGCTCGCTTTGCGTTTCATGGGGTCCCAGTCCTTTCCTTGTAATCCTCTATATATTCCAGCGCCCGATCAATGTCTGACGACTGTTTTCGCTTGTCGCCGCCGCAGAGTAGCAATACGCATGCAGTGCCAAGCATCGCGTAATAGATGCGGTAGCCAGGCCCCCAATCGATTCGCAATTCAAACAAGCCCTTGTGGAGGGACTTGCAGTCGCCGAAATTTCCAGCCGCGAGCCGGTTGATTCGGACCGAAATCTTCGCCTGCGTGCGGGCGTCCGCGAGTTGCGTCAGCCATTGATCGAAGACATCTTTCCCGCTGCGAGTCACATAATGGCGAATCTCGACCACTTGGCTATTGTAACTTATACATCACAAGATAGCAAATCCATTTTCAAGAATTGGAATTCCCCGCCGGATTCCGATAGAATTGCATCGGTCAGTCTCTTGGCAGAATCTTCCTCCAAACCGCGCATCGTAGTGGGCTCCGATCACGCGGGATTTCGCGCGAAGGAAACGATCAAGAAATATTTGGAAGGCGCGGGATACCGGGTCGAAGACGTCGGCACGCACTCGGAAGAATCGGTGGACTATCCCGATTATGCGAAGGCGGTTGGGGAGCGCGTTGCCGCGGGAAACGATTCTCTCGGCGTCGTAGTCTGCGGCACGGGGATCGGGGTTTCCATCGCGGCGAATAAGGTGGAAGGGATTCGCGCGGCGCTGGCGCATGATTCTCTTACGGCGCGGCGGGCGCGCGAACACAATGACGCGAACGTGATCGCCCTCGGCGGCAAAGTCGTGGGCGAGGACGAAGCCATCGCCATCGTGCAGGAATTTCTCGGCGCGACATTTGCCGGAGGGCGCCATCAGCGGCGCGTCGACAAGATCAGCGAAATGGATCGGGTACGCGAGCACCAAACCTGACGCGAGTGCGGTCAATTCTTTCACACTGAACGCTCGCCGCGGCGAGCGTGGAGACCCCCAATAAAAATGGATACCAAAATTTCACAGCACATGAACCGCCCGCTCCAGGACGTCGATCCTGAAATCGCCGAAGTATTGCGCGAGGAGGGGCGCCGCCAGGGCACGGGCCTCGAACTGATTCCCTCGGAAAATTTTGTTTCGGAAGCGGTTCTCGAAGCGATGGGGTCGGTGCTTACCAACAAGTACGCCGAGGGCTATCCCGGCAAGCGCTACTACGGCGGCTGCGAATTCGCCGACCGCGCCGAGCAGCTTGCCATCGACCGCGCGAAGGCCCTGTTCGGCGCGGAGCACGCCAACGTGCAATCCCATTCGGGCACGCAGGCAAACGTTTCCGTTTACATGGCCGCGCTGCAGCTGGGCGACACCGTCCTGGGCATGAATCTCGCGCACGGCGGCCATCTGACGCATGGGCACCCGCTGAATTTTTCCGGGAAGATGTACAAATTTATTCCCTACGGCGTAAGCAAGGAAACCGAGACGATCGATTACGAGGAACTGGGCCGCCTGGCGCAGGAGCACAAGCCGAAAATGATCGTCGCGGGAGCGAGCGCATATTCGCGCATCATCGATTTTCCGCGCATGGCAAAAATCGCGCGAGACGCCGGCGCGCTGTTTTTCGTGGACATGGCGCACATCGCGGGCCTCGTCGCAGGGGGAATGCATCCGAGCCCGGTGCCGCACGCCGATTACGTTTCGACGACCACGCACAAAACGCTGCGCGGGCCGCGCGGCGGCCTGGTGATGTGCAAGGCGCAATACGCGAAGGAGCTCGACCGCATCACGTTTCCGGGAACGCAGGGCGGCCCGCTCATGCACATCATCGCCGCGAAGGCCGTGTGCCTGAAGGAAGCGGCCGATCCGGGATTCCGCGAGTACGCAAAACAAATTGTCTCGAACGCGCAAAGGCTCGCCGCCGAAATCACAAAAGCGGGCTTCCGCATCGTCAGCGGCGGCACGGACAATCATCTCTTTCTGATCGATCTGTATTCGCGCGGAATCACCGGCAAGGACGCGCAGCCTGCGCTGGACCGCGCGGGCATCACCGTGAACAAAAATTCGATTCCCTTCGATTCCACTCCGCCGATGACGGGCGGCGGCATCCGCATGGGTACTCCCGCCATCACGACGCGAGGGATGCTCGAGCCGGACATGGCGCGCATCGCCGCGTGGATCGCCGAGGTGCTCACGCATCTGGGCGACGCCGAGCGCGAGCGGCGGATTCGCGCCGAGGTCGCGGAGTTCGCCGTGCAATTCCCTCTGTACACGCGGCGCTGGAACATCGCTCCGTCGCTGGCCGGGAGCCGCGGCTCCGCGCGCTGAGCGCCGGCACCGATGCGTGTTGCCATCGATATCCGGCGCGCCGGTGATTTCGGAATCGGCACTTACATCCGCAACATCATCAACCAGTTCGCGCGCACGAACGACGGCACGGAATATTTACTGATCGGGCAACAGTCGCACGTCCAGGAATTCGATCCCCTGCCCGACAATTTCACCCTGCTCGATTATCCGTCCGAGCCGGGCTCTTTCCACACGCACCTGCATTTGCCTTTCCTGCTGCACAAGCGCGGCGTCGATCTTCTGCACATGCCCTGGTTTTATGCGCCGGCCGTCGTGCCGTCGCGCCTGGTGATCACGGTTCACGACCTGACGGACATCCTCGCTCCGCCGCCCGGCATTTCGGCCACGTTTCAGGCCGCGCGATTATTTTTCGCGCGGCGCGCCCTGTCGCGGGCCGACCGGATCATGGCCGTGTCTCATTCCACCAAGCGGGATGTCTCCCGCGTCTTCGACATTCCGGAAGAAAAAATCGAGGTCGTCTACAACGCGCTCGACGAACGTTTCCTGCGCGAGCCGATGCCAGAGGGCGCCGACCGCATCCTGGAGCGCCACGCGGTGACCGATCCCTTCGTGCTTTACGCAGGCAACATCAAGCCGCAGAAGAATCTGCCGCGCCTGATCGAAGCGTTCGCGGTGGCCAAAGCGGACCTGCGTGATCACCCGAAATATTCCAACCTGAAGCTGCTGCTGATCGGCGATTCCGCGGAGGAACATTCGGACTTGCGGCGGGCCGTTCTGCGCTCGCGCGTGCAAGGGGACGTCCGCTTTCTGGGGTTTGTGCCGCATCCCGTGCTGCGCGTTTTTTATTCCCGCGCGAGCGCGTTCCTATTCCCTTCTCTCTATGAAGGGTTCGGCCTGCCTCCGCTCGAGGCGATGGCGCACGGCGCTCCCGTGCTGACCTCGAGTGTGTCCTCGCTGCCGGAAGTGTTTGCGCAAGCCGCGCTGCTCGCGAATCCGGAAAATATTTTTGAAATCGCGCGCGGGATCCGCCAAATCCTCACCGAAGACGTCCTGCGCGAAACGCTGGTCCGCCGCGGCTATGAACTCGTTCAGAAATATTCGTGGGAGCGGTCGGCCGAGCAGGTGCGGGAAGTGTACCGCTCAGTCGTCGCCGGCGAGCCGGTCAAATCTTCGGTATAGGGGCCTATATTAGAGGTCTCGTTTCGTGCTCTCATAGTCGGAGGGGGAAGAC
>JGI12269J14319_10002256_pt1 | contig 18654 bp, 20 predicted proteins | sample PeaSoiSIISIP2007_FD_14319 | JGI IMG/M metagenome (IMG submission 14319) | reverse complement strand
CTTCCTGAAGGCAGTCGCCGAGCCGCTGCCGGTGTCCGTGTTCATGGTGATGATGGGCCTGCCGCTCGGGCGGTTCGACGAGTTCCGCCGGCTGGTGATGCTGATGCTGACCCCGCCCGAGGCCGGCGATGACCGTGACGCGCCAACCAGTGCGCTGACGGAGGTCGCGGCCACGCTGAACGCGCTGATCGCCGAGCGGCGCGCGGCGCCGCGGGACGACCTGATCTCCAAGCTGCTTGCCGAGGAGATCGACGGCCGGCCGCTCAGCCACAAGGAGCTGATGTCGATCTCCTTGCTGCTGTTCGTCGCCGGGCTCGACACCGTGACCAACGCGATGACCTACGGGATGCGGCACCTCGCGCGCGACCAGGCGATGCAGGACGCGCTGCGCCGTGACCCGGGCCTGATCCCGGCCGCGGTCGAGAAGCTGCTTCGCCTCTACACCTTCGTGAACACCTACCGGCTGGTGAAGAGGGACACAGAGCTGGACGGCGTCACGCTGAAAGCCGGAGAGATGGTCTGCTGCGTGCTGTGGGGCGGCAGCAACGACCTCGAGGCGGAGCAGGAAGGCCCGCGGCATATGGGCTTCGGCGGCGGCCACCACATCTGCCTCGGCATGTACCTCGCCAGGCTCGAGCTCAGGGTGATGTACGAGACCTGGTTCCAGCGCATGGGCCGCTTCACGCTCGCGCCCGACGAGCGACCCGCGATGCGCGGCGGCACCGTGATGAACATCACCCGCCTGATGCTGGACCTGGAACCGGCCTGATCCCTATGCTCGCTCGCTCGCCGCGGGTCGCCTCGGCGAAGATGGAGGAGCGTGGCGCCCGATGACCGATCTCTACGCCCGTTACCAACGCCTCGCGTTCGACCGGCCGAGGCCGGGGGTGCTGCGCATCTCGATGAACAACCCCGAGCGGCTGAACGCGGCCGACGCGGCCATGCATGCCGAGCTCGCCGACATCTGGCTGGACGTGGACCGCGACGAGGAGACGAGGGCCGTCATCCTGACCGGCGTGGGGCGGGCGTTCTCAGCCGGCGGCGACTTCGACATGATCGAAGCGATCATGGACGACTTCGAGACGCGGGCGCGTGTCCTGCGCGAGGCGCGCGACATGGTCTACAACCTGATCAATTGCGCCAAGCCGGTCGTCAGCGCCATGCGCGGACCGGCAGTGGGTGCGGGGCTGGTCTGCGGGCTCCTGGCCGACATCTCGATCGCGACTCCGGAGGCGCGGATCATCGACGGCCACACCCGCCTGGGCGTCGCGGCCGGCGACCACGCGGCGATCGTCTGGCCGCTGCTCTGCGGGATGGCGAAGGCGAAGTACTACCTCCTGCTCTGCGAGACCCTCACCGGCGCGGAGGCCGAGCGCATCGGCGTGATCTCGCTGCTCGCGCCTGACGCCGAGCTGGACGCCAAGGCGGTCGAGATCGCCGAGCGGTTGGCCGAGGGCCCCCAGCACGCGATCCGCTGGACGAAGTACGCCCTGAACAACTGGCTGCGCAGCGCCGGACCGGCCTTCGACGCGTCGCTGGCGCTCGAGTTCCTGGGCTTTACAGGGCCGGAAGCGCGCGAGGGGCTGGCGTCGCACCGCGAGCGTCGAGCGCCGAACTTCACCGACCGATGACTGGACGCGGTCGGCGCGGTCGGTCACAGATCAAAGCGTATTGACGGACGGCCGTAGGTCCCCCGTCGCTTTCGCATCAGAAGGATTTTGAGGACATGGGCGCATTGGACGGACGGGTGGTGCTGGTCACCGGCGGCGGCAACGGCATCGGGCGCGAGTGCGCGCTGATCGCCGCGCGGGAGGGGGCGAAGGTCCTCGTGAACGACCTGGGCGGCGGCGAACGCGGCGGCGACGAAGGCTCGACCGGGCCTGCGGAGACCGTGGCTGCGGAGATTCGCGCCGCCGGGGGCGAGGCAGTCGCCAATTCCGACAGCGTGACCAGCATGGCCGCCGTCAAGGGCATGGTCGAGCAGGCGCTCGACGCCTTTGGCGGCCTACATGCCGTGATCAATCCCGCCGGCATCCTGCGCGACGGCATGTTCCACAAGATGCCGGACGAGGACTGGGACATCGTCATCGATGTGCACCTGCGCGGCTCCTACAACGTCTGCCGCGCGACCATCGAGCACTTCAGGAACCAGAACGACGGCGCCTATGTGCTCTTCACCTCGACGTCCGGGCTGATCGGCAACGTCGGCCAGGCCAACTACGCGGCGGCCAAGCTGGGCATCATGGGGCTCTCGCGCATCATCGCGATGGAGGGCGTCACCAAGAACGTCCGCTCCAACATCATCGCGCCCACCGCCTGGACGCGGCTGATCGCCACCATCCCGATCAAGGACGAGGCAGGCGCGGCGCGCATGGAAGCGATGAAGGAGGCGCTGAAGCCCGAACAGCCGGCCAGACTGGCGGTGGCGCTGGCCAGCCCGGCGGCGAGCGACGTGACGGGCCAGATCTTCGGCGCCCGGTCTGAGACGCTCGAGGTGTTCAGCCAGCCGCGGCCGGTCGAGACGGTGACGGCGGCCGACCATTGGACCGTGGCGACGATCCTGAGCGAGGCGCTGCCGAAACTGAAAGGCAAGTTCACCCCGATCGGCGGCGTCGGCCAGCAGCGCCCACAACCAGCTGCGGCGCCGGCGCAATAGGGTCGGACGACCTCTGCTCAGGTCACACGTGCGCGGGTCTGGTAGCGCGGGTCGCGCCAGGCGTCGGTGTTCAGGACCTCGGCCAGGACCTCGACGGCGCGCCAGACGTCTTCAAAGCGAGTGTAGAGCGGCGCAAACCCGCAGCGCAGGACGTCGGGCCCCCGGAAATCGCCGATGACGCCGCGCTCGATCAGCGCCTGCATAATGGCGTAGGCGTCGGGGTGAGTGAATGAGACGTGGCCGCCGCGCCGCGCCGGCGCGCACGGCGTGATCAGCTGGAGCCCGTGGCCGCCGCAGCGGTCCTCCACGCGCTCGATGAAGAGCGAGCAGAGGCGCCTCGCTTTCGCTTCGACCGCGGCCATGTCGACACCCTCGAACTGGTCGACGCCGCACTCGAGCGCCAGCATGGAGAGCATCGGCGGCGTGCCGACCAGGAAGCGGTCCATACCGGCGGCGGGGCGATAGACATCGCCGAACTCGAACGGGTCGTCGTGACCCATCCAGCCGGTCAGCGGCGAAGAGAGCTCGGCCTGCCTGCGCTCGGCGACATAGAGGTAGGCCGGCGCGCCCGGCCCGCCGTTCAGGTACTTGTAGCCACAGCCGACGGCCAGCTCGGCCCGCGCTCCGGCAAGGTCGACCTGCACCGCGCCGGCGCTGTGGCTTAGGTCCCAGATCACCAGCGCGCCCGCCTCGCGCGCCCTTTGCGTGATCGCCGCCATGTCGCGCCGGGCGCCCGTCCGGTAGTGGACGTGGGTGAGCATGACCACGCCGACGTCGGCACCGATAGCGGCGACGAGCTCCTCGGCCGGCAGCAGGCGCAAGGAGACGCCGGGCAGTGTCGCCGCGACCCCCTGGGCGACATAAAGGTCGGTCGGAAACTCGCCTGGCTCGCTCAGGATCACGCCGCGTGGCGCCTGGCGCTGCAGCGCCGCGACCAGCAGCTTGAACAGGTTGACCGAGGTCGAGTCCGCGACGACGACCTCGCTGGGCCTGGCCCCGATCAGATGCGCGATCTTGGCCCCGATCCGAGCCGGCGCGCCGATCCAGTCGGCGCCGTTCCAGCTGCGGACCAGCCCTTGCGCCCACTCGCCGGCCACCGCCGCCTCCAGCCGCCCGTACGCGTCGACCGGAGCTGCGCCCAGCGAGTTGCCGTCGAGGTAGATGAGGCCCTCGGGCCGCACGAACCTAGCCGCGACCTCGCGCAGCGGATCCTCGGCGTCCCAGGCGCACACCTCCAGCAGGCTGGCGCTCATCCTCGCGGTCCTCTCGTCAGAGTGCGCCATCTTCCCTTCCCCCGCTCCTTCGGCCAAGCTGCCGGCATGGCGCACGACCACGACCACCACGATCACGGCCAGGAGCCGCCATCCGACATCGCGCTCCGCGTCAAGGCGCTCGAGTCGCTTCTGCTCGAGAAGGGGCTGGTCGATCCAGCGGCGCTGGACGCCATCGTCGACCACTTCGAGCACAACGTCGGCCCGCGCAACGGGGCGCGCGTCGTGGCCAGGGCCTGGACCGATCCCGCCTATCGTGAGCGCTTGCGGCGGGACGCCACCGCTGCGATCGCCGAGTTGGGCTACGCCGGCGCGCAGGGCGAACATATGGTGGCGCTGGAGAACACGCCGGAGGTTCACAACCTCGTCGTCTGCACCCTCTGCTCGTGCTACCCCTGGCCCGTGCTGGGCTTGCCCCCCGTCTGGTACAAGTCGGCGCCCTACCGCTCGCGGGCGGTGATCGATCCCAGAGGCGTGCTCGAGGAGTTCGGGACCGAGCTTCCCGACGACGTCGCGATCCGCGTCTGGGATTCCACCGCCGAGATCCGCTACCTCGTCATCCCGGAGCGCCCGGCCGGGACCGACGCGCTGGACGAGGAGGCGCTGGCCGCCCTCGTCAGCCGCGACGGCATGATTGGGACAGCGCGGCTTTGAACGGCGTCCACGACATGGGCGGCATGCACGGCATGGGGCCTATCGCGCCCGAGCCCGACGAGCCCGTCTTCCACGCAGAATGGGAACGGCGCGCGTTCGCTGTGGCGATGATGGCGCCCACGCGCGGCGGCCGCTACGCACGCGAGCGCATCCCCGGGCCGGAATACCTGCGCATGAGCTATTACGAGCGCTGGCTCGCCGGGCTGTGCATGGCGCTCGTCGAGCAGGGCGTGGTGACGGCTGAAGAGCTGGCGAGGGGAACGGCTGATCCGGCGAAGCCGAAGGGGACGAAACCCCGTGGGCCTGACGACGTTCGCCGAGCGCTCACGACCTCGGGCAGCTACATGCGGGAGGCGAAGACCGCCCCGGCCTTCAGCCCCGGCGACCGCGTGCGTGCGCGCAACCTGAACCCGATCGGGCACACCCGCCTTCCGCGTTATGTGCGCGGCCGCCAGGGCGTGATCGAGCGGCATCACGGGGCGCAAGCCTACCCGGATACCGGCGCCGGCGATGCGCAGGCGCTCTATACCGTGCGCTTTAGTGCGCGCGAGCTCTGGGGCATGGACGCCGCCGAGCATGACAGCGTAAGCCTCGACCTCTGGGAACCCTATCTTGAGCGCGCCTGAGGACCTGCCCGGCCTGCCGCACGACAAAGCGGGGCCGGTGTTCGCCGAGCCTTGGCAAGCGCAGGCGTTCGCGCTCGCCGTGCAACTCCACGCCGAAGGCGCCTTCACCTGGGCCGAGTGGGCCGAAGCGCTGGGCCGCGAGCTCGCCACCGACCCGGCCGACGACGGCTCGCGCTACTACCACCACTGGGTGGCGGCGCTGGAGGGTTTGAGCGCCGCCCGCGCGCTGGCCGCCCCTGCCGAGCTCGCCGCCCGCAAAACCGCCTGGGCCGAAGCCTACCGCCGCACCCCCCACGGCCGCCCGGTGGAGCTCTAGCGGCGCTACTGCTCGCCTCGCGGCATTGAGGCGCGGACGGCGGGGTCGAAGCCTGAGGCGACCCATTCGCCCTGGGCCGTGTTCCAGTGGGAGAAGAAGAGGCGCGTCTTCGCGTCGGGGCTGAGCGCCAGGCGCTCGGGAAACAGGTTCCAGTCGGTCAGCACCGGGCTCGGCGCGCGGACGTAGCGGTTGGTCTGCGGCAAGGCGCACCGGAGCCAGCCGCCGCGGGCGTAGTACTGGTGCCAGGTGCGGCGCATCAGCTGGCCGTCGCCGTCCAGGCGGGTGTGGAAGGTCGCCGTGTCGTAGAGCACGCAGGTTCCAGCCGGGCCATACAGCGGGACCTCGCGATAGCGCTCGCCCAACCCCTCGAACGCGTCCTTCAGGCTCGCGAACCGGTTGCTGTCCGGCACGACGCAGAACGCCGGCGCGCCGGGCTCGACGTCGGAGAGATAGTGGATGGCGCAGAGCCAGTCGCACGGGTTGTACGGCTCGCGGTTCAGGCGATCATCGCGCACCGCGTCGTGGTGGAAGTTCATTGCCCGCTCGCCCGCGCCCTCGGGCGTCTCGCGGAAGTTGAACTCCGAGAACCTCACATGCTCCTCGCCGCCCAGCAGGCGCGCGACCACCGGGTAGGAACGCGGGTGGCGCGTGTAAGGATCGAGCTCCGGATAGTCGAGCAGCGGCTGGGAGAAGATCAGGCCCTGGTTGGTGTGGTGCGGCTTTCGCCGCTCGCCCAGCCCCCAGGCGTCCGGCCGCTCGCGCTGGGTGCGGGCGCAAAATTCGTTGAGGTGCGTGAGCTCGGCCGCGCTCAGGCAGTCGGGCAGCACGACGTAGCCATGCCGCTCGAAGAAGGCGCATGCGGCGTCGATCTCGCGCCCGGGGTCGAACGCCGGGACCGGCTCACGGCTGACGCGGCCAAAGCCTTGCGTCGCACGCTCCGCATCGCCGCTGACGTTCGGCTGCCGCTGGAACTGAAATTGGACTTTCGCCGCCATGGGTAAGACTCGACGTGCCTGCAACCGCCGATGCCTAGCACGCGCCCGCGTCGAGTTCACGACAGCGTCAGGCCGCAACCCCGTGCGGTGAGCCGTGCCTCAGTGGGTAACCGCCAAAGCGCCGGTCAGCTCCACCTGGCCGCTGACCGTCTTCGGGTCGACCGTGAGAAGCTTGATCTCCGCCGCGACGTCATGCGGAACGTCGTGCTGATACCGACCGCCGAGGTACTGGGCGAAGAACTTCTCCATCTCGGCCACCAGCGCGAGGTTGTTGATCGGCCGGGCGAAGCCATGCCCCTCGTCTGGCGCGACTAGGTATTCGACCGGCCGGCCGTTGTCGCGAACGGCGGCGACGATCTGGTTGCTTTCGCGCAAGTTCACGCGTGGGTCGTTCTTGCCCGACACCACCATCAGCGGAGTCACGATCGCCTTCGCCTGGGTCAGGGGCGACTCGGCGACGAGGAGCGCCTTCCCTTCCGGCGTCGTTGGGTCGGCCATGCGCGTGTACATCTGTTTGCGGCCGGCCTCCCAGTAGGGCGGGATCGCATCCAAGAGCGTGATCAGGTTGCTGGGCGCCACATAAGCGACCGCCGCTGCGTACACGTCCGGGGTGAAGGCGACGCCGGCGAGAGTGGCGTATCCGCCGTAGCTGCCGCCGAAGATGCCGACCCGCCTAGGATCGACCACGCCCTTCGCCACCAGCGCCCTTGACCCCCAGGTCAGGTCATCCTGCATCTTGCGGCCCCACTGGCCGTTGCCGGCGTTGAGGAAGGCCTTGCCGTAGCCGGTCGAGCCGCGGAAGTTGGGCTGCAGCACCGCGTAGCCGCGGTTGGCGAGGAACTGGGCGAAGGGGTCGAAGCCATAGTCGTCGCGCGCCCATGGTCCGCCATGCGGAAGCACGATCAGCGGCAGGTTCGTGGGCGGGAGCCCTTTCGGGAGCGTAAGGTAGCCCGGGATCTGCAGCCCGTCGGAGGAGGCAAAGGTGAACGGCTGGCGCGAGCTCATCGCCGAGCGCGGGAGGTCGTCGCGCACGCGGTACTGGAAATCCAAGCGCCCAGCTTGGCGGTTCCAGAGATAGACAGCGCCCGGCTCGGTGTTGCTGTGGGCATCGACGATCCAGATGTTCTCGTCGGCGCTGCGGGAGCCGAAGTCGACCTCCATGCCCGGCAGCTTCGACTGCAGCCAGCCGTATTGGCGCTCGAGTGTCTTGTCGCGGAAGTATCGCCGCGTGCGCGCATCCTCGTAGCTGGTGAAGAGGATGCGGTAGTCGACATCGGAGGTCTCCAGGCCGTCGATGTCGACGCGCTTGTCGGGATCGCTCTCCACCTTCGCCACGTCGCCGGTTTTCACATCGAGGCTGTCCAGCTCCTCAAGATCGAGGCTGCCCTTGTTGGTGACAAGGTAGGCGTGCGTGTTGTCGGCATCGAAGGCCGCCACGCCGCAGGTCTCCAGGACGGTGCAGCTATAGATTGGCGTGAAGCCGTTCGGATCGACGCGCAGGATCTCGGTGTCGCCGGCCGACGTGGTGCGCTCGGCGAGCCGGAGATCGCCGGCGTGGTCGAACTCCCAGCTCTCGACCCCTCCCGGATTCTGCCGCAGCAGGGTCTTCTCCCCGGTCGACAGCCGCAGCTGGTAGAGGTCGAACCAGCGCGGATCCCGGTCGTTGACGCCGATATAGATGACGTCCGGCTTCGTCTTCGGGACAGCGTAGATCTCGACACGCGCCTTCTTGAAGTTAGTCAGCGCCCGGGTCGGGGGAAGACCGGTCGCTGGGTCGGGCGCCTGGCTCGGCTCGATGGCGTAGACGTTGAAGTTCTCGTCGCCGGCATGGTCCTGTGCGTAGAGCACGTACTTCGAATCGCGCGACCAGAAGTAGATTCGGATCGGCCGTTCGGCATCTGCGCTGATCGGCCGCGCAGCGCTGAACGGCTCGTCCGCCCGTTTGATCCAGATGTTGCGCACGCCCTTGTAGGGCTTGAGGAAGGTCAGCCACTTCCCATCCGGCGAAATCTGCGCCCCGCTGATCTGCACCTCGCCGAAGAAGGCGTTCCGGTCCACGAGCGGCGGCTGATCGGCACGGGCGAGGGACGCAAACGCAACGGCGAGCGCCAGCGCGCCGAGGAAGGGGAACAGCTTCACGATGGGCCTCCGCAATCGACCTACGCGAGCATAGGACCGCGGCGACGCATTGGCGAGCCGCGGCTGTCCACCTCAGCCGCGTGGCGCGTGGACATAGTCCTCGCGCGAACCGCGACCGGCGATGAGGCCGGGCGGCAGCGGGGCGCGGGTGGCGTTCATCTTGGCATGCTCTGCCAGCGCCGCATCGTCCTCCCAGAGCTCGAGCAGGGTGAGCCGGTCGGGGTCCAGCGCGCTCTGGAAGATCTCGAACTGCAGGCAACCCGGCTCCTGCATGACGTCGCAAACCGCCCGCCTAGCGCCCCTTGAACTTGGCCGGCCGCTTTTGCAGGAAGGCGGCGACGCCCTCGCGGAAATCCTCGGTGCGGCCGGCGACGGTCTGGCCCTTGGCCTCGCGATCGATCTGTTCGGCCCAGCTTGAGTCGAGGCCGGCCCAGATGGTCTGGCGCGAGAGGCCCAGCGACGCGGGGCCCTTGGCCAGGTCCTGGGCGATAGCGAGCGCGGTCGGCATGAGCTCGGCGTCGGGCGTGCAGCGGTTGATGAGGCCCCATTCCAGCGCCCTGGCGGCCGGCAGCCGCTCGCCGAGCAGCGCCATCTCCATCGCCCGCGCGCGGCCGATCATGCGCGGCAACAGGTAGGTCGAGCCGCCGTCCGGGATCAGGCCGATGCGGCGGAAGGCCTGCAGGAAATAGGCGCTTTCGGCCGCGATGATGATGTCGCCCAAGAGGGCGAGCGAACAGCCGACGCCGGCCGCGGCCCCGTTCACCGCCGTCACGATCGGGATCGCCAGGTCGCGCACAGCGGTGACGAGCGGGTTGTAGATGGTCTCCACCGACGAGCCGGCGTCGATGCCGCCGCCTCCCCCGCCCCCGCCGGCGACCTGAGCGAGATTGGCGCCGGAGCAGAAGCCTCTGCCCTCGCCGGTGAGCACGACAGCCCGCGCGCTGGAGCCGGGCGCCGAGGCTTCGCGAAGGGCCTGGTGCAGCTCCTGCGCCATGTCGATGCCGATCGCGTTCATCGCGGCGGGGTCGGCGAGCGTGATCACAGCGACCCCCGCCTCCTCGGCGACCTTGATCTTCTCGTAGCTCATGGCCAATGCCTCCGCGCCGGCGCCCGTTCGAGCGCCACTCTGGCCTAGGCTTCCGTAAAGTCCGTCAAGGCGTCCGCGACGACGGCGCGGGCGGCGCGCTCATCCGCCGCCGTTGATGTTGATCTTCTGGCCGTTGGCATAAGGGTTGGCGCTGGAGACCATGAAGGTCACCACGGCCGCCACGTCCTCCGGCGTCGACACGCGGCCGAACGGCGAGCGGGCGTCGAGCTGGTGGATGTCCTCGATGCCGGTTGTGGCGCGGGTCAGCCGGCGACCCATCTCGGTGACGGTCAGGCTGGGGGCGACGATGTTGGTGCGGATGCCGTGCTCGCGTTCCTCCTTGGCCAACGTCAGAGCCAGCGCTTCCATGGCCGCCTTGCCCATGTTGTAGGGCGCGCCGCGGGCGCCCATGCCCAGCGTGGCCACGCTCGAGATCATGATGATGTCGGCGCGGCCCTGCGTGCGCAGGTGAGGAACGAGCAGCTTGGCCAGATAGTGCGGCCCGAACGCGTGCACCCGCACCACGCGCTCCATCTCCGCCGGATCGGTGTCGGCCACGGCCTGCCCGCGGCTGGCGATGCCGGCGTTGTTGACCAGGATCGAGAGGTTCGGGAAGTCCTTGACCACTTCGGCCGCCATGGCGACGTCATCGTCCCAGTTCTCAACCGAGGCGGCATAGGCCTTGGCCTTGCGGCCCATGGCCTCGATTTCCTTCACCGTCTCTGCAGCCGCCTCGGCGTCGCGCCGATAGTTGACCGCCACGTCCGCGCCGGCCTCGGCCAGCGAGAGTGCGATCGCCCGGCCGATGCCGCGCCCGCCGCCCGTGACCAGGGCCGCGCGGCCCTTCAGGCTGAGATCCATGGCGCTTTCTCCTTCTTGTCGTTCTCGCCTCAGTAGACCGTGTAGCCGCCGTCGATCACGAAGGTGTCGCCGGTGTGATAGCGCGACGCGTCGGACGCCAGATAGACGGCGATGCCGGAGAAGTCGGCGGGCTCGCCCCAGCGGCGAAGCGGCACGCGCCCGATCACCCGCTCATTGAACTTGTCCCAGCCTTGCGCGGCTGCCGTCATCTCCGAACGGATCCAGCCCGGCAGGATGGCGTTGGCGCGGATGCCGTAGCGCGCCTGTTCGACGGCGAGCCCGCGGATCATCGCGATGACCGCGCCCTTGCTCGAGGCGTACGCCTCGTTGCGGGGCGCCCCGTGCACGGCCGAGACCGAGGAGGTGACCACGAGCGACCCGCCCGGATCGCCGGCGTCCGCCCGTTCGACCATGTGCTTGCACGCCTCGCGGAAGGTCCAAAACACGCCGTCGAGGTTGACGGCGAGCACGCGCCGCCAGGTCTCGGTCGGAAACTCGGTGAAGGCGGCGCCGCCGCCGATCCCGGCGTTGGCGGCGACGAAGTCGACCCGGCCCATGGCCGCGACCGCCTCGGCCATGCCGGCGACGACCTGCGCCTCGTCGCTCACGTCGACCCGTTGGGCCAGCACACGCACGCCCCGCTTGAGCAGCGCTTCCGACGCGTCACGGTTCTTGGCTTCGTTGGTGCCCCAGATGACGACCGAGGCGCCCGCATCGGCGAGGCCCTCGGCAAGGCCGAGCCCGATCCCGCCGTTGCCACCGGTGATCAGCGCCACCTTGGCGCTTAAGTCGAATGGCTGAAACGCCATGGCCCGGCCTCTCCTGTTCCGTTACATCCCCGCCGATTGGCGCCTGACGGGCGGGCCGTCAACGCGCGGCGATTGCGCGAAGCACGCGGACAGGCGTAACCGCTGCGCCCGATGAGCGATCCGGGGCTTATCCTGGCGACCCTGATCAGGCGGCGCGGCCTGGCCGGCCACGAGCGCTGGGACCGCGCGCGGCTCGAGGCCTTCCAGACCAAGGCGCTCGCTCATTTGCGCGCCCATGCCTACGCCCGCTCGCCCTTCTACCGCGAGTTCCATCGCGGCCTGGACAGCGCCCCGCTCGAGGCGCTGCCGACGCTCAGCAAGGCTGAGATGATGGAGCGCTTCGATGACGTCGTGACCGACCGCGACGTGCGCCTGGCGGACGTGAGGGCCTTCCTGGCGCAAAAGGGTCCAGGCGAGCGCTACCTGGGCCGCTACTGGATCACGTCGACCTCGGGCACCAGCGGCCACCCCGGCCTCTTCCTGGTCGATCGGGATGAATGGAGTCTTGAGTTAGCGACCGCCATCCGCGCCTTCGACTGGGCGGGCCTGCGCGTCAGCCTCACCCATCGCGCGCGGGTGGCGCAGATCACGTCGACCAACCCGTCGCACCTCTCGACCCAGGGCGGACGGAGCATGGCCAACTGGTGGATGCCGACCCTGATCCTCGACGCGAGCGAGCCCTTGGCCAGCGTGGTCGAGCGGCTGAACGCCTGGCGGCCGGAGATGCTCTGGGCCTACGCCTCGATCATCCACGTGCTGGCGGAGGAGCAGCTGGCCGGGCGTTTGAGGATCGCGCCGCGCTCGTTGCTGAGCGCCTCCGAGCTTCTGACCGACGGCGTGCGGGAGCGCGCCCGGGCGGCGTGGGGCGAGGTGCTGTTCGACACCTACGCCACTACCGACTGCGGCGGCGTCGGCGCCGAATGCGACCGGCACAAGGGCCTGCATCTGATGGAGGATCTCTCCATCATCGAGGTGGTCGACGCAGACAACCGCCCCACCAAGCCCGGTGTCTTCGGCCAGAAGATGCTGGTGACGGTGCTGGGCGGCCGCACCCAGCCGCTGATCCGTTACGAGCTGGACGACAGCGTGCGCCTGGCCGGCGCGCCCTGCCCATGCGGGCGGCCGTTTCGCCTGATCGACGCCATCCAGGGCCGCATCGAAGAGGTGCTGGCTTTCGCCGGCGCTGACGGCGGGCGCGTGACCATCCATCCCATAACCTTCTCCAACGTCATGGACCAATTGCCGGTGGCAAGCTGGCAGGTGCTGCAGGACGAGGCCGGGCTGCATCTGCTGCTGGCCGGCGTCACGGCGCCGCTCGACGACACCGCGCTGGCTGGCGAGGTCGCCCAGGCGCTGGTAGACCATGGCGTGCGACGCCCCTCGATCGACGTCCAGCGGGTCGAGTCGATCCCGAAGTCGGCGTCGGGCAAGACGGCGCTGGTGCTGTCGCGGCTGGCTAAACGCTAGCGATCCCGGCCGCGCGGCGTATGCCGGCGCTGATCCCGAGCAGCGACAGGCCCCCGACGATGAAGTCGATGGCGATGAAGAAGCCGATCAGTACGGCGTCGCCGCGCGGATTGAGCAGCAGAATGAAGACGGCGAGCACGATCCCGACCAGGCCGCTGAACACCTGCCAGCCCCAGCCCTTCGCCGCCCGCCCACGGTGGTGGAACGCCATGGCGAACGAGGTGAAGGCGTTGAGGGTCAAATACGCGGCGATCAGGATGGCGAGCCCGATCACGCCCACGACTGGCGACCAGAGCACGATCCCGCCCGCCCCGACGGCGATGACGGCCGAGATGAGGCGCCAGAGCGGGTGATCGTGGCCGCGTGACCCGAAGAGGCCGACAAGGCCGAGCAGTCCGCTGAACACCAAGATCCACCCGAGCACGAGCGCCACCGCCAGCCCGGCGAAGAGGGGAAGCGCCGCGGCGAGAACGCCGAGCGCGATGAGCAGGACGCCCTCGAAGATAAGCCAGCCGCGCACGCCCCTGGCCGGAAACGCAACCGATGGATGTTCAGCATCGACACTCATGGTTCGACCCTCCGTGGCCGGCTCCCATTTCAGCGCGCCACGGCAGAGAACGCCAGCCATCGAATGGAGTGTGGCCGCCCGCCGGCCTAGATTGGGGCCAGGGGAGGACTCACATGGCGGACTTCGACTACGCGATGCTCACGCTGGCGCGCGGCGCGCCCGCCCGGCAGGCGTTCGCCGACCGGGTCAGGGCGGCCGGGCTGACGGGCCGCGGTCGTCGTGCCGGGCTGTTCGTCGCGCAGCTGGGGTGGCCGGCGGCCGAGGCGGCGCTCCTGGCCGAGCGCGGCGGCGACGAGGACAACGCATTCAGGGCGCTGCTCGACGCGCCGGAGGTGGTGTCCAGCATCAGCCACGCGCTCAAGCCCACGGTCCGGCCGCTGCCCGACGCGGTGCTGGCGCCCGGCGGGATCTATGTGCACCGCTGGTTGGAGGTGAACCGGTCGTTGGTGGCCGAGTTCATCGACCTTTCGGCGCGGGCCTGGCCGGGCTTCGAAGCGCAGTTCGACGCGCGCATCTTCGGCCTCTTCGAGCTCACGTCCGAGTGGGAAGGCTCGCCCGTCGACAGCCGGCATCTGTTGCTCGTCACCCGCTACGCCAGCCATGGCGTCTGGGAAGAGTCGCGCGACCCGACCGCCGAGGCGATGCAGACCTTCGCCCGCCGCGCCCAGATCACCCTCTCGACGCGTGCGGCCAGCGCGCTATTGATCGCGCCCTAGAGGAGCCGGCCATGGATGACGCAACACGCCGGTCGCACATCGAGAAGGTGCGTGCCAACGGCTACGCGATCGTCGAGAACGCCATCGAGCCGGATCTGGTCGACGCGTTGAACGCGGCGCTCGCACGCCTCGAGCGGGAGCTCGGCGCGAAGCCGGCCATGAACGGCTTCGAGGGCCATCACACGGTGCGCATTTACAACCTCCTGGCCTACGGCGAGCCGTTCCAGCGTGTGCCCGTGCACCCTTCGGTGCTTCCGATCGTCGAGGGCGTGCTCGACCCGGAGTGCCTGATCTCGTCGCTGTCCTCGATCTCCATCGATCCCGGCGAGATCGCCCAGCCGATCCACGCCGACGACATGGTCATCCCGCTCGAGAAGCCGCACGTCTCCATCGTCTGCAACTCGATGTGGGCGCTGACGGACTTCACGGAGGCGAACGGGGCGACGCGGCTCGTGCCCGGAAGCCACACGCGCGGCAACCCGGAATATGGCGGCCGGTATGAGTCGATCGCCGCCGAGATGCCGAAAGGCTCGGTGCTCATCTGGGACGGCTCGCTCTGGCACGGCGGCGGCGCCAACACGACCAGCGCGCGGCGGACCGGCATCGCGATGAACTATTGCGCCGGCTTCATCCGCCAGCAGGAGAACCAGCAGCTGGGCGTACCGGCTGAGATGGCGCGAAGCCTCGAGCCCAGGCTGCGGCAACTGATGGGCTATAGCGTCTATCGCGGCCTGATCGGCCATATCGACAAGCATAGCCCCGACCAGCTGCTCACCGGCGAAGGCGGCTTGCGCTCCATCTGGGACCGCGCCTAGAGGTCGATGGCAAACACCAGCGCGCCGGGGCCGACGTCGAGCTCGTGGAAGCCGTAGGCGCGGTAGAAACGCACGGCCCGCTCGTTCGCCGCGCCCACGCCGAGATGGACGCCCTGGACGCCGAAGCTCCGCATCAGCTCCAGCCAACGGTCGATCAGCGTCTTGCCCAACCCTCGGCCCTGGAACCGTGGCGCCAGGTCGATGTGCAGATGCGCCGGGTACGGATCGGTGATCACACGCGGCGTGATTTGCGGGTGGTGGAACCCGCGGATCAGGCGCTGATCCGGCGTCAGATCGCGATAGCGCAAGCCAACCGGGTCCGGGTATCGCGCGCGCAGCGCCGGCCACCAGGCGCGCTCGAGCTCCGCCTCGAACGCCGGCGTGTCCGGTGCGCCAAGAATGTAGCCGCCGACGCCTTCGGCATCCTCGACCACCAGCGCGCTCTCAGGCCTGAGCACGCCGTAGGCGCCGGCGAACATGTGCCCCACCAGCTTGTGGTCCTTGTAGAGCTCGGACGCGTCCAGGCCGCTGGCGCCGGTCAGGAGGCAGACGCGATAGATCGCATCGAGATCGCTCTCGCGATAGGGCCGAATCTCGAAGGGGCCGGCTTCGGCCATCGGGCCGCCTCATGCAAAGCTCTCGCGCGCTGTGATAGCGTCAACGTCGGCCCAAGCGAAGGACGTGTCGGCGTGCCCTTGACCGTGCGTGAGATGACACTGGATGAGACCGACCTGGTTGCGGACTATTTCCATACGTCCACGGTCGAACACCTGGAGCTGATGGGCGTGGATCCGTCACGGCTGTTCGGCCGCGCAGCCTGGCGCGAGCGCTATGCGCTGGACTACGCGCGGCCAAGGCCGGAGCGGGCGTTCATGGCCGTCGTCTGGCTCGAGGATGCGACGCCAGTCGGCTTCTCGACCGCCGACAAGATCATCTTCGGCGAGCGGGCCAACATGCACCTGCACGTGCTTGCGCCAGAGCGGCGCAACAGCGGCATCGGCGTCCAGTGCGTGCGCCTCTCGGTCGACCTCTATTTCGAGACGCTTAAGCTCAAGGCGCTGTTCTGCGAGCCGAACGCGTTCAACGCCGCCCCCAGCCGGACCGCACAAGCGGCGGGCTTCAAGTACGTGAAGACCCACATGACCGTGCCGGGGCCTCTGAACTTCCACCAGCCCGTCACCCGCTGGGTGATTGAGCGTTGAACTAAGACGGGAGCCCACCCATGACCGCGCGCGAGCCGGTGCTGAATCCGGTGAGGATCAGGACCCTGAAGCCCACCCAGATGACCCTCGGTATTCGGGAGGTGAACGAGAAGCGCCGCGAGTGGCGGGAGCGCGGGGGCGACAAGGGCGCCGAGTACCTCGGCAAGCACATGATCCCGGTCGTGATCGGCCCAAAGGACCGGCACTACCTGATCGACCACCATCACCTGGCCCGCGCGCTCGAGGAAGAGGGCGTCAAGGACGTGCTCGTAAGCGTCGTCGCCGACTTGCACACGCTGGCCAAAGAGGAATTCTGGATCTTCCTCGACAACCGCGCCTGGTGCCATCCCTACGACGCGGAGGGGCGCCGCCGCGACTTCGACGCCATCCCGTCTGTGGTCTCTGAGATGGAGGACGACCCGTTCCGCAGCCTCGCCGGCGAGCTTCGCCAGGCGGGCGGCTACGCGAAGGACGCCACGCCATTCAGCGAATTCATCTGGGCCGACTTCCTGAGGCGGCGGATTAAGCGCAAGGCGGTCGAGAAGGATTTCGAGGCTTCTCTCAAGAAGGCGCTGACGCTTGCCAAGGCCGAGGCGGCGAACTACTTGCCGGGATGGTGCGGGCCTAGCCGGGACTGAGCGGGCTAGGATCAGCGAACCAGGACAGCAACGACCGCGGTCACGCATAGGAACGCCCCGGTCCAGGCCAGGCAGGCGATGCCGACGCGGTCGAACGGTCGCTGTAAGGGCCCACGGACGAGAGGAAAGCGGGGCGTGATGTCCGTCATGGGGTGGATGTAGGGGTTGTCGCCTCGGAATCCCATTTGCCATTCTGTCACTGGATCAATTTGTCGCGGTCAGCGTGTATGCTGCTTTGATAACAACTGGCGCTGAGTTGCGTTCCTTGCCGCCCGTCTGGCAGATGATCTTGGACTTCGAGCCTTTTTACCCCGACCACTCGTTCAGCCATTGAAAGCCCGCACCGCATTGACCACTCCCGTCCCCATCGCGGCCAACGCGCCGCCCCCCCAGTTGACCTCCGTCGAAGCCATCACCGAGGGCCTGGCCAGTGTCGGCTACATCGCCTCGCGCCGCATCGCGACCGCGGTGATGATGGCCGCACATCTGCAGAAGCCGGTCCTGGTCGAGGGCCAGGCGGGCGTCGGCAAGACCGAGCTCGCCATCTCGACGGCGACGATGCTCGGCCTGCCGCTGATCCGCATGCAGTGCTACGAGGGCCTGGACGAGTCCAAGGCGCTGTACGAGTGGAAGTATGGCAAGCAGCTGCTCTACACCCAGATCCTCAAGGACCGCATGGGCGAGCAGCTGGGCGACGCCAAGAGCATGGCCGAGGCCATGGACCGCCTGCACAGCATGGGCGACCTTTTCTTCTCCGAGCCGTTCCTCGAGCCGCGGCCACTGCTCAAGGCGCTCACGCAGGTCGGCGGCGCGGTCCTCTTGATCGACGAGATCGACAAGTCCGACGAAGCGTTCGAGGCGTTCCTGCTCGAGATCCTGTCGGCGTTCCAGGTCTCCGTGCCCGAGCTCGGCGTGATCAAGGCCACGACGCCGCCGATCGTGTTCCTCACCTCCAACAACGTCCGCGACCTCGGCGATGCGCTGAAGCGCCGCTGCCTGCATCTCTACATCCCGCTGCCGACGCCTGAGCTAGAGGAGCGGATCGTCGCCTCGCGCGTGCCGGACGTCGACGCCAAGCTGAACCGCGAGCTGGTCGCGTTCGTGCAGAGCCTGCGCGGGCTCGACTTGCGCAAGTCGCCCTCGATTTCCGAGACGGTCGACTGGGCGCGGGTGCTGCTGCTCCTGCACGCGCACGCGCTCGACCCCGAGCTTGTGCGCGAGACGCTGAACGTGCTGCTGAAGTTCGAGCAGGACATCCTGGCCGTCGACCCGCAGATCGGCGAGCTTTTGCGCCCACAAGCCCGCGCGGCCGGGAAGTAGGAAGCCCGCGATGCAGCGGACGATGGAGAACTTCATCCGCGCTCTAAGGGCGCAGGACATCAGAGTCTCGCCGGCCGAGGCGATCGACGCCCACCGCGCGGCCGAGGCCGTCGGGTATGCCGACCGCGAGCTCTTCCGCGATGCGCTGGCCACCACGCTGGCGAAGAGCGGCCAGGAGACGGCGCGGTTCGACAGCGTCTTCGACACCTTCTTCAAGCGCGACGAGTTCCTGAAGACGCCTGAGGATGCCGCCGACGAGGCGATGGCCGACGAGCTGCCCGAGGGCGGCGACGATCTCACCCACATGCTGCTCGAGCACGACGATGCGGCGTTGGCCCAGGCCATGGAGCTCGCCGCCGAGCGGGCGGGCGTGGCGGAGATCCGCCTCTCCAGCCAGCGGCGGCTGCTGACCCGGCGCATGCTCGACGAGATGGGCCTGGGCGGCCTCGAGCAACGGATCGCCGAGGCCGGCCGCCGCGAGGACGAGAAGGGCAAGCTGCTGGCCGACCGGCTC
>JGI12269J14319_10002254_pt1 | contig 18660 bp, 13 predicted proteins | sample PeaSoiSIISIP2007_FD_14319 | JGI IMG/M metagenome (IMG submission 14319) | reverse complement strand
GTTGGCGTGGGCAGGGTGAGAGCACTGCCGCCCACCGTGTAGATCGCCGAAGGCGGTGAGCCCGAGCCGGTGCCGTAGTCGTAGGTGACGGTGATGCTGGTCGTGAAGAAGGTGTCGGACGAGAAGTAGGTGGTGCCGCCGGAGTCAGTTGCCTCGATCACGTAGTAGTAGGTGGTGCCGGAGGCGAGCGCGCCTGCACTAGCCGACTCGTCCACCGCCGAAGTGCCGCTCGCGGTGGGCGAGCTCGCTGCCAAAGCTATTGCGGTGCCGCTACAGGTTTTGGCGTCGCCTTCCACTGTCGAGTAACAGAAGTTGATGGCCGTGTCGGAGTCGCTGTTGGGGTTGTCCGTGCCGTTCAGCGTGGCCGCGGTCGAGCCGACACCGGTGGCGGCGCTGACCGCGAGGGTCGGGGTCTGGCCCGAGGTGAAGAAGGTGTCGGCCGAGATGGAGGTGGCGTCGCCAGAGTTGGTCGCCTCGATCACGAAGTAGTAGGTGGTGTTCGGCGTGAGCCCGGCGAGGCTAGCCGACTCGGCGACCGCCGAAGTGCCGCTCGCGGTGGGCGAGCTCGCCGCCAAAGCTATTGCGGTGCCGCTACAGGTTTCGGCGTCGCCTTCCACCGTCGAGTAACAGAAGTTGATGGCCGTGTCGGAGTCGCTGTTGGGGTTGTCCGTGCCGTTCAGTGTGGCCACCGTTGAGCTGACGCCGGTGGCGGCGCTGACCAAGAGGATCGGGGTGGTCTGAGCCGACGCAATGGGCTCGAATGCCGTGACGGCGGTGAAGACTGCAGCCACGACGCAAAGCACGACTATCGGCTTCATCGAGAGCACTCTCGCTCGCATGTGCGCAACCTAGTACGAATCATCGGAATTGGTACTGGCGGGCAGCCACGAAGACGCCTCGTGACGGCGAAGGAGTTTGGCCCAGTGAGCGATCAACGATGCTGCTGACTGGTGAGATGCTTGCAGTCGAAATGTCGCGCTGGCTCGGGAATATTGTGACCGACCGCGGATCACGATTTTCCGTTAGATAATCACTAGTGATTCTGAGACGCATTAATTCTTGATGAGTTTTCGAGTTACCTTGCGTTCACGTGTGACGACTAGCGAGTGAGCCGTACGAGACGATCGTCCGCCTCTAGCCCTTTGCGTGCTTGCCCTTCTTCTTCTTTTTCTTGGGCTTAGGTTTCTTATCGTCGGATAGCACCTTCGCGCTCTTGGAAACGGCGTCGGTGATCACCGTCGGCTCAGTCCGTGCCGAATAGCTGCTGCCCAACGCGATGACGTCCGCGTTGGTGGTGGCGCGGGGCTGCTCCTTGGGAGTTGCCAGGAAACGCTCGAGCGAAGGGCGAATCACCGCAATTGAGGTGGCGCCGTAGAGCGCCAGGAGCTCGTCCGTCGTGACGTTCAAGAATTCGGCCAGAACTGGGAAGACGTCCACCGAAGGGCGCTGGCGGTCGCGCTCGTACGAGCTGTACGTGGTGCGGCTCATGGCGATGCGCTCGGCTGCCTCGCTCATGCCGATGGCGAGCTGCTTACGTCGCTTGACGAGGGCTGTGCCGATGGTCTCGGCCGTCACAGCGTCGGCTGCCGGGTTTTCGCTGTCGCTCATTTCAGTCCCCAATCTCGCATGGCGGTCTCGACCGACACGGCGCCGTCACGGGCGATCCCAGCGCCGGAAATAATGATGGCATCGCCGACGTGCGTGATGTTCCTGGCCCCTTGCGTTGTAAGGGCGATACTAGGTCACTCTCGCCGTCGCGCTCTTTGGCCAGTGACCGCGTGAGCCGCGTCGGTCTGCGCCGTCCAGCGAAGTCCACGGTCAGCGAGTGAGAATGCGACGAACTCGTTGGACCTAGGGCGGATCTCTCGCGCTGGTCGGGGTCGATCTGTCCGCAGCCCGGTCATCGTCGTGTGAACTGAACGATTGCCAGAGCAACGGTCGGCGTCAGGGAGATTGCGTTTTCAACACCCGATGCCGCTGTTTTCGCGGCAAGCGGCGCCAGGCGAGGCGACGATGGCGCCCGAGCGGCCGCCACTTCGCAACACTGCATGTGGGCTGATGCCGCGTCAGCCGCGAGCAGCGGCTTTGGGAGTGGCCAGCTTACTTAGGCGGCGATCTGCGGTCGCTTGCGGGGGCAGCGCGATACGGCGCGAGCCCGGCGTTAGCTAGCAAGGCCCCTACGTCCAGCTTGTTGGACTTGTTGAGCGGGAGCGCCTCAATCAATTCGATCCGATTTGGCATCATGTTCTCGGGCAGTTGGGTCAGAGCGGACGAACGGAGCTCGGGCACAGTTAACTCGCTGTCGCCGACGACGAAAGCAACGATGCCAAGATCCCCGCCGTCGTCGAAGGTCGTGCACGCCGCCTCGGTGACGTGCGGCAAGCTTCGAAACGTTTCATTGAGTTCGACGAGGGAAATGCGCACGCCGCGGCGCTTAATGACCCGGTCCAAGCGGTCCACGAAGACGTAGCGGCCGCTGCGGTCGCGGTACACGAGGTCGCCGGTGCGGTACAGGGTCTCGCCCGCGACGACGTCGTCGCGCAAGACCTCCTCGGTCAGCGCCGGCGCTCGCCAGTAGCCGTCCATGAGCTGGTCGCCGCCGATGTAGAGCTCACCGGCCCGGTTGGGTTCCTGGATCACCTCGCCACCCTCGTCAAGGAGATAGAAGGTGACGCCCGGGTGGGGGTAGCCCATCGGCACCGCTTCACCCTCGACTATCTCTGCGGTGAGTTCGCCGTGGGTGACGGCGATTGTCGTCTCGGTCGGCCCGTAGCAATTGAAGACCCTGACATGGGGCGCATGCGACCAGAGCGATCGAAGGTCGGCGGCGTTCAACGCCTCGCCGCCCACCTGGATGACTTCGAGGCGCGAGTGAGCGAGTGCCGATATGTGGGGGCTACCGAGCAGGAGGCGAAGGTAGCTGGGCGTAAAGGTCGTGTGCGTGATCTCCTCTTCCGCGACGGTCGTGAAGAACGTTCGGAGGAAGAGGAGTTTCTCTTGGGGCCGCATAACGGCCAGGCCGCCGCGGTAGAGGGTCGGAAAGAGCGTGCCGTAGGAGCCGTCAAAGTGAAAGGGCGACACGCAAAGTGCCCGGGTGGCCTCGCTGAACCCGATCGCCTCGGAGGTCGAAGCGATGGCGGCGCCAAAGGCGCGGTTGCCGATCTGCACGCCCTTGGGGGTGCCGGTCGTTCCCGACGTGTAGATCATGTAGGCGACCCGTGGCGACGGTCCGACCCATGGCGCCCGCGCTTCCTCGTCGCGCAGGTCGGAGATCGCTACGACAGGACTTCCGCCCAGCGATGCGGGCGGGGCCGCGCCCGCATCTCTCTCGTCGGGGACGATCACGATCTTTGCGGCGCAGTCCGTCACGATGGTCGCGAGACGGACCTCGGGGTCGGCGACGGCCAGGGGCACGAACGCTGCTCCGATCCACAGTGCTCCCAGCGCGGCGGAGACAAAATCGACCGAATTGGGCAGCAACAGTGCGACCCGGTCACCCTCACCCACGCCGGCCCGTTGGAGCCCGGCGCCAAGTTGGGCCGCTTCCTCGAGGAGTTCGCCGTAGCTCAGCTCGCGTTCGGAGTCCCTCACCGCTGGGCCATCGGGTCCAGTGCGGGCCTGCGCGATGATCCCTTCGAGTACGTCCGCCACGACTAGGCGTGCCCTGCGATCTGGTGAGGTACGTGAACTGGCTTCCCAAACCAACCTCGAGGAGTGCCGAGCACCTTGGGCCGCCTCACTTTCAAGATCGCTTTCCACGCCGGGACGACGGCCATCTGCCCTGCGACGAGCGTCATCTAATCCTACCTACGCATGCTCGAAGGGACGGTGGCCGAGTGGCGGCGCTGGGCGCGGGCGTTTCAACACTCGAGCGCGGCGAAGCTCCTTCGATGGCTGCGGGAGCAGTGCACCCAGTGCCCGATTCGTCGACAACTAGCATGTCGGTCACGAGATGGCACGAGGGGCGACGTGAAGATCAACCGACAGTGTCGCGACGCACCCGTCATCAGCACGGCCGGAGTTGAGATGCTGAGGACGTACGAACCTTTCGGCACTCCCGGGTGACGCGTGGCAATCCTTACTGGCATTGACCTGCAGCCGGTCGACGAGGTGGAGGCGTCACTCGCGGAGTTCGGAGGACGCTACGCCAGACGACTCTTCACGGATGCTGAACTTGAGTGCGCAGGCGCAAATCTGGACGTGACAGCGAGTTGGCTCGCCGGGTGCTTTGCCGCTAAGGAAGCAGTGTTGAAGATTCTTGACTCCCATGAGCTGGCCGCTGTCTGGAGGTCCATCGAGGTGCGCCGAGACCGCCTGGGCCGTGTGGGAATCCGTCTGAGCGGCGACGTCGCCGAGGCAGCGCGCCGTCAGGGCGTCCGGGTCCTTTCGCTCAGTCTCAGCCTCGCTCGCGGCGTCGCCGTCGCCGCGGTAGTGGCGGAAGTAGCGACGGCGCACGGGGACGGCTCGTGAGCGACGTCGACGACACGATCAGGCGGGTGCTCGAGCAGCACGGTCGCCTCCCGGTTTCGGTGACGTCGCTGGGCGATGGCGACGACCTCTACCGGTGCGGGCTGTCCTCGCACGCGAGCGTGAACGTGATGCTCGCGCTCGAGGACGCATTCGACGTCGAGTTCCCTGACTCGCTTCTGCGACGGAGCACCTTCGAGTCGGTAGGCGCGATTCGATCGGCCCTGGCGACAATGGGCGTCGTCGCCCCGAAGTAGCCAGACGGTGGCGGCCGTTACCCCATCCACTGCGGTTTGCAGCCGTCGTTCACCGGGCGCCCACTCATCACCCAAATCTCCTTGTTTGTGTTCTGCCTAGTTGGTGAACGTCAACCTGACCAGAGAAGGGATCTGCTCGTTAATCAGGTGATGCAACTCCTCATGCGACTGGACCATTCCATCGATCCATACAACGTGACCGAAGTGGCTGGACTCCTGCGAGTCAACGACATCACCGGGGTTACGGTTTACGCGAACGGTGTCGACTCCCGGCAGGCTTCTCACCTCTGACAGACCTTCGATAGCCTCCACCTTCTTTGCGGTGACGGGCGCCACGATCATGCGGAAGAACGCGATTGGCGATTCTGGTAGAGGGGGAATTGGGCCGATATCTTGACCCAGCGCCAGCCGCATGGCCCAAACAAACAGCGACGGACCGCCTACGCGGGAAACCATGGCACTCCGGTGGCCGCCCATACGACCATTCACTTCGACGATCCTCGGACCGGCGGGAGTCCTCTTGATNTCGGTATCAATAATGCCGTGTCGGATCCCTAGGCCTTCGATTGCCGCGCTCGCCGCNGCCAGTACCGCATCGCGCTCGGCCGGCTCCAAGTTGCTGGGCAGAAACGTGCCGGTCGCTCGAAATGGCGGGGCAAAGGGGAATCGGCCTGCCACCATGAAGTGCTCGATGACGCCGTCGCGAACGATCGATTCGACCGACACCAGATCGGCATCGAGGTCTTGTTGCGTGGCCCGGTCGGGTAACCACTCCTCGAGAATGAACTCTTCGTTGCGATCACACTTCGCCAAAGCGTCGGCGAGCTGACTTGGATTCTCGACGAGGAACGTATCGCGGCTCCCGGCTCCCCCTCTAGGCTTGAGCACCGCGGGGAATGGCACCTTTGCTTCAAAGTCTCCGGCTCGCACGGCGGCAAAGGCTGGAACGGCGACTCCTGCTGCTTGGAGCGCGGTTCGTTGCAGCAGCTTGTCGGCCAGTCTCTGGGCTACGGCCGGGCTGTGAAAGGGGAGATTGAGCTGTTCGGCGACTGCGGCCGCGAGCAGTAGGGGGCCGTCGGTAAAGACGACAACACCATCAGGCTGAGCAGCCACGACCCGATTGACGCTCTCGTCGAAATTCAGGCCGGTCAGATCAATGACGTCACCGAAGCGTTGCAGGTGCCGGGGTGAAATCACCCGGGGTGACCAACCGATCACCCACACGATACGGCAGACGTCCCGCGACGCCTCGGCAAGCGCAAAGATCGGCGCAGAGTGCTCGTCTTGGAATACCGCGAGGCGAGGTACCTGGGTCACGTTGCCTTTCTCGCCCGGTTGCTCATTCTTGGCGCACCTTAATCCCGTCGCGGTTTCCAGGACCTAACCGGACGTGACCGCGGGTTCAGACTGAAGGTGTCGTGGCGCCCGGCGCGCTTGCCGGTCGGTGCGGGCGCAGACCGGCTTCGCCGAGAAGTCGCCCTTCGTCGAGCTTGTTCGACTTGTTGAGGGGCAGCTCCTCGACGATCTCGATTCGGTCGGGCAACATGGTCTCGGGAAGCCTCTCGAGGGCGGCCAGTCGCAACTCGAGGGCCGAAAGTGGGCGCTTGGTCACGACGAAGGCGACGATGCCGAGTTCGCCCTCGTTGTCAAAGGTCGTGCACGCGGCGGCCGCAACGTTCGCCAGAGCGCGCACCGTCTCACCTAGCTCGATGAGCGAGATGCGGATCCCGCTGCGCTTCACCACCCGATCGGCCCGGTCCACGTACACGTAGTCGCCCCTCTCGTCTCGATAGACGAGATCGCCCGTCCGGTAGACCACTTCACCGGGCACCACGTCACTGCGCAAGACCTCATCGGTCAGTGTCGGCGCATTCCAGTAGCCATTCATGAGCTGCGCACCGCCGATGTAGAGCTCGCCAACGCGGTCCGTCTCTTCGATCATCGTTCCGTCTCGGTCCACGAGATGAAAGGACACTCCGGCGTGGGGGCGACCAATGGGAACGGCGCCGCGTTCGAGCATGGCTGGAGTCAGCTGAACGTGCGAGACGGCGATGGTGGTTTCCGTGGGCCCATAGCGATTGAACACTCGAACGCCGGGTGCGTGCGACCACAGCGCGCGGATGTCCTCAACCGAACAGGCCTCGCCGCCGAGCGCAACGACGCGGAGCGTCGAATCAGCGAGCGCCTCGACCTTTGGGCTAGCGAGAAGGAGACGAAGATAGCTCGGCGAGAAGCTCGTGTACGTGATGCTCTCTCTCGCGACCACTTGAAAGAACGTTCGGGGAAACAGCAGCGCGTCGCGGGGCCACAGAACAGCGGTGCCGCCAGCGAACAGGGTGGCGAACACGTTCGCGTACGCGCCGTCGAAGTAGAGCGGGGATACGCACAGCGCTCGGGTGTCGCGATCGAGGCCCACCGCGCTGGCGGCGGCTCGCACGGCGGCCCCGAAGGCGGCGCTTCCGATCTGGACCCCCTTAGGCGTGCCCGTCGTACCCGACGTGTAAATCATGTAGGCGACGCGCGAGGAAGGATCGAGCGATGTGGTCGGGTTCGATTCCTCGGAGCGCAGGTCCGAGATTGTGACGGTCGCGACGTCGCCAAACGACGCAACGTCCCCTGGATCGCTGGCGGTCACTACGAGTGCCGGCTCGCAGTCGCTGACAATGTTCACCAACCGGGCCACGGGGTCTCGGACGGCCAAAGGGACAAAGGCCGCCCCGACCCAGAGGATCGCGAGCGCCGTGACGACGAAGTCCACTGAATTGTCAAGTAGCAGGGCGACACGATCGCCGTCACCGACGCCTCGTCGGGCGAGGGCGGCACCGACGCGGGCTACTTCATCTATCAGTTGGGCGTAGCTCAGCTCTCGATTTTCGTCCCTGACGGCGGGGTGACCCGGTTCGCTATCGGCGTGGCCGATGATCTCGCGAAGCACGTCGGGTGTCGTCAACGCATCCCTCACGCGGGCACTGGTTGCGCGCCGCGAAGCAGTTGGCCCGGCAGCTGCCCGGTCGCGACGCCGTCCTCGAACGTCACCACCCCACGCTTGATCGTCCAGCGGTAACCTGTCGCCGCTTGCAAGAGACGGCGCCCACCGGCCGGCAGGTCAGTGACGATTCGCGGTGGAGCGCAGGCGAGGCGCTCGAAATTGATGACGTTGAGGTCGGCGAGGTAGCCCGGAGCCACGACGCCGCGGTCGAGCCAACCGAAGTGCGACGCTGGCCGACGCGTCAGCTGGTGGACGACCCACTCGATCGGCAACTGCTCGTCGTCGCTTCGATCGCGCGCCCACAGCGTCAGATACGTCGTCGTCATGCTCGCGTCACAGATCGCCCCGCAGTGCGCCCCGCCGTCGGAGAGCCCAAACAACGCGACGGGTGAGGTGATCATTTCGCGGACCGCGTCGAGGTTCCCGTGGACGAAATTGAACAGTGGCGTGTAGATGAGCTGGCGGCCCTCTTGCTGGAGCTGCACGTCGTAGGCGTACTCGCGAGGATCGACGCCGAGACGCCGGGCCGTAGCCCCGAGGGACTTGCTCGGATCGAGGTCGTAGTCCACCGGATCATCGAGGACGAACATCTCGTCAAAGCGACGAAAGAAGGCGTAGCCGGCGAAGGCGTCCGGGCCTGAAGTCACAGTCGCGTGACCTTCGAGTATTCGTCGGCGCCGGTCAGGGTCCCCCAGGGCAAGGACCCGGTCGGCGAGCGGCCGGTCGGCGATTTGNGCGTAGGCCCGTGAAGGGGTAAACACGTTGGCTGACGCCTGAAGGCCAAGCAGTACCCCGATGGGTCGGGGAGCGACCTGGGCCTTCACGTCGAGGCCCTCGCCGTGGAGCGACGCGGCCAAGTCCATGAGGTCGCGCCAGCGCTCGGGCGCTTCGTAGTCCTGNTGGACGGTAAGACTGACCGGACGCCGGCTCGCGCGGGCGAACTCTGCGACGAGTGAGAACTCCGACGCCGCAAAGTCGTCGTCGGTCGTTCGGTAGCTGTCCGACACGAGCTGGAAGACCCCCTGACCCCGGCGCTTCAGCACCGACGCCAGCGCTTGCAGCTCGGGCTCTCGAGCCCGGAGGGTCCCGAGATGCACACGACGGCTCGTCTTGTGCCGCTCGGTGCGCGACGTCGAGATACCCAGTGCTCCGGCGTCGAGGCCCTCGTCGAGGAGACGGGCCATCGCGGCGAGCTCGCCATCGTCTGGATGCTCGAGGGGGTCCGCGCCCCGCTCGCCCATCACGTAGGCGCGCAGCGCGGCGTGCGGGACGTGCGTCGCGACGTCAATTGTGCGTTCTTGGCGCTCGAGCGCGTCGAAGTACTCGGGAAACGACTCCCAGTCCCAGCGCAGTCCCTCGTGGAGCGCCGTTCCGGGGATGTCCTCGACTCCCTCCATCATCTCAATGAGTTCGTCGTGGAAGCTGGGGGCAACGGGCGCGAAGCCCACCCCGCAGTTGCCCATGGCGACGGTCGTCACGCCGTGATGCGAGGACGGCGCCAGCCAGGGGTCCCACGTGGCCTGGCCGTCGTAGTGCGTGTGCGGGTCGACGAAGCCGGGGGTGACCAACAGTCCTTCGGCGTCGATCTCGCGTCGGCCCCGGGCAACGTCGTCGCCGACGGCGACGATCCGGTCGCCCTCGATCGCGACGTCGGCTCGGCGCGCCGGCTGGCCGGTGCCGTCCACGACGAGGCCGCTGCGGATGACTAGGTCTGCGCTCACCGATGGACCACCTTGCCTTAGCCCCCCAGAGCCCAGCGGCGGATGGACTTGCGTTCGGCGCTCAGCGCTTGGAACTGCTTGTCGGATAGCGACAACCTCGCCGCGGCGCAGTTCTCCTCAAGATGCTCGAGCGACGAGGTACCGGGAATGGGCAGCATGACCGGCGACCGGCGAAGCAGCCAGGCCAGGCCAACCTGGCCCGCCGTAGCGCCGAGCTCGCGCGCCACTTCATCGAGCGGTCCATCCGGAGCGAAGAGCTTGCCGCTGCCGAGGGGATGCCACGGCATGAAGCCGATGCGCTGTTGCTCGCAGTAGTCAAGGACGTCGTCGGCCCCGCGTTGGGCGATGTTGTACTGGTTCTGCACGCTCACGAGTGGGACGATCTGGCGCGCCCGTTCGATCGCAGCGACGCCCACCTCGGAGAGCCCGACCTCGCGTACCTTGCCCTCGTCGCGCAGCGCCTTCAAGAGACCGAACTGCTCGTCGGCGTCGACCTTGGGATCCACGCGGTGAAGTTGAAACAGGTCGATCACCTCGACGCCGAGCCGGCGCAGGCTCCCTTCGCACTGCTCGCGCAGGTACTCCGGCCGCCCGCACTCCACCCACCGGCCCGGACCGGGTCGGGTGAAGCCGGCCTTGGTAGCGATCACCAGCGTCTCCGGATAGGGGTGGAGCGCCTCGAAGATGAGCTCCTCGGCGACGTTCGGGCCGTAGGAGTCAGCGGTGTCGAGGAGATTGACCCCGAGCTCGACGCTGCGACGAAGGACGCTCAGCGCCTCGTCGCGATCGCGCGGTGGGCCCCAGACACCGCGTCCGGTGAGCTGCATCGTGCCAAAGCCGAGTCGACGCACACTCAGCGAACCCAGCTGCATCGTGCCGGCGTCACTCGCCATCGCCTGTCTCCAATTTGGTCGTCTCGGCGGGGCTCGTGTCGAGCACGAATCCCTGTTCCGAGCGTCAGATCATGGTATCGCCCAGCGCTCNGAATCGGTCGATGACGTGGTACTACGCGGCGNGAGAGGCGTAACCTGGTGCTACGGCGTACGCGAAGAGGGGACCGCCCTGTCAATGATTTTGCAGTGTCCACGGGCGAGGGCGCGCACGGCGACAACGGGATCGTGGTCCGCCGAGGCTTCGCCGAGCGCCGAGCGATGATCGAGTTCGCAATCGTCGGTCTGGGTCCCTGGGGACTGTGCGTGCTCGAGCGCACCGTCCATCGCGCGCGACGGCTTACGACCTCGGTTCGGGTGCACGTCGTCGAACCAGGCCAACTCGGCGGAGGGGTCTACTCAAGGGAGCAGCCCGACTACCTCATACTCAACAACCCCTGCGGGCAGCTCTCCCTCTACGCCGCCCCTGAGGACGGCGAGGCCCCGCCCTACGCCGTGGGACTCTTCGAGTGGGCCGTTGACCAGGGTTACCGATGGGTGGGCTCCGAGTGCCGCGTCGGCTCGGCGGGCGAGGCGATCCTGCCGACGGACTATCTTCCGCGACGACTGATGGGCGAGTACCTGGCGTGGTTCTACCAGACGCTCGTCGAGGACGCACCCCCCAATCTGGAGATCGTGCGCCACTACGCGGCCGCGAACGACGTCACGCCCGAAATCGGAGGTCGCGAGACCGTGTGGCTCGACAACGGCTCGAGGATCAGCGTCGACCACGTGATGCTCACCTCGGGCCATACGTGGAACGCGGAAGCCGTCGAGGCCCCCGGCGAGGTGCACTACCTACGGCCGTACCCCGTCGAGCACTTCGATGCGACCATCGCGCCCGCTGAGTCGGTCGCTATCGCCGGGATGGGGCTGGTCGGCTACGACCTGCTGACTGCCCTCACGATTGGCCGCGGTGGCACGTTCGAGACCGTGGGCGAGCGCCTGCGCTACGTGGCGAGCGGCCGCGAACCCGACATTGCCCTCTACTCGAAGTCCGGCGTTCCCTACTGCGCGAAGTCGGCGCACGGCGTCGATCCCACCGGCGACTATCAGCCCATCGTGTGCACGCCGGCCGCGTTCAAAGAGATGACCAATCCCTCGGGTTCGCCCCTGCGCCGGCGCGTCGACTTTCGAAATGATCTCCTGCCGCTGCTTTACGCCGAAATGCAGGTGCGCTACTACATCCAGGCCGCCTTCCTGCGGGGAGGAACCGTTGCCGCATCGACCGTTCGCGAGCAGTTCCAATCGGGCTGGGCCCAGGGGACCTTCGGTCGCCTGGTGGACCGACTCGAGCCGATATACGGCCGCTTCGACCCCGCTGGCGTCATCTTCGCCGACGTCGGGGCGAGCTTCGCGTCGAGTGATGACTACCAGGCTCACGTCTACCAAATGGTGGAGACCGATCTCAACCAGTCGCTCTTGGCCGGTGGCAGCCCGGTGAAGGCGGCCCAAGAGGTGACGCGAATCCTGCGAGACCAGATGCGTTCGGTTATCGAATTCGGCGGACTCTCACTGCAGTCCTTCATCGACTTCCAGTCCAACGTGCGGGGCCGGATCAATCGCATCGAGGCTGGCCCGCCACCGATGCGCTCCCAGCAGCTCCTCGGCCTGCTCGACGCCGGCGTCGTGCACGTGCCCTTCGGGCCCCATCCAGAGGTCAGCGTGGCGAGCGATGGGACCACCCTGATCCGATCGACGGAGCTGGCCCAGTCAATCGAGAAGAACGTCAACGTCGTGATACGCGGCCATCTCGACCTGCCGTCACTGGCTCGGTCCAGCTCGCCCCTGCTCGCCCGGCTCTACGCCAAGGGCCGCCTCACCCAGTTCAGTTACGGCGACACCGCGGTCGGCAGCGTCGCCATCAGCGAAGACTTCCATCCCTACGACGCCGAGGGTCGCCTGCAGTCAAGCATCTCGGTGCTCGGGGTTCTGACCGAGGGCGTGCGGTACTTCACGCACTATCTACCGTCGCCGCGCAGCCGCCTGCGCGCCGTGATGGACGCGCAGCGCTGCGTCGAAAGCATCATTGGCTGAAGCGGGCGCCGTCACTCCGCGACGGGTGCGGGGAGCCGTGGCCCATCGGCCGGTGGTGTCGCAGGCGACGACCTAGCTCGTCGCCTTAGCCAGTGCTTGATCGATGTCGGCGATCAGATCGTCGACGTGCTCGAGTCCGATGGAGAGTCGTATCATCTCTGGTCGGATGCCGACCGCGATCAGTTCACTCGCGCTCAGTTGGCGATGCGTGGTCGAGGCCGGGTGGATGACCAGGGACTTGGCGTCGCCCAGGTTGACCAGCCGCTTGAAGAGTTCGACGGAGTCGAAGAACGCCAGCCCCGCCTCGTACCCGCCGGGCAGACCGAAGGTGATGATCGAGGGCACGTGGCCCTTCAGGTAGCGCTGGACGAGGTCGTGGTAGGGATCGTCGGGGAACCCCGCGAAGCGCACCCACTCGACGCGCGGGTCGGCGGCCAGGTAGGCGGCGATGGCTCGCGCGTTGGTCTCGTGACGCTCGAGGCGCACGGAGAGCGTCTCGAGGCCCTGTAGCAGCAGGAAGGCGTTGAACGGCGAGAGGGAGGCCCCGGTGTTGCGGAGCTGAATCGATCGCGCCCGCACGGCGAAGGCCCGCTCGGGGAAGTCCCTCGCGAAGACCACGTTGTGAAATGCCACCTCGGGCTGATTGAACCCGGGGAACCGGTCGGCGTGCTCGGACCACGGGAAGCTCCCGCCGTCGATGACGGCGCCCCCGAGAGTGGTGCCGTGCCCGCCGATGTACTTGGTGAGCGAGTGGACCACGACGTCGGCGCCGTGGTGGATGGGCTTCAAGAGCAGCGGCGTCGGGACGGTGTTGTCGACGATGAGTGGCACGCCGGCCCGATGCGCCACGTCAGCGACCGCCTCGAGGTCCACGACGTTGCCCGCCGGATTGCCGAACGACTCCAAGAAGACGCAGCAGGTTCGCTCATCGATCAGTGGACCGATCGACTCCGCTCGGTCGTCGAGCGCGAACCTCGCCTCGATGCCGAAGGTCGGCAGCACGTGCGCGAAGTACGTGTAGGTCGCCCCGTAGAGCTGGGGTGCCACGACGAAGTTTGATCCGGCCTGGGCGACGGTCAGGATCGAGTAGCTGACCGCCGCCATTCCCGACGCCACGACGATGGCCGCCGTGCCGCATTCGAGGGCCGCGAGGCGTTTCTCCAGGACGTCGGCCGTCGGGTTGTTGATCCGGTTGTAGTGGAACCCCGATATCGCCAGGTCCATGATCGCGTTGGCGTGCTCGGCGTCGATGAAGTCGTTGGCCACGGTCTGGTAGATCGGTACCGCGACCGCCCGCGTGCCGTCGGCCTGATAGCCGCCGTGAATGGCGATCGTCTCATCGTGCATCGACGGGGTCCTCCTTCAGTTTCGCCCTCGACAGCCAGTTCGCATAGAAGCGGGTGGCCATCGAGCGCCAGGGCCAGGGCGCCCGCTTACCGACCTCGTCGAACGGATACGAGTCGATGAGGATGGGATCCCGCTCGCCGCTGATGATCTGGTGGTGCAGCAGCTGGAGCGGCTCCCAGTCGTCGGCGGCCACGCAGTGAAAGGGCAGATAGGGCAGATCGTCGCGCTCGTGATGCACGTAGCGCCCCGCGTCACGGCGGTACTCGCGCAGCAGGCTCGAGGGATCGTACTCCGGGTGTCCCTGCACGAGGACGAGCTGGCATTCTCCTTCGTCGCGGGTCGCTACGGCCCACCCATCGTCGGAATCGATGGCGATTTGGTAGCCGGCGTGGACCAGCGGGTCGGTGGGCACGGTGTTCCAGCGCGAGTGCGCCAGAAGAACCTCGGGTTCCAGGCCGGCGTTCAGCGGGTGATCTGGCTTGACGTGCTGGGGAAAGACGCCGGTGTGCTTCGACGGGAGACTCACGCGCTCGATGTCGTCAAAGACAGTGGCGGCGGCGTGGGCCGCCAGGCACGAGAGCAGCATTGAGCGAACGTGCTCGCGGGCCCAGGAGATGAGCTCGACCAGATCGGACCAGTAGGCCTCGTCCTGGATATGGCGTTCGACGGGGTTCGATCCCGTCACGATCAGGAGATCGGGCGGGTCGGCGTACAGCGTTTCGAGCGGTGAGTACTGCTCGGCGATCCGAGCACCCGCTTTCGCTCCCCGGGGAACGCCGGCCATCGTGTAGCGGCGGATTTCGATGATCTCGGACTGAGAGCCGGCGCTGAGCAGGTCAAGATACTGGCGCTCGGTGGTGTCAAAGGCGCCGTCGGGCATGTTGTTGACCAGCGCGCAGGTCCAGCGCGTCGCTCCGCTGGGTCCCGTCGAGTCGTCCGAGCGCGCGGACGCGGCCGACGCCAGCCGCACCGTCACTAGAAGTGGCTCACGTTGGCGTACGTCACCGTCACCTCTTCATTGAGCAGCCGGTTTACCGCTTGTAGCTCGCCGTAATCCTTGGCGGCCCCGACGACAGCCATGATGTGGTTTCGCGACCCGTCCCTCCAGTCCAGCTCGGCCCCCGGTCCCTGGTGCACGGTGATCGAATCGACGCCAGGGTGGTCGCTGACCGTGTCAATGCCGGTGATCGACGCCACGGTGGCCGAGACCGCCGGCGGTTGGAGGAAGAACCGGTAGCCGATGCGATCGGTGGCGATGGGTCCGTCAATCGCGATCGCTTCGCCGAGGGAAAGTCGAAGGGTCAGCTCCACGAGGGCGAATCCAGTGGCGCGGGCCAGCATCTCGGGAACACCGCCGCCGACGCGACCGTTGACTTCGATGATGCGCGGGCCCTGTGGCGTGAACTTGATTTCGGTGTGCAGGCAGCCCGTCGTGACCTTGAGCGCATCGATCGCCGACGAGGCGAGAGCGAGCGCCGCCGCCTCGTCGCTGTCACCGAGCGAGGCGGGGATGAAGAAGCCGGTCTCTCGAAAGTTCTCGGCCAAGGGAAACCGGCCGGTCAGGGCGAGGTGGCTGACGACCCCGCGCGCGACCACGCTCTCGACCGAGACGTACCCCGCGTAAGGACTGGCAGCGCGAGCGGGATCGTCGGCGAGGTAGCTCTCGAGGACCATCTCGGGGCGAGACGGTCCGAGCGCCCTGAGGTACTCGTCCAAACGTGCCCGGTCGGGTATCAAAAATGTGAAACGGCTGCCCTGGGCCGAGCGTGGCTTCAAAATGGCGGGCCAGCCCACCCTCGCTTCCGCCTCAGTGAGGTCTGGCTCTGCCATCTCGCGCGTGACGACGTAGCACTCCGGCACGTCGAGTCCGGCCTCGCGCAGCACGCTCCGTTGGCGGGCTTTGTCGGTGAGGGCAACGGCTGTCTCAGCCGAGTGGAAGGGCAGGTTGAGCGCATCAGCGACCGCGGCGAAGGTGAGCATGTTGGCGTCGAGGTAGGTGGCGATACCGGCCGGCTGATACGGTGCCGAGAGCTCGGCGAGTATCTCTTCTGGCCCAAGCCCGCTGATGTCGACGACTGGGGCGAATCGATCGAGGAGCGGCGTCATTTCGTGCATCTCGGGGATAGAGCCGTCGATCATCCACAGCAGGTCGCACACGCTCGCGGCGGCCGCGGTCAATTGCATCACCGGCACGCATCGTGGTCCGTAGCCGACGGCCACGAGGGGGCGACTGGTGCCGGACGTAGAATCGATCGTGCCCCCTGTCACTAAGCAGAGGTTAGCGTTGTACCAGGCCCGCGCCCACTAGAGAATCGCTGGTTCGAAGGCACTCGCGCCAGGGCCTTCGTGACGAAATGGATGGAGACTACATCGCAATGCCGGTCGAAATCATCGGAATGGTGGGCACTCGAGACGCCTCGGAGATCAAGGGTCCACTGGTGGACGGCCCGGTCGTCGACTGGATGGACGGCCCGGTCGTTGACCGCGACTATTTAATTGACATCTCGCACGCGCACGACGACGGCGGATTCGATCGCGTGCTCGTGGGCTACGGCGCCGTCGCGCCGGAAGCTTGGACCGTCGCCGCCGCGGTGCTGCACCACACCAAGAACCTAAAGGTACTGGTGGCGCAGCGTCCGGGCATCATGGAACCAGTGGTCATGGCCCGGCTCGCCGCGACCCTCGATCAACTCACCGGCGGCGGGAGGATCGCCATCCACTTCATCACCGGTGGCGACGAGGCGGACCAGCGCAGAGAGGGCGACTTCATTCCTCACGACAGGAGGTACCAGCGCACCGCTGAGACGATGACGATAACGCGTCGCCTGTGGTCCGAAGAGGCGCCCTTTGACTTCGAAGGAGAGTTCTTTCGCTACGAGGGAGCGTTCAGCTCGGTAAAGCCGGTCACCCCCGGAGGCATTCCGATGTACTTCGCCGGCGCCTCGGCGCCCGCCATCGAAGTTGGCGCGGCCCAGGCCGACGTCTACGCGTTCTGGGGAGAGCCCCGCGAGGCGGTCGCGAACCGTATCTCGGCGATTACCAAGGCCGCGGGAAACTTTGGCCGCACACTACGCTACAGCCTCTCTCTACGTCCAATCATCGCCGACACCGAGGACGAAGCGTGGCAGAAGGCCGAGTGGATAGCGGAGAAGACTGCTGAGAGGATCGAGCTCGCGAAGGAGCGGGTGAGCAGTAACAAGGAGATGTATCGGGGCCTCGGCGGAGAGAGGATCGCCACCTACTCGGTCGATCGCGACACTGGGGGAACAACGTCGGTAGGACGCAGGCGGCTCATTGAAATGTCCTCGGAGAAAGACATCTTCGACGAGCGGCTCTGGATGAAGGTGGCAAATCTGACGGGTGCGGCTGGCAACTCTACGGCCCTCGTGGGAACGCCCGCTCAGGTTGCCGAAGCGATGCTGCGCTACTACGACCTCGGTATTACCACACTGCTACTCAAGGGATTCGACCCACTGGCAGACGCGGTCGACTTCGGTGAGCGCCTGCTGCCGCTCGTTCGCGCGGGAGCAGCACGACGCGATGACGCGAGGCTTCCATGAGCTCGCTGGTATCTGGAGCGTCGGTGGAGTCGCTGCAGTGAAGAGTGCCAGTTACTCCGGCCTCGACGTCTCCGCGAGGGCCGGGAGTTTCGAACGCGGTCAGTGTCTTGGGTTTTGGCCGGGCGAGCGTTGGCCGGTGCCGTCCTCGAAAGAACAAGTCACGCTTCTAGGACACAGTTGACCATGCAGGCACGCACTGAACAGGTCGAGGAGGAAAGCCTCTGGTTCGGTGGGCCGGACCGGCCACTTTTTGGTCGGTTGACGTCACCCTCGGCTGGGGTGGCCCGGGGAGGTGTATTGCTTTCACCGCCAATCGGTCGAGAGGGGCGCCTGGCTCGCCGGACGTTGCGGCGGTTGGCCCTCGACCTGGCCCGGACTGGTTATGTCGTGCTGCGTTTTGACCATTTCGGCACCGGCGACTCCAGCGGCACGTTGGACGAGGAGTTTGAGTCTGCGTGGATGGAAGGGATCGATCAGGGCGTCACGTTCTTACGCTCGCTTGAGATCTCCTCGGTTTCGGCGGTCGGTATGCGCATGGGGGCCACGATCCTTGGTGCGGCGGCATCGACCTTCGACCTCGGACTTTCGTCGGCGGTGCTGTGGGACCCCTGCGAGTCCGGACGTTCGTTCTTGCGGGAGGTGGAGATCCTCTCAGCGCTCGGACGCGACGGCACCGCGCTGGATTCTTCCATGCCGGGCAGAAGGTCCGAGTACGTCTTCGGTGCCGACGCGACACAGCGCATAAGCAAGATCACCTTGACGGCCCCCCGGCAGCGCTCGCTGGCGCCGCGCGTTCTCGTCGTGGCGCGCGACGATCGGAGGGTGTCGCGCGAATTGCGATCGTCGTGGGAGACGGAGCACGTCGAATGGATCGAGACCTCCGAACAGGGACCGATGCTGGAAACGGAGTTGCCTCTGTCGCTCTTGCCGACATCGACCATCTCTCGTATCGAGTCATGGCTAAACGAGACGCCGTCAGCGCTCGAACCGTACCGAATGGTCACGCCGGCCCGCAGTGCCATGGTGATGAAGTCGCCCAACGGGCTCCCGGTGCGCGAGACACTCGTGGAGCTGGGGCTGCGCAAGTTGTTCGCAGTGGTGTGCGAACCCTCCGATGAATCGCACGGGCCGTTGATCGTGATGGTAAATGGCGTCAACGAAGACCACGTGGGACCGTCGAGACTTTGGGTGGAACTTTCGCGTCGCTGGGCCGGCTACGGCCTGCGCACCGTTCGATTCGACTTCAGAGGAGTCGGGGAGAGCCCGCCAATGTCCAACGAGCCAGAGGAGTCCTCGAGCGCCGTTTCACGGCCCTACGACCTCGCTGGCGTGATTCGAGCGCTCACGCCCACG
>JGI12269J14319_10002252_pt1 | contig 18668 bp, 15 predicted proteins | sample PeaSoiSIISIP2007_FD_14319 | JGI IMG/M metagenome (IMG submission 14319) | reverse complement strand
GCTACAGGATTAAATCGGGCTTTTATCAACTTTGGCGAATATCAATTGCGTTACAAGCGATTTATATTTTAGAGCTAAAAATGTATTTTTTAAATCTGTGTAATCTGTGTAATCTGTGGTTAGTGCCGTGGCAGGGAGGGCTGATTAAAGAAAGAGCAGGTAACCCTGCTCTTTCAAATCGATATTTATTAACTTAACTCGATTAAATCATTAGTCCCACTTTTGGTCTGCAAGCCGTTTGTAAGAATCATAGCGAATCTTAGCATATTTCTCAGCACCCACAAAGAGTTCCTCTGCACTATCTGGGAAGGCACTCAGCAAGGAAGAGTAACGAACTTCGCCCATAATAAAATCACGGAAAGGCAAGGTCGGCTCTTTGGAATCTAGGCTAAAAGGATTTTTGCCTTGATCGATTAGATCCGGGTTAAAGCGATAGAGATGCCAGTAACCAGAATCAACCGCTAGTTTCGCCTCTTGAACGCTCTTGGTCATGCCAGCTTTGATACCATGGTTGATACAAGGCGCATACGCGATAATCAAAGAAGGTCCTTTATAAGCCTCTGCTTCTTTCATGACCTTGAGAGTTTGAGCCATGTCCGCACCTAAAGCGATCTGGGCTACATAGACGTAACCATAAGTCATAGCCATAGCGCCAAGGTCCTTCTTGCGGATCTTCTTACCAGCCGCCGCAAACTTGGCTACAGCAGCGCAAGGAGTTGCTTTGGAGGATTGTCCGCCCGTATTGGAGTAAACTTCAGTATCGACAACCAGAACATTTACATCTTCTCCGGAAGCCAAAACGTGGTCTAATCCTCCAAATCCGATGTCATAAGCCCAACCATCACCACCGATAATCCACTGAGATTTTTTAATAAGGTAATCTTTTTTAATTAAGATTTCAGCGAGGACTTTGTTATCTCCTGCGTATCCTTTAAGACCCGCGAGGATCTTGACTGTCGCAGCTTTGGAGGCTTCCGCGTCCTTCCAACCCGTGAGCCACTCTTGGAAGGCTTCTTTGAGCTCAGGACTGATTTCCATCTCAATTGCTTGCTTCATCAGATCAACAAGTTTTTCACGCAATTGGCTAACACCCACATACATCCCATAACCGAACTCGGCATTGTCCTCAAACAAGGAATTGGCCCATGCTGGTCCTTTACCCTCCGCATTGGTCGTATAGGGAACTGCCGGAGCACTTCCTGTCCAGATAGAGGTACAGCCAGTTGCATTAGCAATCATCATCCGGTCGCCGTGAAGTTGGGTGATCAATTTAATATAAGGAGTCTCACCACACCCTGGACATGCTCCGCTGAATTCAAGTAAAGGTTGAGCAAACTGACTGTTTTTAACCGAACCCAGTTCAAATAACTTGCCCTTGTTTGGTATAGTAGTCGCAAACTCCCAATTTTTGGCTTGAAGCTCAACTTGTTCTTCCGCTGGCTTCATATGGAGAGCCTTGCCTTTAGCCGGACAAACTTCGGCGCAATTGCCACACCCCGTGCAATCCAACGGACTGATTTGAACACGGAATTGGAGACCTTCAGCCCCTTTACCCGTAGCTTTCTTGGTTACGAACGTGGCCGGAACGTTTTTGACTTCTTCCTCGGTCAATAAGAACGGACGGATACAGGCGTGTGGGCAAACATAAGAACATTGGTTACACTGAACACAACTTTCCACCTGCCATTCAGGTACAATGACCGCGATCCCACGTTTTTCAAAAGCAGACGTCCCTAGCGGTACAGTCCCATCCTCGCGTCCTGAGAAAATGCTAACCGGTAGGCAATCCCCTTCTAAGGCACTCACTGGTCGGACAAAATTTTTAATGTACGCAGGCTCTTCGACGGCCGCTGCCGCTTGAGCTTGGGCATTGTCTGCATTGGCCCAAGACGCAGGGACTTCAACTTTAACAAAGGAAGAGACACCCTGGTCAATCGCTGCAATATTCATATCCACAACGCTTTGGCCGCTTTTGCCATAGGCTTTTACGACGGAAGCCTTGAGATAATTAATGGCCTCCTCGACAGGAATCACGTTCGCGAGTTTAAAGAAAGCCGCTTGCATGACCATATTAACATGGGAACCAAGACCAAGTTTATTACCAATCGCTATGGCATCTATAATGTAAAAGTTGACCTCGTTATTCGCGATGGATTGTTTCATGGTAGCTGGAAGTTTTTCTTCCAGTTCTTCAGCTGTCCAGTTACAGTTCAAGAGAAAAGTACCATTTTTCTTTAAGCCTTTTAAAAGGTCATATTTGTAAACATAGGTCTGGTTCGAGCAAGCGATGTAATTTGTGCCCGTAACATAATAAGGAGATTTAATGGGTTTTTTCCCAAAACGGATATGGGAAATCGTGTTTCCGCCGGATTTCTTACTGTCATATTGGAAATAAGCTTGCGAATAAAGCTCAGTGTGATCCCCAATGATCTTAATTGCTTGCTTATTGGCACCGACAGTACCATCTGAACCGAGACCGAAGAATTTGCAGGAAATAGTCCCTTCTGGTGCAGTGTCTATAATCTCATCTTCAGCTAACGACTTAAAGGTTACATCATCCACGATGCCAATGGTAAAGCCATTTTTCGGGCTTTCGGACTTGAGGTTCTTGTAAACAGCCAAGACTTGAGAAGGGGTCGTATCTTTTGAACCCAAGCCATACCGGCCGCCGATAATCACTGGTTTAATATTGCTTGTGTAAAAAATCTCTTTAATATCTAGATAAAGAGGTTCACCTAAGGCGCCTGGTTCTTTGGTACGCTCAAGAACCGCAATCTTCTTAACGGTTGGTGGCAGCACTTTAAAGAAGTAATCGCTGGAGAAGGGACGATACAAGTGAACTTTAACTACTCCAACCTTTTCTCCTTTGGCTACGAGATAATCAATGGTTTCTTCAATCGTGTCACAAATCGAACCCATCGCCACGATGATATACTCAGCATCGTCTGCTCCATAATATTGGAACGGATGATATTCACGACCAGTGAGTTTCTTATATTCTTGCATATAATGTTCAACCATATCAGGAATTGCATCATAGAAAGGATTGCAAGCTTCGCGGCCTTGGAAGTAGATATCCGGATTTTGAGCAGTTCCGCGTAGAACCGGATGCTCAGGATTCAAAGCACGGTCACGGAAGCCTTGAAGCGCCTCTCGATCTAATAATTGAGCAACGTCCTCATACTCCGGGACTTCAATCTTTTGAATTTCATGAGAGGTACGGAATCCATCAAAGAAATGTAGGAAAGGTACGCGAGCCTTAATCGTTGTAAGGTGAGCAATAAAAGCCAGGTCCATAGCTTCTTGAACATTATTTGAGGCAAGCTCTGCGAAACCAGTTGCCCTAACAGACATAACATCCTGATGATCACCAAAAATCGAAAGTGCATGGGCGGCTATAGCACGGGCGCTTACATGGAATACGCAGGGCAGAAGCTCACCGGCGATTTTATACATATTCGGGATCATTAAGAGCAAGCCTTGTGACGCTGTATAAGTGGATGTTAAAGAACCACCTTGGAGTGAGCCGTGTAAGCAGCCCGCGGCACCCCCTTCGGATTGCATCTCCACAACCTTAACGGCTTGTCCAAATATGTTCTTCCTTCCGAATGCAGCCCATTCATCGACCAATTCGGCCATCGTCGAAGAGGGAGTAATAGGGAAGATGGCGGCAACTTCCGTAAACGCATACGATGCGTGCGCGGCTGCCTCATTACCATCCATAGTCTTCATTTTTGCCATTATTTTTATCCTCCTAATCATGTGCTTAATTTAATTTTAGGGATTATGTAGGTTGTCCCTGTCTTATAACAGCATAGCATATCATAGGCACTTCTACAACAAATTATAATTTCATATCCTGTTTTATCTACGAAAATAACTACCAAATGTCGATTGCCTAGAAACCAACTTAAGGCAACAATTATTCTGAATAGTGCCAACTTTCACAGAATTAATATACCTCTTAACTGTTTCATTCGTCAAGAACTAATTTGGACAAATTAATACTCCAACTACCAGCACTTATGTCAGTGGGAAAACTTGCCTAATCAGATTCCTAATAACTGTAGTACTACCAGGGCTATAACTCCAGGGAAACCCAAAAGACCGACCAATATTATCGTAAAAAAATTAATCGGAATTGCAAACCCAAAAATACTAAGCAGAAAGTCGCACAACCAGAGTCCGACAATACCTCCTAACATATGAATTGTAATCTTCAATACTAGATCAGGTTTACCTAGAGTAGAACGAACAACTAATCCTATTAGTAAAATGAGCAGACCAAGAAAGACTAGGGTCATGTAAATTCCTCCTCGTCCAGTGCTAGTCCATAATTATGCACTCCTTAAACAAAGAAGAACTCCGAGTTAGTTTAAAGCATCTTAAAAAATGTACGTCTCTAATAAAGCCAAAAGGAAAAGCATGTTCACTAATTTCTCTGTCGATCAGTGCGCATGCTTTCTCAGTATATTCAAAGTTGTCGGCGTCCTTCTAAAGCTCGGGCAATGGTTACCTCATCAGCATATTCTAGATCTCCGCCCACAGGTAAACCATGCGCTATCCTGGTTACCTTAATTCCCAAAGGTTTTAGCAAGCGCGCCAAATATAAAGCAGTTGCTTCCCCTTCTACGGTGGGGTTCAGCGCCATGACCACTTCTCGAATTCCGTCCAAACGCTTCAGGAGCATATTAACGGTCAACTGCTCCGGGCCAATTCCATCCATTGGCGAGAGGACGCCATGGAGAACATGATAAAGCCCTTTAAATTCTCTGGTTTTCTCTAAGGACACAACATCTCTGGGATGCTCAACAACGCAGAGCGCCGTTTGATCTCGTTGCGTATTTTGGCAGAGCCCACATGGGTCTTGATCTGTAAAGTTTGAACAGATGGAACACTTTCTGATATCTCGATTTGCTACAACGATAGCCTTCGCTAAATCCTCTGAAACCCGCGGTTGTTGAAGGAGGTAAAAGGCCAATCGCCCAGCTGTTTTGGGGCCAATCCCCGGTAGACGGGCCAAACTGCTAATCAGATCTGCCAATGGTTGGGGGTATTGTAAAAAATCCATAGATCGCCTAGAACAATCCGGGGATCTTTAAACCACCGGTCAGTTTACCCATCTCATTGTTGGCCATTTCTTGGGCTTTCCTTAAACCTTCGTTTAAGGCCGCTTTAATGAGATCTTCTAGCATTTCTACATCTTCCGGATCGACTGCTTCAGGCTTGATTTTCAACTCAACTAATTCCATTTTTCCACTTACGATGACCTGGACCATTCCACCACCGGAAGAAGCATCCACTGTTTTAGTTAGAAGTTCTTCCTGCACTCTCGCCATATCCTCTTGCATCTTTTGGGCCTGCTTTAACATCTGACTCATATTGCCACCCATACCGCCGCCCATTCCCTTCATTCCTGCCATTCAAACGCACATCCTTATCTCTTATTTTCGTATTCTTTATATAATTTAGGGTTATCCCTCTTTGACAACTACTCGATCCGCACCAAACATTTCCTTAGCCTTGTCAATCAAGGCCTGCTCTTGAGATTTCAACTCTTGGTTATCTGGCGTTTGCTTGGTTTGGAATTCATTTTCCATAAAATTTTGTAAAGTCAGAGAAATACCGAATAGTTGCTTTAGAACTTCTTCAATCGTCTGCCGATTTTCGATTTGGCTAACTTTATCCTTATGAAAGGAACATCCCTCACGGAAAAGTAGCGTCAAGGTATTTTCCTCAAGTTGAACTGGTTTCCCTTCCATCAAAAAAGCCTGGGTCGATTTTTTTCGTTTTTTGACCTGATCCAAGACGTCGTTCCAACGCTCTTGAATTCCCTCTATCCTTAGGTCAGGTTTGGCCCCTGGCGCAGTGTTGCCTAAATCAACCCTTTTAGGTTCAGCCTTTGGGGTCTTCTGGGATGGGGTTAAATCATTCGGGATCACTCGATCTATTTTAGAACTGGCCGGAGATTTCCCTTCAGAAAGATCCGCACGGCCTAAACGTGTACCTTGCAGCTGTTGTTCCATTACAGCTATCCGCTTTAAGATGGCTTCCTGACCACTGCTCGACGTAGGTTGACCTTCATGAATAGTCTGAACTAACAAGAGTTCGGCAGCCAACCGGGCATTAGATGCGTATTTAAGTTGCCCTTCTCCTTGTAATAAAATAGAAATCCAACGCAACATTCGAGAAATCCCAATCTGTTCGCTCTGTTTGACTAACTGCTCTTGAATGTACTCTGATACTATTGGCACATCTCCCGTAGCGGCGGTCAACAGCATTTGCCGAAGATAATCCAAGAGTTCTCTGATAATCTGGCGAGGATCACGACCTTGCTGAATACCTTCCGATAAAAAGGTTAAGCTTTTCCCGTAATCAGAGGAGAGTAGCGCTTCTACTAATTGGGCACTAAATGTCTCCCCGACCATCCCCAGTACCTGATACACTTCTTCCACCCCGATCGGATCATCTTGAAGAAGGCATTGATCCAGTATACTCAAAGCATCTCGGAGACCTCCCTCCGACTTTTGAGCAATCACTACTAAAGCGCCCGGATTGACCTGTCTAGATAGAGAAGTACATACTTCAACTAATCTTTTTTGGATATTTTCTACTGAGATGCGATGAAATTCAAAACGTTGTACGCGAGAGAGAATAGTTAGGGGTATTTTTTGAACCTCAGTCGTCGCCAAAATAAAAACGACCTTTGCTGGAGGCTCCTCCAGTGTCTTGAGTAAGGCATTGAAAGCCTCTGTTGTTAACATATGTACTTCATCGATAATATAAACTTTATGCTTCCCTTGTATCGCACTTAATTTGACGTTTTCACGTAAGTCGCGAATTTCATCAATCCCACGGTTCGAAGCGGCGTCAATCTCAAAGACTTCCATGGCCGAACCATGGTCAATGCTGTGGCAAGAAGCACAATGATTACAGGGTTCCACTCCATCCCGCTGTTCACAGTTCAAGGCCTTTGCTAAGATTTTAGCCGCAGTTGTTTTCCCGGTACCTCTTGGGCCACTGAATAAGTAAGCATGAGCGATCTTATCTTGCTTTAGGGCATTAACCAACGTTTTCGTTATATGCTCCTGCCCCACTATTTCTTTAAACAATCTTGGACGCCATTCACGGTAAAGTGCCAAATAAGCCATACTTTCAACCTCAATAAACAGAGTGCGCAAAATATACCAAAAAAGATGGTACATTGACCACCTTTATCTCAATTTATAAATAGCCGTACACCCTTGATTGAACCATCGCCTCCGAACGTTACCTTGGTCGGCATACTCGACTCAGGCAACCTCACGGCACACAAAACGCTCTCCTTAGTGCTGCTTCCGTCAAGATCTGACACGGTTCGGAGTGTCCTGTTGCGTAAGACCAAAATCTCATCGCTGCCTACCAAAGACGGCTTCACAGGCGAGGACCTATCGCGGGAATTCCACCTTGCTAGAGCGGGCTGCAAGTTACAGGGAACCGCTACCTCCCCATCTAGTACGGCTAAATCAATTATAGCAAAATATAGAAGACTTGGCTAGCGCCAAGTCCGCAGACACAGGCGCTAGCCTTAGTCGCACTTATGCTTCAGAAAGTATGTAAACATTAGTTTATACTTTCTGGGTAGTAAAAAAGCCTAAGTCGAATACTTTGGCTCAAATCTTCTTAAAAATGGCGGAGAGAGAGGGATTTGAACCCTCGACACCGGTTGCCCAATGTACCCGCTTTCCAGGCGGGCGCCTTCGACCACTCAGCCACCTCTCCGAGCTCGTTAAACCTTAAAACATTATTAATATTTTTAGGAATTTAGTGAACAAAAGCAATTATACCCTAGATAGACATGCACGTCAATACCTAAATCCCTGTAAATATCTGTTATCCCTGAAAATTTTATATTCTTCTCTTAGTCAATGAAACAATGTATTAAACCTGGTCCAGAATTCGATTGATCATTTCCCAAAAATAAAAGCGTACCCGCGGCGTACCCGGCGTACCAGCCGAAGATTTTGCCGTCTGTTTTATTGGATAACCTACTGATTCGTTTTTAATTGGGATTCCTGGCTTTCCATCCACCTGGACCGCAGTAGAGTGATCAATATCAATAAAGCAAAGTGGCGGGAAAAGCACACACCACCAGTTAGACCCTTGCCCTTCTCCGATCACGACCCTTAAAGCCTCGTAATCACCGGCTGGCAGTACTAATGACCCATAAGATTTCGTAGGGAATCTAAAATGCCCATATTCTGTGTGTACCGCATATTCCTTACCCCAAGCCTTCACTACTGAACGTCCAATTTTCTCCATGTCTGGTCGGACCTTCTTGATAATTTGTCGCGATTCATCTAAGGACTGAGAAACTGCTAACTGAGGAGAAACTTCTCTTAGTATGGCATCTCGAACAGCTCGCTTCAGCGCTTGGTCCTGCTCACTGTCCGAATTAGCTAGGACATGAAAACGGATCAATTGATCCGGCCTTGGGGTTGGGGCCACTTGAATTGCACTACCTTCACGAATGGGCCCCCAAAAAGCTCCTACCATCAAAATTATTATCATAACTATCATAACTTTTATTACTTTCATAATGTCTAAACCCCTCTCTCTTGATCCTCTCGTAGCTGTTGTGTCTATTAGAGTTTAGAAACATCTCTTCACTCTAATACCAGTCTGTACAAGAATGTGAAGATTTAAACAAAAGAAAAAGCCTAAATAAAAAAGCCAGCCCACTTTTTCATGTGGACTGGCAAGATTAGTTTTCCTCAATCAACTTTTATCAGCTAAATTTCTTCAACATTCTAATTGTTTGAACATGCATACCTTCATGATACATAGAGAATATTAGAAATTCCCCAATTGTCTTTAAGGTTAAACCAGAGGGCATAGTGAATGGGTTTGCGACAGCCTCGTTTAACCTATTCTCGAGCTTTTCTCTGATTCGACCTGTTTGATCCTCTAATAATTTAACCATTTCCGCTAATGTTGGTGGTTGTCCCTTCCACTCTGAAGGTTTGGTATCACGCCCAAATAACTCTGTAAATCCATCTGGAATTTGCATAGGTTCTGGTATAAAACCAAAAGCAAATTTTTCTTGAGAAATATAAACGTGACCGAGATTCCAAAGAATGTTGTTATTGAACCCTTCTGGTACTGAGTTTGCTTGGCTTTCACTAACTTCATTCACGGCATTAAGCGTGTTACTACGTACAACTTTTAGTTGGTTAAATAAAAATTCTTTCAAATTCAATTACACCTCCATAATTATTATATCAAATTATACCAAATTTCTAAAGGAAACCCAATAGATAAAAATTAAATGCCCATTTATGTTATTTTGTAGAATAGTTACCAAAATTATGCTTATAGAATATAATATCTTAGCTAAGGAGGTGTTTTTTAGGTGTATAGATGTGTAAGACCAATTTGTTGCCCCCCCGAATTTTGTGTGCGTGATTATTACACTCAACGAGTTGTCCCAGTTATTCATCCGATCGTGACTATTAACCGGCAAAATATCATCAATGTTCCTCAGCATTACTATCAACAGACTTCAAGAAACGTAGTGGTCAACCAAGGTTTCCCCGGTTATCAAGCTAATCCCGGCTATTCTAATCGTCGCTTTTTCTAAATCTTATTCAAATCTCTAATAGAATCTAAATCTATGGGGGGCGTAAGAAAACTTTGGTTTCGTTACGGCCCCTTCTAAGTTTTCTTTTCCGTACACGGAAGATAAAGCCCTACAGAGAGCTAATATTTTCAGTTTGTAGGTTTCTGGTGTACAAAAAAATTCAAGGCTTAGCCAAGAAACAAGCAGCAAAGTGATTACTACCTAGATCTCGTAAGGGCGGATACGCTTCCTTACATTCTGGGCGTACATAGAGACAACGCGTGTGAAAGTGGCATCCCTGAGGCGGACGGATAGGACTTGGCACATCCCCCTGAAGTAGAATTCGTTCGCGTTTTGTTCCACTTACTTGTGGTTCTGGAATCGCCGAGAGTAAAGCTTGAGTGTAAGGATGTTTGGGATTGCTGTATAATTTATCTACCTCAGCAATTTCGACAATCTTCCCCAGATACATAACTGCTACCCGATCGCTGATATGTTTCACAACGCTTAAATCATGCGCGATAAAAATATACGACAGTCCTAATTGGGACTGCAAGTCTTCTAATAAATTAATCACTTGAGCTTGAACCGAAACATCTAAAGCCGATACCGGTTCATCACAAATAATCAGTTTAGGGTCAACCGCTAACGCTCTCGCAATGCCAATCCTTTGGCGCTGTCCACCAGAAAATTCATGGGGATAGCGTTTGGCATGTTTTTTATTCAATCCCACCAGATCCAATAAATCATGCACTCTCTGCTGAATTTCAACTCCTGCAGCGAGTTTATGGATAATGAGTGGTTCTGCTATGATATCCTTAACCACCATCCTTGGATTTAAAGACGAATAAGGATCTTGAAAAATTATCTGCATTTCTCTGCGAAAGGGTCGCATCTCCTTAATCGATAACTTCTCCAAATGGGTACCTTGATAGATAATTTCTCCAGCTGTAGGGTCTAGTAATTTTAAGAGTGTCTTGCCAGTTGTGCTCTTTCCACAGCCACTTTCACCCACCAGCCCCAAGGTCTCTCTCTTATGCACAGAAAAACTAACGTCATCCACTGCGCGTACATACCCCGTGATTTTTTGTATTAATCCGCTTTTTACTGGAAAGTACTGTTTCAAATTGCGTACTTCCAGTAAGACATCGTCCATCTCGCCAACCAAGTTTCCCATCTTGTACTCTCCTTATTACTCTAACTATATAGATGACAGCGAACAAAATGACCCGTATTTAACCATTGACCGTCTGGATCTTTCTCGTGACAAATTGGCTGTTTATGTGGACAGCGAGGTACAAAAGGACAACCGGCCGGTAGATTAGCCAAATCAGGCGGCAACCCCTCAATCGGTGTAAGTCGCTGATTCCTATCATCACTTAATTTTGGTAACGATGCTAATAGTCCCCATGTATAAGGATGTTTAGGAGTCTCAAGAACTGTTTTTACATCAGAATATTCAATAGGACGCCCAGCATACATCACCATAACATTTTGGCAGGTTTCCGCTACGACACCTAGGTCATGAGTAATCAACATAGTTGCCGTATGATAGTCCTGTTGCAACTTGAGTATCAAATTAAGGATCTGCGCTTGAATCGTGACATCTAAGGCCGTTGTAGGTTCATCCGCAATAAGTACCTTTGGGTTGCACGAAAGAGCAATGGCAATCATGACTCTTTGTCTCATGCCTCCCGATAATTCGTGTGGATAACGTTTAATTCGATCTTCTGGTTCTGGAATTCCAACTCTTTTCAACATTTCTAAAGCTGCCTGCCAAGCTTCTTTGCGCTTCATCTTTTGATGAATGGCAATAGCCTCTGCAATNTGCTCACCTATTCGTAATACTGGATTGAGAGAGGTCATAGGATCTTGAAAGATCATCGCAATCTCATTACCTCGAATTTTCTGCAGTTCCTTAGGACTTTTTTTTAATAAGTCTTCACCTTGCAACAATATCTGACCCTGAGTGATCTTACCTGGATGTTGAATTAAGCCCATAATGGAAAGTGCTGTTATGCTTTTACCGGATCCAGATTCACCCACAACCCCTAACGACTGTCCCTTGGCCAAGTTAAAATTTACGCCATTGACTGCCTTAACTACTCCGGCATCAGCATAAAAATAAGTGTGTAAATCTTTAACCTCTAATATAAAGTCGGACACTCATATTCCTCCTCAGTCCCGTCTTTAATAACTAATGCGCGGGTCAACAAAAGCATAAATAATGTCCACGACGAAATTAGCAATTACTACGGCTACGGCTCCCACCAAAACTGTGCCCATAATGGTCGGCATATCTTGGTATCCAATCGCCGTTACAGCCATGCTCCCTATACCCGGCCAACCAAAAATCCCCTCTGTTACGATCAGACCGCCCATAAGACTGGCCAAATCCATTCCCGCAAACGTAATCAGTGGAATCAGTGCACTCCTAAAGGCATGCTTTATGATAACCGTTCTTTCCGGCAAACCTTTTGCTCGTGCCGTTCGGACATAATCCGAACCCGTGACTTCCAGCATACTCGTCCGCACAACTCTTACGTACCCAGCCGACGAGGCCAAGGAAACAGTAATGGCAGGCAAAATTACATGGGATAGACCGCCATAACCACCGATAGGCAAAAGATTCAACTTATACCCAAAGATGAAGAGAAGAATATACCCAATCCAAAATGTCGGGGCAGATGTTCCTATTAGGCTACTAATCAAAATCAAATGGTCCGCAAATTTACTGCGTTTTATCGCAGCGTAAATGCCCATTGGAACTCCAATCAAAACATTAAGTAAAAATATAGTCAAGCCCAAATAGATTGTTTTTGGTACTCGATTGGCCAATTCGCTACTAACTTCTTCATTCGTGCGGTAAGACATGCCCAGATCTCCATGTACAACCAAGCGATCTAAGTACATGCCAAATTGTTTGTAGAGTGGCTGGTCCAAACCATATTTTTCCTCAATCACCTTGATGACCTGCGGTGACGCTTTAGGTCCGGCAATTGTCCGAGCAGGATTCCCTGGAACGACAAAATTGATCAGAAAAGCAATCAGGACAACAAAAAACAACGTCACAATCGTCCATACTGTCCTGCGAATAATGTAGTTTAACATCTAATCCCTCCTGTTTTCAAAGGCAACCTTCTCCGCCGTGATGGCGGGAAGGGACCCTCAGCGAAGGCTGCCGCCTAGTTGCACTTAAATTTATACGTTCTGACTGCTACAAAAAAGCGGTGCTCCTAAAAACCTAGGAGCACCGCTTTTTCTCCTACCACAGGTGAGTACTTATTTTGCAGCCGGTGCGGCCTTTTGATCAATCCACATCGTCGAATAGTAAAAGTAATAAAACACGGGATGCAGCTCAGCGTTATGCACCCATGGCTGAACGAGATAAGACTCTTTATCATGATAGAGGGGAACTACAGCTGCGTCATCTAGAATTTGTTTTTCAATGGCCTGATATTTTGGGATTGCTTGATTTAAATTACTTTCAGTTGAAAGTTGATCAAGCTGCGTAGACAGGACTGGGTTATCATATTGGATATTGTTATTCGAGGGAATTTGACTTTTATTAAATAGAACATTTAAGAAGTCATCCGGATCAGGATAATCCTGATCCCAACCGCCATACATCAAATCTTCTTTACCATTTTGTACGATATTTAAATATTGAGGGAAGGGCACTCCATCCAGTTTGATCTTAATTCCTACTGACGCCAGTTGGGCCTGGAGATTAGCCGCCATAATGTCACGAATATCGTTTTTATAATAAGTCATGGTATATTCGCCCGGTAAACCATTGGGATAACCAGCTTGACTCAAGAGTTCTTTAGCCTTAGCTGGGTCAAACTTGTAACCACTTGGGTTTGCTTGATACCCCGGCATATTTGGCGGCAGTATTTCCCAAGCTGGTGCAACACGGTTATTATACAGTTTGGCCAAAGCGTCTTTGTCGATTGAATATTCTAAGGCTTGGCGAACAAGTTTATTGTTCCAGGGTGCTATTTTATTATTTCCAGCCATGTAAAAATAATCGTTCTCCACTAAACTCTTAACATTGTTTTTCATCGTTGGATCACTCACGGTATTCACATAATCTGAAGTGGTAATCCAAGAGAAATCTTGCTCCTGGTTTTTAAACTTCAGATAGTTAACCGATGCCTGTGTACCGATGCTCCAAGTTATTCCGTCCATATAAGGAAGCGCTTGTCCATTCGCATCTTTCAAGAAATAATCGGTATTGCGCACCAGTTTAATATCCTGGCCCTTCTTCCATTCAACAAACTTGAACGCCCCTGTTCCGATAGGGTTCGTGGAGAGATCAGCCGGATTGGCTAAAGCAGAAGTATATTTTTTATCCACAATGAAGGCGTAGGGCATGGCAATGACATCCAAAAAGGTACGGCTGGGTTGAGTTAATACAAATTGGACCGTATTATCATCTTTCTTGATGACCCCAGACACTGTTGACGTCTTGCCGGCGAAGCAATCATCCATCCCTTGAATCATGGAGTAATAAGACTCTCCTTCAGAACCGATGCTTTTTGAACCTAGACGATTAAAACTATACACTATATCATCCGCCGTTAACGGATCCCCGTTTTGGAATTTTATCCCTTGGCGCAAAGTGAAGGTATAGGTTTTGCCATCTGAACTTATTATTGGCTGAGCACTGGCTAGATCAGGAATTAAATTTTTGCCAGATTTGTCAAACATCAGTAGACCGTCATAGATATTCTGCTGCATATCATAAGATATTACATCCCCGCAGTGTGCTGGGTCTAGGGACTTTGGATCATTTTGCGACCAAGTTCTGAATACCCCTCCCTTTTGAGGAGTATCACTTACTTGAGCTGCTTGATTTCCTGAACCTGGCGCATTATTAGTTTGACCACATCCACTCAACACCGAACTAAGCATTACCGCAGTGGCCACCCCAAGCACAATGGTTTTCTTTAATTTCAACATTCAATTTCCTCCTTACAATTTTTTATCAATTTAATTCCTTAGCAAATCAGTCAATAAATTTGTCCACCTTGATGGCTGCTTCGCTCAAAATCTGTCTAAGATCTAGTTGCGCAGATGCGGATCCAAGGCATCACGCAATCCATCCCCAAATAAATTAAAGCCCAGAACGGTTATTAAGAGTAATAAGCCCGGATAAATAACTAACCAAGGAGCAGAGCTAATCCAAGTAGCGCCTGTTTCAATCATCGTTCCCCAACTTGCGGTCGGTTGCTGAATACCTAACCCTAAAAAACTCACAGTGGCTTCGCCCATAATCGTCCAAGATATACCTAAGGCAAAAAGTGCTATAATTGGAGCTATGACATTCGGTAAAATGTGCTGATAAATAATTCTAGGGGTAGACGCTCCCAAGGCACGAGCAGCCTGAACATATTCCATTTCTTTAACGGCTAATACTTGTCCTCGCACTAGCCGCGCATATTGAGCCCATCCGACGAGCACAAACGCAATAATAATCGACTGCATACCAGGTGACAGTACCGCTAATAAAGCGATCATCAGCAACAAGAACGGAAATGCGAGCACTATGTCCGTCATACGCATGACAAGTGTATCGATCCATTTGCCAAAGTATCCCGATGTAATCCCTAGAAAAATACCAAAAACTGCATTTAAGGTATTGATAACTACTCCTAGCATCAGAGAAATTCTGGCCCCCCAAAACATACGGCTAAGCAAATCCCGGCCGTTTTGATCGGTACCTAAAGGAAAAAACATACTTGGACCTACCGGCCCTCCCATAGCGCTTAAGCCTTGGTCCATATATTGATGATTTGGGTCATGAGGAGAAATAATTGGAGCAAACAATGCAATAAGCACCATTGTAACCACAATGACCAACCCTACCATGGCTGCTGGATTTTTCCGCAAACGCCGCCATGCATCACCCCATAAACCAAGTGATTTTTTTTCTTCTTCCATACTATCCTCCATTCGACTGCCATTTTTGATAATTAATACTATTTGCCACAGAAACCTAGCCTATCTGAGATGACAACTCCTTGGGTCTGAAAATTGTCATCCCAGATAGGCCATAAGTCGACGAATGAAGTAATACTTGATTCGTCGACTTATTAGATTAAAAAGTGCCGCGAAAGGAGCAAAAATTGCCTCCTTTCTACGACAAGGTTCACACTTAGTTTTGCTAAAGCTAATCTATTTCCCTTTGGCTTGTTGCTCAGCCTTTTGATCAATCCAAGCTGTCAAGTAATAGAAGTATGGAAATACTGAGTGTAACTGAGCATGCACCCAAGGCTGGAGCAAATATTCAGCTTTGTCATGATAGAGGGGTACATCAGCACCTTGTTCCAGAATCGTCTTTTCAACAGCTTGATAGCCTGGAATAGCTTTATCCAAATCAGGTTCTTGACTCAAGGCATCCAACTGTTTGTCGACTTGCGGATTGCTATATTCTTCAATATTATTGGATGGTATCTGGGAGGTATTGAAGAGAATATTCAAGAAGTCATCGGGATCAGGATAATCTTGAGCCCAATGTCCCAAGAGCAAAGTCGCCTTCCCTTGAGTAACAACATCAAGATATTGAGGGAAAGGAACAGCATTTAGTTTAATTTTTATGCCAATTTGAGCTAACTGAGCTTGGATATTAACCATCAAGGTGTCCGTAATTTGGCTTTGACGGTAGATGACGGGGTATTCTCCCGGTAAGCCATTAGCATACCCTGCTTCAGCCATCAGACTTTTGGCTTTAGCCAAATCATACGTATAGCCTGCTGGATTAGCTTTGTAACCCGGCATATTTGGCGGCAGGATTTCACCCGCTACGACACCACGATTGTTGATTAGCTTGAGCAGAGCCTGCTTGTCTATCGCATACTCTAGCGCTTGGCGCAATTTTTCATTGTCAAAGGGCTTAACTTTGTTGTTGGCAGCAAAATACCAGACATCATTTTCAACTAAGGAGACAACTTCTTTTTTCAGTACTGGATCATTGATAACATTGGAATATTCTGAGGTTGGAATCCAAGTATAATCTTGCTCTTTATCTTTGAATTTCAGAAAGGCCACTGGATCATCATATCCCATTTTCCAGGTAATTCCATCTAAATAGGGCAACTGCTGTCCCGCTGCATCCTTCATAAAATATTGATCATTGCGGGCCAGCTGTAGTTCTTGTCCTCTATTCCAACTTACAAACTTAAAGGCCCCCGTCCCAATAGGCTTGGTGGATAAATCAGCCTGATCAGCCAGTCCTGAAGTGTACTTCTTATCTACAATAAAAGCATATGGCAAAGCAATGACATCAAGGAAGGTTCTATTCGCAGCTGTCAAGTCAAATTCAATTGTATTATCATCTTTTTTAACTACACCGCTTACCGTTGTAGCTTTTCCTGTACTGACATCATCCATTCCCTGAATCATGGAAAAATAGGATTCTCCCTCGGAAGCAATGCTTTTAGATGCCAACCGATTAAAACTATAGACCACATCATCTGCCGTCAAAGCATCTCCATTATGGAACTTGATATCCTTGCGAAGTATGAAGGTATATGTTTTTCCGTCATTACTGATTGTTGGCATTTGGACAGCGAGATCGGGCACAACCTTTTGCCCACTTTTATCGAAAGTTAATAACCCATCATAAAGATTCATTTGGACATCATACGACTGTGTATCTCCACAGTGCGCTGGGTCAAGCGAGCGAGGATCATCCTTCATCCAATTAATAAACGTTCCACCTTTTTGAGGAGTGGTACTCCCCTCCGTCTGGGCCGTAGACGCTGAATTTTGACTGCCACAACCAGTTAGAGCCGTCGTCAACAGCAAACCCAGTGCCACCCCCATCGATACCCATTTCTTTCCGTTTTTCATATTCTTCCTCCTTCTGTTTTCTCTAGTAGGTTAATCCCTGTAGCCGCTATATATTAAACATTGCTCCCCAAACCTGAGGTAGCAATGTTTCCATCGAACTCCTTAAGCAGGATAATCAGTTGCACACTTCTCCTTCATACCTTAATTTTCAGCTAATTATAGCAAATAACTTAGAACAAACTAAAGAGATATAAATGAGAAAAAGTATAACTGTTTTAAATAACAGCCAAAACCCATGGAGAAACCCCTTAGGGATATCCCTAAGGGGTTGGGAATAATTCTAATTAAATCCAGGAATAGCGATTTTTTGGTCTTCCTATTTTTTGATAACTAGGAATTGTCTGCACCTTGCCATTATGAACAAGATACGTCAGATATCTGTAAACAGTCGGAACCGCTAGCGCTAATTCTTTCGAAATTTCCTCAACTGTAGAAGGTTGCTGACAAGTTGTAAGATATCGTTCGATATAAGACAAGGTCGGTTTACTAATTCCTTTGGTTACAAACACTTCGTATTTTGGGGTTGCTTGAAAAGTTTTAGTCATATCCAGCAACCGCTTATGCAATTGAATACGAGCAATTAAATCCGGCGCTTTAACAGGTTTAAGCGCAAAATCAGTGGCCCCTACATCTAGAAAACGATCGGCGATTTCTTGCCTTTCGTCAACTGTGAGTACAAGAATAGGTATTTGTTGATCTGTTTCCCGAATCAGGCGAACCGTTTCTAAGCCATCCATTTCTGGCATATGATAATCCACTAAAATAATATCCGCACCATGGTCGAGAAACCCCTTAATACCCGCTCTCCCATTAGGATAGACTAAAGGGTCCCAACCAACAAACGTAAATATTTCACTTAACATATAGCGAAGGGACTGATCATCATCCATAATTAGAATTCTCATTGGCTTTCTCCCAGCGGTAGGGTCAGCCAAAACTTCGTACCCTGCCCGACCTCACTTTTTACATTAATGGATCCTCCGTGACCTTCCGCAACTTGTCGTACAAAAGCTAAGCCAACTCCAGGATGGTTTTTCGTGCTGTATCCAGTCTTCCAAATTCTTTTCACCTTATCTGCCAAAATACCGTATCCATTGTCCTCAACTTCTAATCTTACTACGTTACTCAACGCTCTAACACGCAAAACTACCCTTCCATTCCCCTGTTCCTGAATGGCATCAAATGCGTTATCAATCAAGTTTATGATAGCTCT
>JGI12269J14319_10002250_pt1 | contig 18671 bp, 17 predicted proteins | sample PeaSoiSIISIP2007_FD_14319 | JGI IMG/M metagenome (IMG submission 14319) | reverse complement strand
TTGCTAGTGAAAGGCAGGACTCGTCTTGGTGGGTGGACGTGAACCGGGCGACATCCGGGCGATATTAGGGCGAGGTTGGCCGGCCGCCGCTCAGGCGCGATCGGCGGGCAACCGCGCTGAGCCGCGCCTCTGGCGGAGTTATCCGGCCGACTCGTCGTCCAGCCAGCACACGCCGTAGCCGAGTCCCGGCCTCAGATCGCGGAACTCGACATGGACTTCGCCGAACCGGTCAGGGGTTATGGTCTGGCTGGCAGGTCCGCGCTGGTAGATGACCGCGGTCGGGGCGCCGGACAGCTTCCAGATCGCCTGCGGCAGACTCCTGGGGTTGAAGCGGATTCGCAGCTCGAAGTAGTCGGTGCGATGGAACGGCACGTGTACATAGTGAGCGGCCATCGGCTGCCCGCGGGGGATGCGCAGCCGCAGGGCGTATTCATGCCGCTCCCCGGTGTGCAGTGGCTCAGGGAGCACGATGACGTTCCTGAAGAAGCTCTCGTAGGGTTGCTCGCGCAACTCCAGTGACCCGCCATGCAGCAGCTCGGCCTCCAGCTGGTGTCTCTGACCGGTGTCATCCGGATGGCGCGGGACGCTGATCGACGTCGACAGCTCGCTGAGGCCGTCGACGGACGCGACGATTGCCCGCTGCTCGACCGCCTCGATCGGATCAGCGTCCAGCCGGAGCAGGGCGGTGAACGACTCCACGTACCACCGGTCCGGGTCCTCCACCGCGGTTTGGCCGGAATCAGCCAGCCCTTCATCCGGTGCCGTACGCCTAGCGGCGATGGCGGACCGGCCAGTGCCGATGCTGTTGGCCCATGGCGGTACCACTGACCTGGCGATATCCGCGGGCGCGTCGGGGTCAAGCAGGCGCCGGATCTGCGTCCAGTACGCGCCCCACGCCTCGGCGTCTCCGTTGCATGCCTGCACGAAGGCCGTGACGACCTTGAGGGTCGGCAGCCGGCTCCCAGAGGTGGCCTCCTGCACGGTGCTCGTCGCGTAGTGCGAGTTCTTCGCAAGCTGCTCGTAGGTCAGGCCTGAGCGGTTGCGGAGATCGCGCAGCCAGAACGCGAACTCACGCACCGGCGAGCCATCCCGCTCCAGCGGGGCCTGCGGTCGTCCCATGCTGGCTTCGTCCTTGGTAGGTGTGTTCTTCGAGACTATCGAGAGTTTTCCACGAATCACCCGGTTCTATGCGCTGAACTGCGTCAATACCGGATTGCCGCGCGGGCGTTCACCGGATTTGATCCGAAGTCGCCCCTATGCCTTGCCCTTGTCACGCAGGTCGGCGTACACAACTGATGAACAGTCATGGGAGGGATCGACACGGTGCCGGGTGGCGCCTGACCCTTTAGACTCCGTCGGCGCTCCGCGCGTCGACGAGGCGCGGTCCGGGGGCAGCATGAGCCATGACTGCCCCCGGCCGCTGCGCATATCTCGTCGGCACGACCTTCCGGTGCGGCCGTGGCCGAGTCAGCGGTCGGAGCCTTAGTTCTCACGCCAAGCCTGCGGTCGGCTAACATGCGTGCAGTCTCCCGCCGGTGTAGCTCAGTTGGCAGAGCAGCCGCCTTGTAAGCGGCAGGTCAGCGGTTCGAACCCGCTCACCGGCTCAGGGTCGCAGGCTGGCGTCAGGGGCGTCCAGCCTAGTCACGTTATCGCGGAAGTCTTCATCGTCACGCGGTGGGTTCTGCTCCGGTGATAGCGCGTCGAGCTCGGTGGCTACACCGTTGCCGCTCCCAGGTTCTTGCCCAGCAAGAAGACGCAGTGGGGCTTCGTATTCGGCCACGCCATACCTGTCCGAGCGCACCCCCCAGCGCCGGCGGCGCTCCGCTACCAGTGGGACTGAGCGCCCGTCTGAGCAGGATCAGCTACGCGAGGCGATGAGATCGGCGATGGCGGCGGCGCGGCTGGTGACCGTTCCGGCCGCGACGTGAACGACGTCGTAGCCGTGCTCTCGGTAGACCTGCTCATGAAGAGCCCCGACTTCGACGGAATCGGCGTAACTGATCCGGCGCGCAGTACCTGCCGGGCGCCGACCCCGACTTTGACGTGGTCTACGCGATCAGGCCGCGGTCAGCGATGGCATGGCGCCTGGAAGACTATGCCGCCTCGCAGCGTCGCTGGTCCTCCTGATCGCCTCCGCAGCGACCTGCCACCCCGCTGAGGCTCCCTTGCCATGAACCGAAAGCCTGCTACCTGCCTGGTGATCGGCGCCGCTCGGGGAGCGGCATAGAAGGACGTCTTTTGCGTGGGCGCGCTGCCGCCTGGCAGGGCGAGGGATTATCCGGTTGCCGTGATCATCGGCTGATGGTTGCCTGGGTGCGTGTTCCACAGTGGCAGGACGGCTGTCGGGCAAGTCTGCGCCGCGTTCGGGCTGACTGCAGGACCTGGGGCCTCGATCATGGCGGTGTCGCGGGGTGCGGCGGGACGGATCTGGTGCCTCGATTTGGGCACCGAGTGCTATGCGGTCAAGGAACTGTTCCGGCGGTCCGACGAGGAGTCGGTACGCCGGGAGGTGGCGTTCACGGCGCACCTGCGGGCAGCCGGGATCCGGCTGCCCGACAGCCTGCCCGGCGCCGATGGCCGGTTTGTGGTCCCGCTGCCGACGGACGGCGATGATACCTGGCTGCGGCTCTACCGCTGGATCGACGGCGTGCACGCTGACCTGGCCGACCCCGGGCTCGCCACCCGGATCGGTGACCTGGCCGGCCGGCTGCACGCACATGCCCCGCCGGCCCAAGGTGCGGCTGACCCGTGGTACGACACGGTGCCGGGGCCGGCCAGCTGGGACGAGCTCGCAGCAGCCGCCCGAGCCCAGGGAGCCGACTGGGGCCGGGCACTGGCCCGGCAGGCCGGCCTGCTGGCCGACCTGACAGATCTGGTAACTCCCGCGGCCGTGGAGCGGCTGGTGACCTGCCACCGGGACCTGCACCCCGACAACGTGCTGGTCCAGGACTCCGGCGACCTGGTCTTGCTCGACTGGGACGACGCCGGGCCCGCCTGCCCGGACCGGGAGCTCGCCGGGCTCCTGATGTTCTGGCACGTCACCGATGACGGCCGGGCCGATGACGCCGCAGTCGTGCGGACCCTCGCCAGTTACCATGCAGCGGGCGGCCCCGGTCGGCTACGCGACGAGCGGTCGTTCGGCATGTACATCGCCGGCCGGCTGAACTTCCTGCACAGCCAGGCCAGCGTCGCGCTTGACCCGCGCGCCACCGCCGAACACCGCCGGTACGCGTCCAGCGAGATCTCGGACACACTCGCCCGGCTGCCCGCGCTCACCCTGATCAGCCACCTGGGCAGCCTCGCCGCCACGGCCCCGGCTCGACCACGTTGGTGACCATTCGACAAACAGCCCCAAGCGGCGGCATAGCGGGCATCCCAGTGGCTGGGCGATCATGAAGCGTCATGAAACCTGGGCCGGCCGCCCTTGCCGTCGGCGATGAACACCCGCCGCTCAGCGACGTGCAGGTCTTCCCGGCGCAGCCCGAGAACCTCGCAGCGCCGCAGCCCGCCGAGCACCATCGCCGTGACCATGGCCCGGTCCCGGTGCGTGCGCAAAGTCGCGGTCAGCATCGACCTCGGCCGGGGCCAGGATCCTCGGCAGTCGGCGAGTAACACGCACCAGAGGGACACCCTGACCGGGACGAGACCGCTCCCGCCGGGTCGGCAGCCCCCGCGGCACCGGGTTGGCTGCCACGTCAACGCGAGCCTGCAAGAACGCGAAGAAACCCGACACGACCGACAGGCGTCGCCGCACCGTGGCGCTCGACACCCCGGCAGGCCCCTCACCGGGATCCACCGCCTGCAGCACGCCATCGGCGCTGGCGCGGCCCGTGCGCTGCGCGGTGATGAACGCCAGCACATCGGCAGGCCGGACCTGATCCGGCGGCTTAGCGACCACCGCGAAGAACACCTTCAGGTCATAGGCAGCGGCCAGCACCGTATAGGGCCGCCACCGCCCGCCCAGGAACTCCAGGTACGTATCAGTTCGGCGGCACCCCCACCGCCACAACCAGCCCACCCCAACGGTCACGCGAACGGACCACGCAAGGACCCACAGGCCAGGGCGCTGTCCAGGTCATCGATGTCGGACAGTCCGAAATTGCAGGTCACGATGTCGAACTGGATGCCGGGCAACCAGTCGCCGGCTGCGGCGTCCGCGTGCAGGTACCTGATGCCCAGCGGCCGCGCGCGCTCGGCCGCCAGGGCCGCCAGCCACCCGGTTGGCGGCAGAAGCAGGCGATGGCTACGACTTCAGCGATGCGGGGTTGGGGCACCGTGTGGTTGGTTTGACCAGGCGGAGGATCAGGAACCCGGGCTCAGTGGTCAGCTTCTGGTAGTCCTCGGGATAGTGCTGGCGCATGGTCTCCGCCGGGAGAGGCTCGATGACCTTCTCGATCAGGAACCCGGCGTCGGTAGCGGCGGTACATAGAGCCGACAACGGCTCACGCCAGAAACGGACCGGCTGGTCGCCCGCGGGCGTGCGCCAGATGTCGGTCTCCAGCTTCACGTCGAAGTAGGAACCGCCTTTGCGCAGCCAGTCCACGGTCGGGTGCTGGGTCGATATCACCAGTGCGCCGTCTGCGCGCAGGACGCGGAAGAACTCCGCGAACGCGGCGCCGCGGTCATCGGCGTAGTGGATGGCGAGGGCGCACACGACGAGGTCAAACGCGCCGTCAGGGTAGGGCAGCGGCTCGCCGAGGACGGCGTGGTCGATCTGCACCTGGTTCGCCATGCGCTTCCTGGCCAGGTCCACCATGGCCAGGCTCGCGTCAAAGGCCGTTACCTCGGCTCCCCAGGCGACGAGCTCCTGCAGATATAGCCCGGGCCCGCACGCCGCATCCAGGACCCGGCGGCCGCCGACCGGTCCCATGGCGGCGAGAACCGCCGGCCGGTCGTAATGCGCGTTATAGGCGCTGTCCTCCGCATGCCGCGCAAAATCTGCGGCCATCTGGTCATAGGCGGACCACAATCGCTCCTCCACGCAGATACCTTGCCACAAGCCATTCGAAGTCCCGCGCCACAGCCGGCCGCCGAACCAGGCAGCGGCCGCCGCGCACCATGCGGCAGTTACTCGACGATGGGCTCGGGGGACGGTGGTGTTCGGCGGGATGCTGCGGCATCCTTGTGGCCGTGGACGAGGCGGACTCCGATGAGTGGCGTGCACTTCGGGAGTGCCGCAAACCTACCGGCGAAGAGTGGGCAGCGGCGAAGTCGCGTTTCACCAGCGGGGTTGTCGCGACGGGCGTGGTGCTGAGCCATCATGCGTTCGGGTTTTCGTCGATCTGGGCGATCCGGTTATCGGGCTCGTCGAGCTTTCGCGTGTCATGGATCCTGGCAAGTCAGTGGACCCTCAGGATTACCCAGCCGTTGGCCAGCAGATCACCGCTGTCGTGCTGGGCGCAGTTGATCTACCGCGTCAGGTTCATCTGAGCATCAGGCTCTCAGAGCTGCGGGCTGCGACCTGACGCGGTGACCCGCACCCAGCACACCTGCGCTCCGAGTTATCCAGGGCTTTCTCGTAGACCTCGGCTGCTAGCCAACCGTGGGCAACAACCACGTGCTTAACCGATCAGCTGTGGCGGCCCCACTGCCCGCGATGCACGACATCGGCGGCGGCGCGGCGGCGCTCTGTGACCTGGGGGCTCTGCGCGGGGATGTCATCTGCCCGGTACCCGACCGTGATACCGCCGATCGGGTCGTAGTCACCAGGTACCCCGAACTCGGCGCGGAACGGATCCAGGTGGTCGGGCATGATCCCGAAGAAGCAGGCGCCGAGTCCTTCGTCTACCGCGGTGAGCAGCATCAGGAGCGCGGCCATGCCGGTGTCGATGTACCAGTACGGCGCAGGCCAGCGAGCCTCAGCGCGATCGGCCCATCCCTTGTCAGGTTCCGCGTAGCGTTCGAGGTACGCAGCCTTGTGCGCCAGCGGGACCACCACCAGCGGCGCATCTTGCATCGTCGGGGTCTGCTCGACCCGGGTGGGTACGAAGGGCCAGAACCTGGCCCGGTCCGCCGGGTCGGTCAGTGCGAGGAACGCCCAGCCCTGGGAGAAGCCCGCCGATGGTGCACGCAGCGCACTGGCCAGCACCCGCTCGATAACGTCCGGCGCCAGCGCGCGGCTGGAATAGTGCCGGATCATGCGGCGGCGGCGGACGACCTCCGAGAATTCCATGCCCCGATCCTGCCATCCGCGGGCGAAGACCGGCGGCCCCGCCCGACTGCTACCACCAAACCGACAGTGTCGGCGAGCGCTCCGCGGCATGAGCACTTCGACTCCGTCGATCTTGGATACTGGCTCGTCGACGAGTTCAGTGCCCGGCTCACTGCGTGGAGCGCGTAGTCCGCGCGGACCTCAGCCCCGTCCAGCATGGCGCCGTAGAAGGCCGCCAGGGCACCCGGATCGGGACAGTCGATGACGATGCTCGGGAAGCGTGCGATGGCCATGCCAGGCACGGTACGCGCGATTGCGGACGATGTACGTCCGGATTGTGCCCGCGGCCGGGCCGACGTGCCTCCCATCGCACCCGAGCCGGGTGCCTGGCTGAGTGGGTATCTAGCCGCGTCGGGTGGGTAGTGGCCGCAGAGGAGTCTGGGTGTTCGTACCCATGCGGCGGACAGGTGCTGGGGGCGATGATGGCGGGTATGCCGGGACGCCAGGTCCCGGTGCGCTGCGGGCAGGGTCTGAATCATCTCGGGTGCCTGTTCGCGGTGGCTGGTTCAGGACAGGAGTATGTGATGAGCATGGCGGCCGAGCCCACGATCTACCAGGCCATCGGCGGAGATCCCGCCTTAGCCGGGGTCGTCGATGACCTGTACGTCAGGATTCTGGGTGACCCGGAACTGCGGGGGTTCTTCGCTGGCACGAACATGTCCAGGCTGAAGGGGCGGCAGGTTGAGTTCTTCGCGGCTGCGCTGGGCGGGCCGGGGCCGTGGCGGGGTGCCTCGATGCGGGAGGTGCACCGAGGCAGGGGGATATTCCAGGAGCATTTCGACCTGGTTGCCGGGCATCTGGTGGCTGCGCTCAGCGATGCGGGCGTCCCGGATGGCACCGTCGCCCAGATCGTCGCCGCGATCGCGCCGCTCGCCGGCGAGATCGTATCCCGGCGGCCATCGGAGCAGGTGGCCGCCGCAGGCCCGGATTTTCGGTAACGCCGCACAAACCTGCCGCCGGGCCTGGGCGGACTTCGGAGGCCGTTACGGGCACCGGTCATGTCGTGGTCGCCATGACCGGTGCAGTCCCGCGGTTCCCGCAGCCTGGTAACGCCAGCGGGCGTCTCCCGTGAGAGCTGGGCTGCGCTTGGCTCGGTTACCGGCGGGCGGCAGCGAAACCCGTGGATGGTGAAGTGGCTGACCACGCTGCCGGAGAAGGAGGTGGCGTAGAGGTTCGCGCCGTCGCGGGTCACAGCCAGGCCGTTGGCGCCGTCGAGCGCGCCACGCGGGCTAGTCGTGGTGCAGCCGGCCAGGTCGCCGGTGCAGCCGCCGAAGAACCGGTTCCCGGCCGCCGCCGCCGAAGAGTATGTCCCCGGACGTGGTGGTCCGGAAATGGCTGACCACGCCGCATCGGGCCGCCACTGGCGGACGCAGCCGGAATGGCCAGGCCGCTGGCCGCCAGCACCCCAGCGGCAACCGACAGCAGCCTGCGGACCCACGCGCGCTGTCGGCGTGCCCGCCCGGCCGTGGCGCGCGCGGCCGGGGCGGTACTGGCTGCCCGTGCTGCGGCTGCCAAAGTGATCGCGCGGGCCATGGTGCGCGGCGGTCACGGGTGCAGCGGGATGGGGTGGACGGCGCGGCTGGCGCCGTAGCCGGGTGGCAGCAGGACCCATCCGCTGGCCAGGCGGTAGATGATCTGGCGGTGGTAGTAGCCGGTCAGGGCGTGCGGGCTGGCGCTGATCTGGCGGGCGTAGCGCAGGACCGCGTCGACGTACAGCCAGCTGGGGTTGTAGGCATACAGGGCGGAGCTGATGTCGCTGGGCGCGCCGTGGGCGAGCAGGAACCGGGCGGCGGCCAGGATCGCCGGGCGGGGGCGGTGGATGTCGCCGTGGCCGTAGCTGGCCCAGGTGGCGGGGAGGAACTGCATGGGTCCTTGCGCTCCGGCGGTGCTCGGCCCGGCGATGCGGCCGAAGTCGGTTTCCACGAAGTTGATCGCGGCCAGGTAGGTCCAGCCGACGCCGGTGGCTGCCTGGGCGGCCTGGTAGTCGGCGCGCAGCACGGCCAGGGGCTGGGCTGCAATGATCCGCCAGGGCGGCAGCCGGGGCTGCGGCGGGGTCAGGGCCACCAGGTCTGCCGTGGCCGCGATGTCGGCGGCGGCGGCCGCGCGCTGGGCCGACCGGACCTCGCCGAGGACCACGTTCGCCCAGCCCGGGTGGGCGGTCAGCCGCAGGCAGGCCAGCTGGACGATCAGCGCCTGGCGGGCGATCACCGCATCCGGCGCGCCGCCCTCGCCGAGCACCCGCTCCGCGGCGGTGATTTGGCTGGCCAGCGCAGCCGGGTCACGGCCGATCACCGGCACCACCCTGACCGGCGCCGTGCCGCCGGGAGACGGACCCGGCCGGGCCGGCCGCCCGGTGGGGTGCCCGGCAGCCGAGTGGCTGGGCTGCGCGGTGGGCGGTCCGGTGACGGCGCAGCCCGCGACCGGGCCGGCCGCCAGCAGGCACCCCGCCGCCAGCAGCACGAGCCGCACGGTAGCTGTCGCCGTTCCGGACACGCCAGCCAACCTAGCCCGGCCCCCGCCCGGCCGGCCAGGAATCGGTCCAGGCTTGGGCATCCGCAAGGCTCGCGCTGGTCGGGCGCCGGGTACTGGTCGAACTGTGTCTGCCATGGTCGCTTGGCCGTGCGCGATACTGCTGGGATGAGCGACCGGAATGTACTGGGTGGCGATCTGGAACCGTGCGGCACCGACCCGGTCACCGGGTTCTACCGCGATGGGTGCTGCAACACCGGCCTGGAGGATCTGGGCAGCCACACTATCTGCGCCGTTGTTACCACCGAGTTCCTTGAGCATCAGCGCCGGATCGGCAACGACTTGATCACCCCGATGCCGCAGTACAGGTTCCCAGGACTGGTGCCCGGTGACCGCTGGTGCGTCACTGCGGTGAACTGGCTCAGGGCGCACCGCGACGGCGCTGCGGCCTATGTGGTCCTGGCGTCCACGCACGAGCGGGCGCTCGACGTCGTCCCCCTCGCCGCGTTGCAGGAGCACGCGATCGACGTTCCGTCCAGCCCGGGCGCGCTCGGGGACTGACGTAGCAGTCAGTCCCCGAGCCGGCCCCAGACCCAGCGCAGCGAGCGTGGCTCAGTGCGGTGAGCGCTGGCTCAGTGCGGTGAGCGCTGGCTCAGTGTGGTGAGCGCTGGCTCAGTGCAGCGAGTAGAACGGGATTCCGGTGCCTGGGTGGACCGCGTCGACGGACATCGTCGACCGGCGCGGGCACATCTGGTTGGGGAAGCCGAGCAACTGGGCGACTTTCTGACCGGGCGGGTAGACCCGCAGCGTCGAGCCGTTAACCGGATGCGCGCACACCGCACCCGCGTCCACGACTCTCAGCACGAAATGCGAGGTATCCCCGGGTGCGAGCGTGACCAGGGGCTTAATGCCGCCATGAGTCGCTGGCAGGCCAACCTGGCTGCCATGAATATTGAGCTCGGAGACTCCGGGGTAGCCCTTGAGTGTGCAGGTGTGGTGCCCTACGTTGCTGATCTCGATCTCGTAGTAGATCGTTCCTGCTGCCCCGTTGCCTTGAGCGGCATTCCAGACCTCGGTGCCGACGGCGTGGCATGCTGCCAGGGCTGGATGGGCCGGTGCGTCGGAGCCTGCGGACGAGGCCAGCGCTGCCGTGGGCAGCAGGATGGCCGCGCAGGCCAGACCCACTCCGGCGGCGAGCCGTCGGCTTGCCAGTGACGTTAGCTTCATGATGCGACTCCTTGGTCTGGATCCGTGGCGGACGCTCCTACCTGTGACGTCGCTCGGCGCCGCCCGGTTGGAATCGACCATTGTGCAGGGTGCCAGTGCACCAGCGCCAGAGGTACCGGCCGGCTCGCCGGCGTTGGCCGCCGGGCAACCCGCGAGACCGGGTGCTCGCCTCCGCGAGTCGCTGAGGACGTCGCAGCCAGTTCCGTCATATGGTCAGTACCGTCAGATCCGGTGCACTCTGGACGGTGAATCCAGATTGGGGACATATCTGGGTCGATTCTCTGGCGGCTGATCGGCAGGCGGTAGCGGCATGGCCAGCATGGCGGATGTAACTCAGCGGGGACGCTCCCTGCTGTTCGGGGTGGTCCTGATCGTGGTCGGCGTCTTTGTCGGGCACGCGCTGCCGCAGAACACGGCCACGCCAGCGGCCGAGATCGGCACGGTGACCTACGTGAAGCTGCAGACGGGCGGCTCAGGCACCCAATTCGTCTTCAAACCCAAGAGCGGTGGTCAGCAGACCTACCAACTCGACACTCCCACCCCGTGGCAGAACAAGCCGGGAAGCTGGCACCTCAGCGGCATGCCAACCTGTCTGGTGCCGAACTCTCATATACCCCATCGTGTCACGATCGGCGTCATCACCGTGCAGCCCACCGGCTCGCTGGCCGGCGGACCTTTCATCGCCTGGATCAAGTGCCAGAGCTAGCCAGCCAGGGTAGCCAAACAGCTGCGCTGGTTGCGGACCAGGACCGCTGAGGCGGTCACGGCCGATACCTTTGACAGGTGAAACGGACCGTGGCGGGCATGATCGCCACCGCAGCCGTCGGCCTCACCGCGCTGCTGGCCAGCGGCGTGGTTCCGGCCGCAGCCGCGGCGGAGTCGCAGGGTCAAGCACGGGCCTCCGCCCACCCGGTGATCGTGATCGGCATCGGCGGTCTGCGGTGGAGCGATATCACGGCCGCCACGACGCCGGCGATCTGGCGGCTCGCCGGGACCGGCGCGGCCGGCACGTTGGCCACCACCACGATCTGGCCGGTGACCTGCCCGGCCGATGCGTGGTTGACCCTGAATTCCGGCGCCAGGGCCAGCGGGTCTAGCGAGCAAGTCCCGACGTCGGGACCGTGCCCCGGACTGCCTTCCGTCGAGCGCCTCGTCCTGCTATCGCACACCGCAGCCGGGCCGGCCCGGATCCCGGCGATGCCCGGCCTGATCCAGCTGAACAGGCCGTTCAGCTACAGCCCGTGGTGGGGGCTACTGGGCTCGGCGGCCGGTGCCGGACGCTGCGCTACCGCGATCGGACCCGGTGCCGCGCTGGCGCTCGCCAACCCCGCCGGGGACGTCCCGCATTACCTGCCGGCCTTGCCGAGTGCGAGCCGTTCCGCTTCAGGCTTGACGGTCTTGCGGCAATGCCCGCTGACCGTGATCGACCTTGGCGCGCTGCCGCCGCCAGCGGCGGCGTCCGGGAGTCGGCCGAGGGCGAGCGCGATTCAGACCCAGGCCAGCCGCGCGGTCGCGCTCAGCGCCGCCGATCGGGCGGTCGGCGGGATCGTCGCGGCGGCTCCGCCCGGGGCGATCGTGGTGCTGGCGTCCACGGGGGATGAGCCGGGGCCGCACCTTGGCGTCGTCGTGGTGAACGGACCCGGCTACCGTAACGGGCTGCTCACGTCGACCTCGACCAGGCAGCCCGGGGTAGTGGTGATCACCGACCTGACGCCGAGCATCTTCTCCTGGCGGCACGCGCGTTTCCCGGCGCCACCGGCCGGGACCGCGGCGCCCACCGCGTTGACGCTGACTGCGGTGGGCCGGGGCTCGCTTGCCGCAGCGGTCAAGGCGATGATCGGGCAAGACACGGCGGACCAGGTCTACCGGTCCATCGTGGGCTGGTTCTTCCTGTTCTATGGTGTCGCCGAGGCGGTGCTGTTCGCCCTGATCGCTCTTGCGCTGCGGGGTGGTGGCGCGCAGCGGGTACGCCGCCGGGTGGCCTGGTACTCCGCCGCCGCGGTGTTCACCGGGGCCGTGCCGGTCGGCACGTTCCTGGCCGGCCTGTTGCCCTGGGAGCAGTGGCCGCACCCGGGGCTGCTGCTCTACGGGCTCGGCTTCGCCTGGGCCGCCGTGATCGCCGTGGTGGCGATGGCCGGGCCGTGGCGGCGCGACCCGTTCGGCCCGCCCGGGTTCACCGCCGCCGTGACGCTCGCCGTGATCGCGATCGACGTGATGACCGGATCGCGGCTGCAGATCGGCGCGCCCTTCGGGTTGTCGCTGCTCGAGGCAGGCCGCTTCTACGGCGTCGGCAACAATGCGGTCTGCATCTATGCCACGGCCGGAATACTAACCGCGACCTGGGCAGCGGCCGCCGCGCTGCGGCGCCGGCCCGGCTCGCGCCGGGCGGCGCTGACCGCGGCGGGCGGCGTTGCCGTCGCTAGCGTGGTGGTCCTTGGCTGGCCAGGGTTCGGCGCCAAAGTGGGCGGGACGATCGCGCTGGTACCCGCGTTCTTGGTGCTGCTGGCAGCCATTGCCGAGGTCCGGATCACCCCGCGGCGGGGCCTGATCATCGGGGTCAGCGGCATTGCGCTCGTGTCAGCATTCGCCGTGCTTGACTACCTGGTCCCGGCGATCGGGGCGTCGCATCTCGGTACGTTCGTGGGGCAGGTGCTGCACGGTCACGCCGGGGGCACGCTGCACCGGAAGGTCAGCTCGAACCTGCAGTCGCTGACCAAGACCTGGTACACACCGGTCGTGCCGGTCGTCGCGGTGGTGACCGGGCTGATGCTGGCCTGGCCGAGCCGGCTACGGTTGCGCACCTTCGTGGCAGCCTGCTCCCGGTCGGCACTGCTCCGGACGTCGCTGTTCGCGGTCTGGCTGGCGGTCGTGCTTGGCTGGCTGGTGGACGACTCAGGAGTCAGCGCGGCGGCTTCCGCGCTGCCGATCGCGCTGCCGCTTGCGATCGCCCTGGTGGTACGGGTCGCCCAGTTGCCGGCCGAGTCCGGCGCCGGCGCGGTGACAGTCGGCGGGCAGGGTCAGGCCGGCCCGCCGCCTACCGGGGCGCAGCCGCGGGGGTCCGGCGGGGTCCGGCCGTCCGGACCCCCGCCGCCGGCCGGGGCGCAGCCGCCGGGGTCCGGGCGATCGGACCCCGCCCGAGCGGGACGCGGGGTGGTCGATGCAGTGCCAGCGGAGGGCGGGGTCGATGCGGCTGCACCAGGGCGGGGGGTCGATGCCGCGCCACCTGGGCGAAGGATAGGTGCCTCCCCACCTGGGCGAGCGGGCTAATCTGGGCAGTGCCGGTCAATAGCACCGTAACCGGGAGGACCGGGTGAAGTATCAGCTGTCGAGGGTCATCCTGGGCCCCGGGCTGCGCCTGCTCGCCCGGCCCGAAGTCATCGGTGCGGAGAACGTCCCTGAATCCGGTCCCGCCATCCTGGCGTCGAATCACCTATCGGTTGTCGACTCCATCTACCTGCCGCTCATGCTCAACCGCCCGGTCACCTTTGCCGCGAAATCCGAGTACTTCACCGGAACACGGCCGATCGAGCGGATCGCAGGCGCCTACCTGCGGGCCACCAAGCAGCTATCGGTGGACCGGGCCGGGGCGCGAGCCGCACAGGAGATGCTGGAGGCCGCGCTCGGCCTGCTCCGCCAGGGTGCGCTGTTCGGCATCTACCCGGAGGGCACCAGGTCCCCGGATGGGCGCCTGTATCGGGGTCGCACCGGCATCGGCTGGCTGGCCTTGCACTCAGGTGCGCCGGTGATCCCGGTCGCGATGGTCGGCACCGACAAGATGCTGCCGCCCGGCCGCAAGGTGCCGCGCCCTGGGCATATCCAGATCCGGATCGGCAAGCCGCTGCTCTTCGATGGGTACCGGGATCAGTCGGCCGGAGCCAGACAGCGGCGCGCGGTCACCGACCAGGTGATCGAGGCGATCCAGGAGCTGTCTGGCCAGGAGTTCGTGCCGATCTACGCCTCGATGCGCAAGGAACAGCTGGCGGCTGCCGAACAGGAGCCGGGGCAGTCGAAGAAGCCCGGGCAGTCGAAGTAACCGACGCAGTCGATCCGGCCGACACGGACGAAGCGGCCGACGTAGCATCCAGGCGGTGCGATCAGCCCCGCTCGGCGTCGACGGCCGGGAAGGTGTCGGTCGACGCTGTCGGGTTCCACACGTAGATCGGACGGCTGCCGGTATCCGGGCGGCCGGTGTCGGACTCTCCGCCAGAGTCAAGACGCCTGGTGGAGTCAGGACGTCCGGCGGAATCAGGCGCGGTGTTCTGCGGTACGAACCGCGGACCTGTCACCGGCCCGGCCTCGGGACCTGCCGGGCCGCGCCGGATGGGGGCGAAGAGCGAGCCGGGCGCGGCGGACACCTGCGGCTGAGCTGCCTGCCATCTCGTTTCTGGTGGAACTCTCGGTGGCCCCACGCTGCCGATCCCGCCGCTGCCCGGCTGCGCTGGCGGGATGGCAGCCCAGGGAAGTGCCGAGGTTGGCTCCGGGGCGGGTTCCCAGGGCGGAGAGCCGGAAACCGCGGCATGTCGCACGGTGGGACTGGGATCCGGACCGAAGGCTGGCCTTGGCCCGCTTCCTGACCCCGGTCCGAACAGATCCGATCTCGTCTGCGGTGCCGCCGTGCCTGGCGTCTGCGAGCGAGCCGCGAAGGGCGGACCAGCCTGGACCACTGGCAATGCCGGGATCGCTGGTGCTGCCAGGGTCACCGGCGCCGCCAGGGGAGCTTGGTCAGCTGTATGGCTCGGCGGAAGCTGCCGGCCCGGCCGAGCCGATCGGCCCGGCCGAGCCGACCGGGCCTCATGAGGTGAGCGGGCCTCGTGAGGCGAGCGGGCCTCATGAGGTGAGCGGGCCTGCTGAGGTGCGCGGGCAGGCAGAGCCGACCGGGTCGGCAGGCCCGATCGGGCCGAATGCGCCGGCTGGGCTGGCAATGCCGGCTGGGCTGGCAACGCCGGCTGGGCTGGCAACGCAGGCTGGGCTGGCAACGCCGGCTGGACTGACAGTGTCGGCTGGACTGACAGTGTCGGCTGGGTCGGCAACGTCGGCTGGGTCGGCTGTCTCGGCCAGAGCGGTGCTGGTAGAGCCGAGTGACCAGCGAGCTTGGGGGTCGGCCTGAACCGGGGGCTGATGGCCGACCGTGCGCCGGCTGCCGGGTCGGCCGGCCGGGCATGCTGCGGACCGAAGAACTCGAGCAACGGGTCGGCGGGCAGCGTCCGGCGATCCGGGCGTGCCGGGTTCCGACGGCCTCGTTCGGCCACAGCCAGAGCCGTCTGCCGGTCCCGCCGTCGGGTGATCCAGCCGTAGGCGACGATCGGCGCCAGCAGCGCGACCAGCACGCCAGCGGAGATCGCCCCGTCCTTCAGCAGGTTGCGCGTGACAACTGCCGCCGACGAAGCCACCGCGGGCAGCGCCGGGCTGCTGCGCGGCAGCGCACCGAAGCCCGCGGGCCGGGCATGCGGCGGCGATATGTTCGCGGCGCGGGAGAGCGCTCGCTCGGCGTCGATGGTGCCGTAGCCCGATCCCTCGGCTTTCCCGCCGCTCGGCCGATACCCCGGGCCGCCGATCAGCGCGTTGCCGACCTGCGCTGCCGTCAGGTTGGGGAACTGCGACCTGACCAGCGCCGCGATGCCAGTCACGACGGCGCTGGCCGGCCAGGTGCTGTCCATCGTCTGATAGCCAGCCGGGGCGGCGGCGACCATTCCCTCGCCGGCGGCGGTCAGGGTGACGTACGGCTGGCGGCTGCTATAGGAGGCGAGAGCGAACCTCTGGTCGAACGCGCCGACCGAAACCACTCCCGGATACGCAGCTGGAAAGGTCACCGCGTCGCCGGTCATGGCGTTGTCACCGGCCGGCGCGACCAGCATCACATCCTTGCTGACGGCATAGGCGATGGCCGCCCGCTCGGCGGTGCTGCCGCCGGCCGCGGCGGCGGCACTACCCAAGCCGGTCGTGCCGGGCATGCCAGGGTCGGTCGGCAGGTCGATGACGCTCGCCCCGTGCCGCACCGCGTAGCGGATCCCGCGTGCGATCGCATCCGGCAGTCTGGAGGTAACCTTGGCGTCAGTCCAGAGCGGGTCACCCGGGCTCAAGGTGACCCGGACGGAGAGGATCCTGACTCTCGGGGCGATGCCGAGGACGCCGGCCGCCCACTTCTTGCCGTGCCCATGACCTGCGATCAGGCTGGCCAGGCCGGTGCCCACCAGCCCGAAGTACGGGCTGCCGGCGGTCCGTCCCGAGCCGGTGAAGTCCGGTCCTGAGATGACCGAGCCTGCCACGTCGGCTTGGCCAGCGATCACGCCATCGGCCAGCACGGCAACGATCACGCCGGACCCTTCGTTGATCCGCCAGGCCTTGGTCACATGCAGTGCGCCGAGCCACCACTCACGCTGCTGCAGCGAGTCGGCCAATGCGGGCATGCTAACCAGAGCGACTGGTGCGGACGCCAAGCAGATCACGGCCGCGATCCTGGCGAATCTGGGGAGTCCTAGCGGCACGCCGTCGTTGCCTTCCGTGATGCGTAACACGCATTCTGCCACGTCCGTATTGGTTCGCTTGCGAGTGACGAGACTTCGCTAGATGCAGCCAATTTCGCCCATCCGGTGCTCCGCGCGGCGGACCTGACCGGCCGGCTAAGCCGGGGGACTCTCGCACCAGGCGCGCCGCTGCGGACCGCTCGTCAGGCGGGCAGAGCCGCGGCGATCCTGACCCGGGCACCGGGCGGCAGCGACAGTGTCTCAGCGGCGTTGCCGTTGCTCACCGCCAGCGAGATCAGCCCCGCACTGTCGGTGAAGGCGACCAGCTCGCCAGGGGCCGCCGAGCCGAAGGTCTCCAGATAAGGAGCGACCAGTTCACGCCGGTTGCACCGGATCAGCAGCGAGGAGCCGAAGCTGATCCCCAGCTCGGCGGCGGCTGGCGCGGCGATTGACAGCTGGACGTTGCCGAACCGGTCCACCGAAAGCACCTCGCCCTCCGCCTCGCCGTCGTGCATCCGGCTAGTCGGCGGCGCCAGCATCACCAGATCGGCGACATCGATCATCGGTCCGGCATCGGCGAGGGCAGTGCCGGTGAGCAGGTGGGCGGCCACGGGCATGAAGATGTCCCTGCCGTGGAAGGTCGGCGAGACCGGGTGACTCCACAGCGCGTCGTTGGTCAGCAGGACCGCGCGGCTGGCACCGCCGAGCGCGGTGATCGCCCAGGAGAGCAGGCCGTTGTCCGGGCCGACCAGGATGCCTGGGCCGGCCTGCACGGCGATCGCCCGGCGGGCGGTGCCGACGCGCGGGTCGATGACGGCGACATGCACGGCGGGCGGCATGCCGGGCACCGTCTGCGCGAGCACGGCGGCGCCGCGGCGAACGTCACCAGGTGGCACCAGGTGAGTGATGTCGATGATCCGAGCAGCCGGGGCGATCCGCACCGCGACACCGTGGCAGGCGGCGACGAAACCGTCTTCGAGGCCGAAGTCACTGAGAAAGGTCAGGCAGCTCAACGAAGTCACAAATTGTGAGCGTACGTCCCCGGAGCGCCGGCATCTAGAGCCGGCCACCCCGCCCGGGCGCTTTGTCAGCTGCGCCCAACTCCAATAAGTCGAACGTGGTCATCTGACTTGTCATGATCACGGGCCGAAACCCGCTATCTTCGGCGGTTTCGGCCCGTGATCATGGTGTTCTACGGCCGAGCGGGCTGAGGTCAGCCCATCAGGTCAGCCGCCCCGGGTGATCGTCGCGCCGTCGGCGGTGGACGGGGCGTAGTCGGGTGTTCCTGCGAAGGTGACGATGTAGCGGCCGCCGTTCGCCCGGATGGCGTCGGACTCAGCCAGCGTCAGGACGCAGGATGCGGTGCCCGTGCTGTTAGTAGTGGCGGTGCACAGCGTGGTCAGGCCAGCGGTGAAGGTGAGCGACTCGCCGGCGAGCGGGTTGCCGAAGCTGTCGAGCGTGCCGAAGACCGTGTAGAGATGCAGCGGGTCGATGCTGATCTCGGTGGTGAGCACGGTCGGGGCGCGGAGGATGGTCTCGATCAGCGGCGCGCTGGTTGACTCGGACCACTTCGCGTCGCCGCTGTAGTGGGCTGTGATGGAATCCGCTCCGGCCGGCAGGCTGCTGGTCGTGCACGAGGCGTAGTGCAGGACGCCGAAGTGCAGCAAAGGCTCCGCGATGCAGCCGAGGATGTCAATGCCACCGTCCTTGAAGGTGACCGTGCCGCCGCCATCGGTCGGGTGGACAACCGCGACGAAGGTCACCGGCACACCGGCGTAGCTGGGGTCCTTGGATGTGGTCACGATGGTGACGGTGGGCGCCACGTGCTCGGTCAGGGCCGCGCTGGTGGAGCCGAGGTAAAGCGTGTCGCCGCTGTAAATCGCGGTGATGTGGTTGAAACCGGGGGGCAGGCTGCTGGTGGTGCAGGTGGCCTGGTAGCTGGCGCCGACCAGGGTCAGTGCCTGCGCGGCGCAGCCGGTGATGTCGACCAGGCCGTTCTTGAACTCGACGGTGCCGCCGCCGTCGGTCGGGGCGACCGTGGCGGTGAAGGTCACCGACTGCCCGAGGTTGATCGGGTTCTTCGATGAGTGCAGGGTGGTGGTCGTAACTGTCAGCACGTTCTGGCTCAGCGCCGTGCTGGTCGAGCCGGCGTAGAGGACATCTCCGCTGTAAATGGCGGTGATGGAATTGAGCCCGAGCAGCAGGCTGCTGGTGGTGCAGGTGGCCTGGTAGCTGGCGCCGACCAGGGTCAGTGCCTGCGCGGCGCAGCCGGTGATGTCGACCAGGCCGTTCTTGAACTC